>Ga0209629_10004044_pt1 | contig 10743 bp, 6 predicted proteins | sample TergutCu122P5_FD_187286 | JGI IMG/M metagenome (GOLD analysis project Ga0209629, IMG submission 187286) | Cubitermes ugandensis P5 segment gut microbial communities from Kakamega Forest, Kenya - Cu122 P5 (SPAdes) (version 2) | ecosystem: Host-associated > Arthropoda: Insects > Digestive system >... | reverse complement strand
CACTTTTTATTGTGAATGCATCTATAAAACAAACTTTTATGTCTGAATTTTCTTTTTCGAGTTCAATCATCGCCGCTTTCACAAGCGACGATTTTCCCAACCTGCGGGGAGAAGTCAGCATGGTGTTGATGCCTGTCGAAAGATTATTCTTCAGCGTTTGTTTTTCTTTCACCCTGTTTACAAACGACAATCCTTCAGCTAATTTACCATATTGAAATGGAAGTTTCATGACTTATTTATTTTTCTTCGTTGCAAAGGTATAAATAATTTCTCAATATTCAACTATTCGGTTGAATATTTTTTAAACCAAATGGTATAATACCTTTCGGTTGAATATTTTCTAAACCGAAAGGTATTATACCTTCCGGTTGTTTATTTCTTTATCCATTTCAATGCTTGACTATTGCTTGTCTTCACAAAGTATATGCCTGACGGAAAATGGCTGACTGTGAATTGTTCCGTTCCTCCGGTTGCTTTGCGGAAGAGTAGCTGTTGTCCGCTGACATTATAAATGTAGAGCATTTCTCCGGACTGCAAACCTGAAACGGTAAGCTGGTCAACAGCGGGATTGGGAAAAACAGCAATTGTTTTCGTTGAAGGCACATTCTCTATTGCAGTATATGAGCTAATAAGCGCAGGATCGGAAAGTGAAATATTTGTAAAGCCACTTCCTGCAAAATTAATATTTGTTGTTGACAATATATCGCTACCATTCGATGCAATCACATCGCCTGCATGACGACTTATGCTCATGTTAGTACCATACACTGTAGTTATAAACAAAATATCATATTGTCCATAAGTTATACCAGACAAATTAAGCGTGATGTTGTAAACACTATATGCACTGACATTAATTATTGTGTCGTATGTTACTTCTCCGCTTCTGACATCGAAATGCAGGGGAAGATTACCCGATACCTTGCCGGTCGTCAGTCTATAATTCACTTTATATTGATCAACAAGGTAATACTTTACGCCATTATGCATTGAATAGGTAGCCCCAGACGTAATTTCATCAACTTTAATTAACTGAAGTAAGATGTCGCTTGTTGCTCTGGTTACAGTTACTGTATAAACGAAACTACCCAATGTTGGACTGGTCACCGTTATTTCAAAGGTATTATCGCCCATAATAAGCGCTTTTTTCCCATCGCCCGAAACGGTGGCGCCGACTATGGGAGTAGCCGTCAATACTATATTTGCGACACTGACAGGAACGGTTACTTTATATACAAAACTATCTGCTTTGAATACCGGAGATAAGGTTCCTGCACTCACAGTCAAGTCCGTAAGAAGATACGTATCAACTATTCGGTTAACAATTACTGTATAAACAGATGTTCCTTGCGCGGAAGTAACTGTAATATCAAAGGTATTGTCTCCAAAATTAAGTGTTTTTTGACCTGCACCCGATACGGTTCCACCGATTATAGGGGAAACTGTTAATGTGATGTTTGCAACATTTTGGGGAACAGTATCATGATAGACAAATACATTTGAATTAAACGCCGGCGATAAAGTTCCTGCGCTGACAGTTAGATTTGTAAGATTGGGAATTAAATCACCTCCTTCCGTTATCGTGTGAAAGTTTTTCCATGTTGATGCATTTCTATACAAAGCGACAGAGCCGGTAGGAATAGTTAAAGAGCATTTGATTGTATCTACATAATCAAAAACACCTCTACCCATAGTGATGGTTGCAGGATCTGGATTTAAACAGGCAATAGAAACAAGACCAGTGCAATTGTTAAAAGCATAATCATTGATACTCGTTACACTATTGAGAATGGAAACGGATGTAAGAGTTTTACAAGTGTTAAAAGAACCATCGCCAATAGTTAGAACACCATCAGGAATGATGTAATTTCCCGTTTTTCCACAAGGGAGCTTAATCAAAGTGCTTTTGTCTTTATTAAATAATACACCATCGAAAGAAGAATAATTTGTATTTTCGCTTGCTACTTCAATCGAAGTTAGACTGCTGCAATACAAAAAAGCAGTAGGATCAACGCTTGTTACATTTGCTGGAATGGTTATAGAAGTAAGACCACTGCAATTTAGAAACGCCCAAGTTGCAATGCTCGTCAGACTTCTTGGCAAAACAATTTCTTCCAACATGTTGCAATAAGAAAAAGCGCCGAAACTTAAAGTTGAACAGGGTGAAGTAACGGTCACTTTTTTCAAATTTTTCGGCAGGTAGCAGGAGAAAGAATTTGACAGAGAATAACGCTGTGTAACTGCCTGCATATCGCTGTTGGAGGTTGTTCCAAACAAGGCGCCGAGAATGGCAGTGCTCACTGTCGCTGTTGCCGAAACCCCTACAAAAGGCAGTGTTAACTCAGTAAGACCGGAACAATCTTGGAAGATATACCTCCCGATTTTTGTTACGTTATCAGGAATTATAACAGAAGTAAGACCGGTACAGCCGGCAAAAGCATAATCTCCGATGCCTGTCACGCCTGAGCTAACAACCACTTGCTTAATTTGAGAGTTGACGCTGTACCAAGGAACAGAAGAATACGATGTATAATTCGTCATTGCCCCCGTTCCGCTGACTGTTAACGTACCATTGTTTAGTGTAGCGGTAACATTCGTACCACAATTCCATGTCTGTGCTGTCGCACTAATGACTATAAAAGTCATAACCACTGTAAAAAGTAAATTTTTCGCTTTCATTTTGTATAAATTTATTTGATGAATAATATTCTATTAATAAACGACAAAGGTAGTCAGGTAATTATTCCTGTCAATCACCCCAAAGGGTGAAAATATATATTTGACAAAATCTATATTTTTTGCAACTGAAATTTGGTTGCATATTTAGAATAAACATATTATCTTTGCGAAAAAAAGATGTCAAAGATTGATAATTAGAATATGCATTTTAGAGAAATATCTTCGTGAAGATATCTAAAAAATTATTACTTTGCATAATGATCTACCCCGAAAATTTCGAACAAAAAATCGGCTTCGACAAGATAAGGCAATTAATCGCCAATCATTGTCTATCGCCGCTTGGCGAAGAGAAAGTTGCCGAAATGACATTTTCTTCCGATTTTGATTTGATTCAAAAACAACTCTACCAAACGCATGAATTTGCGCGAATCCTTCAGGAAGAAGACGCGTTCCCTTCCGATTACTTTTTCGACGTTCGAGATTCTTTGAAGAAAATCCGTATCGAAGGGACATATCTGATTGAAAAGGAATTGTTTGATATTCTCCGTTCTTTGGAAACTATTCATGAGATTGTCCGGTTTTTTAATTCTTGTCATTGCGGGCCTGACCCGCAATCCCCTGTAATTTCTAAGGGGATCCTGCATCAAGTGCGGGATGACAAAAAATACCCCTTCTTACAGGAACTCGCTTCCGGCGTTTCTTCTTTTCCTCAACTAACCAAACAAATCGATACAATCCTCGATAAATTCGGAAGAATCCGAGATAATGCTTCTCCTGCATTAGCCGATATTCGTAGGCAACTGACTCAGACGGCAAACGGGATTTCCAAAACTTTGCACGGTATTTTGCGATTGGCTCAGTCGGAAAATTTGGTTGATAAAGACGTTACGCCCACTGTTCGCGACGGACGCCTTATGATTCCTATTTCTCCAGCTTTTAAACGTAAAATCAGAGGAATCGTGCATGACGAATCGGCTACAGGAAAAACGGTTTTTATCGAACCGGCTGAGGTAGTGGAAGCCAACAACAAAATCCGGGAATTGGAAGGTGAAGAAAAACGTGAAATTATTCGCATCCTCACGGCTTTCACCAATCAAATCCGTCCGGAAATCCCCGAGATTCTCAATTCTTACCGCTTTATGGCAGAAATCGATTTCATCCGTGCCAAGGCTTTGTTTGCTTTGGATATTGAAGCTACTCTTCCGGTTTTCGAAGATACGCGCCAAATGGATTGGATTCGCGCTATTCATCCTTTGCTTTATCTTTCGCATAAAAAGCAGAATAAAACTGTTGTACCTCTTGACATTGAATTAGCTCCTAACAAGGATATTTCAAAGGCAAATAGCGACGTCATTGCGAGGGCGACAGCCCGAAGCAATCCAGAAAAAATCAACAATCTGGATTGCTTCCAGCTTCGTTCCTCGCAGTTCGCAATAACGGGAGGGGTAATCCTTCTCGTTTCCGGCCCAAACGCAGGCGGAAAATCGGTTCTCCTCAAAACCGTAGGATTATTACAATACATGCTGCAATCGGGATTGTTGATTCCTGTTGAAGAACGTTCCAAAACAGGTATTTTTAAGGATATATTCTTAGACATCGGCGATGAACAATCCATCGAAAACGATTTATCTACCTACAGTTCGCATTTGTTGAATATGAAATTTATGTTGAAAAACGCAAGTTCCGAATCGTTGATTTTAATCGACGAATTTGGTAGCGGCACAGAACCCAATATCGGCGGAGCTATTGCCGAAGCGCTCCTGCATCGTTTCAACGAAAAAGCTTGTTTTGGCGTAATCACGACGCATTATCACAACTTAAAATTGTATGCCGACGGACATGAAGGCGTCATAAATGGCGCCATGCTGTATGACCGACACCTGATGCAACCGCTGTTTCAACTTTCGATTGGACAACCAGGTTCTTCATTTGCCATTGAGATTGCCCGCAAAATCGGCCTTTCGGAAGAAGTGATTGCCGAAGCTTCTGAAAAAGTCGGTCAGGATTACATCAACATGGACAAGTACTTGCAAGACATCATCAGGGATAAACGGTATTGGGAATCGAAACGCCAACAAATTCGCCAACAGGAAAAACGTTTAGAAGAATTGACGACGACTTATCAATCGGATTTAGAAAAATTAGAATTGCAGAAAAAAGAATGGTTAGCAAAAGCGAAAAGCGATGCGGAACGTTTGCTTGCGGAAGCTAACGCCAAGATTGAAAGTACCATTCGGGAAATTAAGGAAGCGCAAGCGGAAAAAGGGAAAACGAAAGAAATTCGGAAAAACTTGGAAGAATTCAGGCAACAAGTGATGGGTGAAGGGTTAAAGGTACAGGGTGAAAAGGTAAAAGGTAAAGGGTCAAAGGTAAAAGACGCAAAAGCCAACCTTGTACCTTTAACCCTTCACCTTTCACCCTTCACCATAGGCGAAACCGTTCGCATGAAAGGCCTACAAACCGTAGGGACAGTGATTGATACAAAAGATGATTTTTTTGTGGTGGCTTTTGGCGCTATCAAAACAGCGGTTAAGGCTGAGCAGCTTGAAAAGATAGAAGAGGTAAAAGGTACAGGGCAAAAGGTACAAGGTGAAAGGTCAAAGATGAAAGATCATCACTTCGAGAGAAGTAGAGACACCTCACCTTTAACCCTTAACCCTTCACCGGTTTCTTTTCTGAATGAAAAGAAACTGAATTTCAAACTTGAGATTGATGTACGCGGAATGCGAGGTAATGAAGCGCTACAAGCTGTGATATATTACATCGACGACGCTATACAATGCAATGCCGGACGCGTCCGTATCTTACACGGAACCGGTACGGGCGCTTTGCGGCAAATCATCCGGGACTATTTGAAAACAGCAACGGGCGTTAAACGGTTTCAGGATGAGCATGTCCAATTCGGAGGGGCAGGGATTACCGTTGTGGAATTGGACTAATTACCTCGCAATGACGAGGCGCGACAATTTGAAATGTAGCTGCTGCAAAGTCCCCTCTATGGGATTTTGGGGTATCTTAGCATAACATTAACCTAAAAATAACATTTTATTAACATTTATATTGATTAATCTTTTGTTCCTTTGCATCATTAAGTTTCTTTTCATAATCTTTTCTTTTGTGTAATAAATTAATAAAAACGAATGTTTCGGTTAGGTGGAGAGCGCAAAGAAGTGATTCTATGCGCTCTTCTTTTTAAGCATTGAAAGTATGATTGAGAATACGAGCGTAAATGCAATTACAGCGAGCGATACCCACGAATAGCTATGGAAGAAACGAGCAACCGGTTCGAAAAATCCCAAAAGCATTTTTGAACCGATAAAAAATAGAATAAAACAAACTCCGTGTTTGAGGAAGCGAAACATTTTCATAATTCCTTTTAATGCAAAAAACAATGACACTAAACCCATTACTGCGAAGGTATTGGATGAAACCGCCAAAAAGTTTTCTTCGGCAGCGCTCAAAATTCCTTTTTCGCCCTCGGCAATTACACCAATTATAGCAGGAATCGAATCAATGGCAAATAAAACATCTGTGGAGCCGATTACGAGCAAACAGAGGAAAATCACGGTTATAAAGCGTTTCCCATTCTCTTTTATAAAAAATTTGGACGAATGTTCGTCGGGATAAACCGGAAAAAGTTTTGACGCAGTTTTATACAAAAAATTTGATTTGGGATCAACTTGGTCTTCTTCCTTTGAAAATGCCATTTTATACGCAGTCCAAATCAAGATTACGCCGAAAATGTAAATAAGCCATTCGAAGCGTTGTACAAGCGACATTCCAACAAGGATAAACAAAATTCTCAATACAATAGAAATCAAAATACCTAATTTCAGCAGTTTTGGTTGATTGTGATGCGTAATTCCCATCATGGAGAAAATCATAATAAATACAAACAGGTTATCAATCGACAATGAATATTCGGTTAAATAGCCTGCGATAAATTTTATCCCCATTTCGGTAGAGGTTTTTACCTCAACACCTTCGTTTTGCGGGAAGAAAAAATAAATTGCCACGCCAAAAAGGAGAGCGATAGAAATCCACACGCCTGTCCAATGTAAAGATGTTTTTACAGAAATTTCGCTTCCACGATGTCTTGTAACATACATATCAACAAAATAAACCGCAATAAAAATTGTGATAAAGGCGATCCACCAGAAAGTAATTGACGACATAATAACTAATTTTTTTAGATTTTCCCGTCATTGCTTCGGGCTTCGCCCTCGCAACGACGGACTGGTATTTTATACATTAGTTTTCAAAATCTTACTCTTTTCATTAAATCGAATTTCCCTCGCAGGATTCTCCGCAGGAAACAACACGGTTTCACCTTGCCGGATTTCCGTTAAACCGCCGACAGTATCCGTAAAATGAGCTCTCCCTTCCATGCAAATATAAATAGAAAATGAATCGTTTGAATCGTCAAACGGGATAATTTCACCTGAAACAGCTTCCATCAACGAAGTAGTAAAGTAACGACAGGAAATCAGACGCTGTATTTCGTTTGGCTTCGGAGTATAAGCTAATTTGTAATCCGGATAAAGCCGGTAGTCGATCGCATCTTTAGCCAATTCCGTATGTAATTCTCTCGGATTGCCATAGGCATCTTTGCGATTGTAATCATAAATCCGGTAAGTGATGTTTGACGTTTGCTGAATTTCCGCAATAAAACAACCGGAACCAATAGCATGAACACGTCCTGCGGGCAAGAAAAAAACATCGCCGGATTTTACCTCATGCTTTTGCAAATAATCGATAAAAGTGTCATCTTCAACACTTTTCACGTATTGTTCGGGAGTGATGGCTTGTGAAAAACCCGAATACAAATAGGCTCCGGGAGTCGCTTTGATCACGTACCACATTTCGGTTTTCCCGAAAGAATGATGCCGCTTTTGCGCTAACTCATCGTCGGGATGTACTTGAATGGAAAGCGCATCACGTGCATCGATAAATTTAATCAGCAAAGGAAAAGTGGTTCCGAAACTTTCCACCGTTTTTTTACCAAGCAGTCTTTCTCCGTAAATTTCAATCAGTTCTTCCAAAGATTTTCCTTTAAGTTCGCCATTGGCAACAACGGAAACATTGCCATTCACATGAGAAACTTCCCAACTTTCGCCGATGCCTTGTCGCCTGGGGAATAAATTTTTGAACCGGCATATTTCATCGCCTCCCCAAATGATTTCTTTCAAAATCGGGTCGAATTTGAATGGATATAGCATAATATAATTATCTCAAAATTCAATCAATATCCGAAATACTTTTCCTGGTTCAGCCTTCCATTTTTCCATCGCTTCCATCGCTTTTTGAGGAGGGTATATATAACTGATAATTTCTTTCTTCGGGAAAACACCTTTTTTCATGTATTCTATCACTGCACGGAAATCTTCAGGCATGGCATTGCGCGAACCCCGAATATCTAATTCTTTCTGTACAAAGAATCTTGTTTCGAAAGCAATCTCATTTTTAGCATAGCCAATACAAACTACCCGACCGGTAAATGCTACTTCGTTAACTGCAGATAAATAAGTTGCAGGTGATCCTACAGCTTCAATTACTACATCGGGTCCAAAATCGTTTGTAATTGCTTGTAAGCGTTCATGGATATTCTCAGTTCGTGAATTGATAGTGAAAGCGGCCCCCAGTTTCTTTGCCAAAACCAATTTATCATCGTCCACATCCACAGCAATGACCTGTGCGCCTCGTAACGCTGAACGTACGATTGCTCCAATGCCAATCATTCCGCATCCAAGCACCATTACAGTATCAATATCGGTAACTTTTCCTCGATTAACTGCATGAAACCCAACGCTCATTGGCTCTACAAGACAAAAATCCATAGGTGCGATGCCTGCATCAGCAATAATTTTATTCCATGGAACAGTAATGTATTCGCACATAGCGCCATCGCGTTGAACGCCAAACGTTTGATTAAACCGGCAAGCATTTGGTCTCCCGTTGCGACAGGATGAACAAGTACCACATGCAGTATATGGATTGATGGTACACGGCATTCCTAAAACCAAATGTGCAGGAACTTTTTTCCCTACGGCTTCAATCACCCCGCCGATTTCATGACCCGGAATAACAGGCATTTTTGCTAATGCATTATTACCTAAATACGTATTCAAGTCCGACCCGCAAAAACCGACGTATTGGATTTTAACTAAAACTTCGTCCGGTTGAACGACCGGTTGGGGAATTTCTGTAACTATAATTTTTCCTGGTTGTACTATTTGAATAGCTTTCATTATAACATATATTTATTTTATTTCTTATCCTGCAAATCTCTAAATAATAGTTTAATATGACGATCCCAAAGATTCTCGGTTACTTGTTTTCCAACAATGTCAGCATGTTTCTCAAGAGCCTCCGTATAAACGGTACCCATATCGGCAGCCATTTTAAATGCTACATGAATTAACTGACGAAAATCAGGATTGAAATTTGGATTCGATTGAATATGCCGGAGCGTTTCTGCAAATTTTTTGCCGTTCCATGTATTAACTTCTTCCGGGGTTGGGAGTTTTGAAAAGTTAATGTCAATAACTGTTGCATAAGGAAGAATCACTTCATTTCGATGTTCGTAAGCGGCTGAATAAATTTTTTTAGCAATTTCTAATCCATCGCTTCCTGCTTCTGCCAATCCGATAACTTCCTCCAACCAGGTAGTACCCGCTGTTTTTACGTGGATACCTTTGTCGTGTTTCTTAATCAATTTACCCATAATAGGATAAATAGAGAATTTATCACTTCCCGAATGTATGCTCAGTTTGAGATTTTCCGGAAGACCAAGTTCTTTGATTGCAAAATCAATTACCAACAAGTTTTCTTCAAATTCAACAGCAAATTGGTTAAGATCGCCCACATAATCAACGCCTTTATTAAAACGTCCAGTGAATTTCGGCGCGATAGTTTGTACAGGAATTTTGTACTGAGCAATGGCACATAAAATGAAAAACATTTCGACAGGCGATTGTGCATCATTTACTTCGTCCATTGAAATTTCAGAAATAAAATTGCCTTCGCCTTTTGCTTTTACAATATGTTGATAGATAGCGGCAGCTTGTTTAATGGCATATAGGAATTTTTCAGCGATTTTCCTTACATTATCTTCGGTAATTACAAATGGTTTTGCAATTCCGGGGATTGTTAAATCTCCAATATATTTATGATTGATTTTGATAAATTCGTCAATTTCTTCAACAGGCGCTTTTTCTCCTATATAGTCGGCAACATCTATTGTAAAGAAATCACAAGTATCCATAAAACGATCAACATTGGTCATGTTAATATGGTCGGCATCGCAAAAATAGGAATCTTTCCACCCCAATGCTTTCACGGCTGCATCGGCTGCTGCACGAGTAGATGCAGGTTCGGAGCAGATAAACGTATGCTCACGATTCGATTTATTCCATACCGGAACAATATTTATTCCGGCATTTTTAGCCAAAATCAAGGCTTTCAATTGCGCTTCTGCTTGATGGGTAAAGCGATCGCCAATACCCCAGGAATATTTACCAATTTTTTTCATTCTGACATATTTTAAATATATGATATTATTATATACCCGTTTTTCTTTATATTCATTTTATTATTTTAAAAATTATTTCTTTCTACAACATATTCTTTTCCTGCTTCCGTCATAATATCATAATCATATACCCGCTGTAATATCGGCATTTCGGGATTGATTTTATCCGAGATCAACGGTTGTTTAATCGAAGCTTTTGCAAACAAAGGATTCGGATTTTCGCCTTTTGCTTCTTTCAGTCCTGCGCCTTTAAGCGGAACGTATGAGCGCAACCGCAGGTTACCGCCCAAGTTAGACTTTATCGTAGCCTTTTCTAACTGGCAATTTTTCCATTGGATTTCCACTTCGAAATTTCCACGCGCCAACAAACCTTTCACGCTACCCTCTTTCCATACATCGGGCAGAGCAGGCAAAAGATGTACAGCGCCGTCATGGCTTTGCAAAAGCATCTCTGCAACTCCTGCAGTATAACCGAAATTTCCGTCAATTTGAAAAGGAGGATGCGCATCGAATAGATTGGCATACAGACCTCC
>Ga0209629_10004043_pt1 | contig 10743 bp, 7 predicted proteins | sample TergutCu122P5_FD_187286 | JGI IMG/M metagenome (GOLD analysis project Ga0209629, IMG submission 187286) | Cubitermes ugandensis P5 segment gut microbial communities from Kakamega Forest, Kenya - Cu122 P5 (SPAdes) (version 2) | ecosystem: Host-associated > Arthropoda: Insects > Digestive system >... | reverse complement strand
GTGCCTCGTTGTAGCACGGCACGATGACGGCGATGCGGGGCAGCCCCGTGTATCGCACCATCTGCGGCCCGTCCAGCGTCTCAGCTGATGCGGGAGAACTCTTCGCACTGACCGTCGTCATTCATCCGTCCCTTGCGTGATCGGGTCCGTCGGACCACCGTCTACCTACCGAGAGTCTACCGCATCGGGAGAAACGTCGAGCACTTCCTGCACCAGGAAGCGGGGCCGGGCTTTGGTTTCCAGATAGATCTTGCCGATATATTCACCGATGATGCCAATCGCGAATAGCTGAATTCCGCCCAGTATCCAGATGGACACCACGGTCGATGCCCAGCCTGGCACGGTCATGCCGAGGAAGAATTGGACGATGAAAACGATGGCGACCATCAAAGCGATTATCGATACCCCGATACCAAGGTTCGTGATGAACCGGATTGGCTTGACGGATAGGGACGTGACGCCCTCGATGGCCAGCGCGATCATCTTACTCAGCGGATACTTGCTTTCCCCGGCGATGCGTTCGCCACGGACGTATTCAACAGTCGTGGATGGAAAACCAACCATGGGGACCATGCCGCGCAGGAACAGGTTTACCTCGCGGAATTGCTCAAGGCCGTCCAGGGCCCGGCGGCTCATCAGACGGTAATCGGCGTGATTGTAGACTGACTCGACTCCCAGTCGGGCAAGAAAGCGGTAATACGTCGTAGCGGTCGACCGTTTGAAAGCCGAATCCATCTTCCGGCTGCTACGGACGCCGTAGACGATGTCGAAGCCCGCGGCGTTCTTGGCTAGCATCGCGTCGATCGCGTCGATGTCGTCCTGCAGATCGGCGTCCATGGAGATAGTGACGTCGCACCGATCTTTGACGGTCATCAGCCCGGCGAGCAGGGCGTTCTGATGCCCGCGGTTGCGGGTCAGGTTGATGCCCGAGAACAGAGCGTCGTCGCCGTGGAGTCGCTTGATGACGTCCCACGTGTGGTCCTTCGATCCGTCGTTGACGAAGCAGATGCGGCTATCGGACGAAATCGCGCCCGAGGTAATGAGCGCGCTCATCTTGCCCCGCAGTTTCCCGGCTGTGATCGGCAGAGCCTCTTCCTCGTTGCAGCAAGGAATCACGACGTAGAGTCTGACTGTCATTCGGTGCCTCACATCTGCGAATCGGCCGCTGGGTGTTCGATGCCTTGGTTGTCTAATACATGTGCCACTATACTATGGCATCATGGCAAACGGCACAGTCGCTGCGATACGCAAGCGCAACCTCGAGGAGATTGTCCTCGGACTACTGCCGTTCGTGGTCTTCTTTGCCGCCTTTCTGGCGCTACTTGCCCCGATTCAGTTGCGAGGTGCCTCGGACGACACGGCACACATCACCGAGTTGCAGCAGATGGGGGTGTGGCAGTGGGTGGTGATGCGCACCCAAACGTGGCAGCCAAGGCTGGCCAGCGATTTCGCCTTCGCCGTGCTGCTGCCGCATCTGCGGGTCTGGAAAGTGTTGAACGCCGGCGTAATGGCCCTGTTGCTCTGGATGGTCACGCGTACCGCACTGTTCGGTGATCAAGCCGGCACGGCGAACCATGAAATGGCGCCAATGCGATGGAGGTTCTTGACGCTGGCCGTGTTCGTCTGCCCGTTGCTCTTCCTGATCCACCCGAATGTCATCACATCGGGTTCGGTGTGGTTCACCGGGTCGTTCTATTACCTCTGGCCGGTGACGGCGCTGTTCATCGGCTTGTCCCCAGCGCTGCTGGCGCTTTACGATAAACGACTCCCAACGCCATACATTCTGCTGCCGGTCTGTCAGTTGTTCAGTCTTGGTGCCTGTTTCACCGAGCAGACGTCGGCCGTGCAGGTCGGGGTACTAGTTCTGGTGATTGCGTGGTTCGTCGTGCGGCACGAGCGCGTGCCGCGATTCCTCATCACGCAATTCGTTCTGGTGCTGGCGGTCACCGCCGTCTTCTTCTACCTGGATTTCACGTCGCCGCGCCAGGCCACACATGCTGAGTTACAGTTGTTCCCCGAGTTCGCCGGATTCTCTATGTTCGATAAGCTGACACTCGGCGTCAACGTGTACACCACGCACCTGTTGCACATCTCGAATATCCTGTTCACGGTGCTAGCGGTGTTTGCGGGATGGCTGGCGTACCGCCGAGCCGGCCGCGGCATTCTTAGGCTGCTCGCGTTTCTGCCCGGCCTTTGGGCGCTGATCAACACGCTGCCGCTGCCGTGGGGCTACACCAGCGACATCCCCGCCCGTCTCGGTGGACGGCCCAGCGCGCTGGGTTTCGGGAAGATCGGATGGCTGGGATATCTAGAGAGCACAACACCATTGACGGACACGCCCGCCCCGGGAACCGTCGTCCTGTCGGTGCTGGCGGTGCTTTGTGTGATGAGTATGTTCTGGTTGCTCGTTCGTGCCTTCCCGGATGTTCACGACCGGTATCTGGCGGTGGTGTTGTATCTGGCGTCTTTCATGTCCGGTATCCTCATCGGCTTCTCACCCACCGTCTGGGCGTCCGGCAGCCGCCCCAACTTCCTATCGGATTTCCTGCTGTTGCTGTTGATCGTCATGCTGCTGCGCACAAGCATGGTACATCCCACACCAGAATCTCCAGGCTTCTCGCTGCGGAGATCATGGGCGGCTAAGGTGGGCCTGGCGCTGTTACTCATCTTTGCAGTGTTCGCGTGGTATCTGTACCACACTGTCTTCGCGACCAACGTCTACTGGTGGTACTAGCACCGATCGGTCGCCGGGCAAATATCAATTGCCCTGGTGTGACGGCCGCTGCGCCCGGCCGGTGCAATAGAGCACTGCGAACAACCGCATAAGGCGCAACCTGCCGATCACAGAGAACCCCAGCACTGACAGCCGCTCGAATAACTTCTCGCCTCCCAGCAATCGGGAAAAAGGTGTAAGCGTCGACGCTCCTTGATGGGCATGGAGCCAAGCCCAGAGCCGGCGGTATTCGGTCATGAACGAGGCGGCGTCGGAGTCGCGTCCGGAGTACAGCATGTACCACACCAGGAAACGCTTGTAGTAATAACCGAGCAGTTCCGGGCGCTGCTGGAACAAGCCGTCTACTTTGTCCAGCAAATGGATGACGTCCAAGTTCTTGTTCAGCCCCTTGTGGGCGGTGTTCGATACGCTGGCCTTCTCGAGGAACCAGGTGTAACCGACGTAATCAATGAGCTTGATCTTCGGGTTACTGGCTTTGGCGCGTAACGTGAAGTACACGTCTTCGCCGATACCGTAATCGAGGAACCGGACGTCGTTTTCCAATAGAAATTCACGTTTGTAAAGCTTGTCCCAGGGATACGTGTTGATGTAGGTTTCCCACTCGAAACCCTTCATTCGTCGCTCGTATATCAGCTTGCCGGTTGAATCGCGACGGCGCCAGCCTCCTACGACGATGTCGTAGTCTTGAGTCAAATGTCCCATGTAGGTTTGTATGTAATCACGGTCCAAGGTGTCGTCATTGTCGACGAACAGCAGGTAATCTCCGGTCGCGATTTCGATCCCGCGATTCCGGGTGCGGGCGATGCCCTGATTGGTTTGACTGATGACACGCAGGTTGGAATGCGTCGATCCGTACTCATTCAAAATGGCGAGAGAGTTGTCGGTCGACCCGTCGTCGATCGCGACCACCTCAGTGGCCGCATTGTCCTGGGAAAATATGCTGTCTAGGCATCGACGAATCGCGTCCTCCGCGTTATACACCGGAATGACGACCGAAACTGTCTTCATCGATCCTACTCTCACGAGACGATAACTTGCCTGTGCTGGCAATAGAGTAGCATGAACATCAGCGTGCGACTCCATCCACACCCAAGTCTACCAATGGCAAGCCGTCGATCGAAGGCACGAATCACCCGGCATCGGCAGTACGCTCCGGTTTTCGGAAGAGCAGTGCCAGCAGCCCGAACAGGACCACACCATTGACCAGAGCCATCATGGCAGGCGTGACAGTCAGGGTCGAGACATTAGCCTGGAATAGATAGGATGAGTAACCCGGCATCATCGTGAACTGCAGGAGCACGGCTGTGGCTATCAGCACCCTGCTGCGAGTGATCATCGCGAATACCACGGCGAACACCTCCGCACCCATGAAGTATCGTTCGTGCATGTAGGGTAGAAAGTACGGCGAAAGAATCAGCAAGACCATCGAAAGGTAGTATTGCTCCTCAAACCCGTCAGTCCGCAGCCGAACGAGCGATGCGGTAACTAGAACTATCACCAATCCAAGCGTGAACAGGACGGCGCTTGGTACGATCCCAAGAACGACACCACTGGTCTGCCCCATGAGCTGCCAGACGTTGGCGACACCACCGCCAAAGATCATCTGGCCGTTACCGGTCAACGGTGATAGAAAGTCGAAGTAGCTAATGAGAATGTTGAGAAGGCTTCGTCCGGTCAGCAACCCAGGCGTTTGGCAGATGTAGAAGGTAATCATTGCCAAAACGGGTGACAGTAAGTTCAGTACACGAACTTTAACAGAGTACCCCCGGAATGGGATGTCCCTGCAGTAGCAGTACACGAGATACGGCAAGAAGAATACGGCCTGGATCTTGAAAGCGAATGCCAGCCCGAATAGCACCCAGGCGGCAGTTGTGTGATGCCTGGTGATTGCCCACCAACTCGCCAGGCAGAATACCACATAGATGACGTCGCATTGGCCCCATAGTGGACCGTTGAGGATGACGCTCGGGATGAACAGTATGCAAACCGCCAGAAACAGCGATGTGGATGGTGGATGGCCAAAATCCTTGAGGATGGCGAAGACGAGTACCACCAGTATTACCTCGAAGAGGTAGGTAATGGACTTGATCGACGTGATAGGTCCCAGCCCGAAGTTGGTTGTCACCCAGACCAGCAGGTTGTACACCATCCCGTAATTGGAGTCGATGGTTCCGATGCCACGGAATCCGTGTTCGTAGAGATAGACGAACCATTGGGATTCGAGTGCGCCGTCCGTCGACAGGAAGTGATTGTCCAATGCCCGGATGGCCACCGCCAGTATCACCAAGAGAGCCGATGCCAACCAGAGCCACTGGCGTCGGACCTGATCCGAGGTCGAGGACTTGGTGGCGGCGGATGCCTGTTCGTCGGTGGGGTAGTTAATCTGATTACCCATGGTGCTGCCATCCCTGGAGTGAGGAGTGTGGAAGCCGGGATACCATCACCTCCGAGAGGATGCGATGAAGCATGGCGTGGTAACGTCAAGCGATGTTCTAGCTTTCATACGTCCTGGACTGTGTGTATTGCACTCGATTCTAGCACGCGGGAGTTAGACTACTTTTCGTTCCAGCCGCGGTCAACATCACATGACGCGCATCGAATTCTAGGGTTCCGTACGGTATAATGCACGGTAGGAATGCGCCCGGCCATGGGCGCCAGGCATAGACGAAGGTGCGTACGCGGAGCATGTCAGAAGCGGTGAAGCAGAACGGTGACAGGCCCTTGGTCAGCATCTGCATCCCCGCGTACAACAGCACAGCCCACGTCGAGGAGACCGTCCGGTCGGTGCTGGCGCAGACCTACCCGAACCTAGAGGTGATCGTCGTCGACGACGCATCGTCCGACAACACATTCGAATTGGTACAGGCCATCGGCGACCCGCGAATCCGGCTCTACAGGAACGAAAAGAATCTCGGTATGGCCGGCAACTGGAACCGCACTCTGAGCCTGGCAAAGGGCGAGTTTGTCAAGTTGATGGGCGCGGATGATCTGCTGATGCCCGATTGTATCGAGAAGGAGGCAGGCGCCCTGCAGGCGAACCCGAGTGCGGTTCTCTCCGAGAGCGACTCCGCCGTGGTCGATGCTGGAGGCAAGCGCCGTGGAACCTACCGACGCTACCGCATGACCGGGTTGGTGCCCGGGCGAACTGTGGCGATCAGTTGCACCCGCTCGATCGACCTGTTCGGATCGCCGGTGGCGAACATGATCCGGCGCAGCGTCCTTGCAGACGGAATCGCCTTCGATCCGTCATTCGTCTACATCATCGACTACGACTTCTTCATGACGATCGCGCCCAAAGGTGACATCTTCATCATCCACGAATCGCTGAACGCGTTCCGTGTCCACAAGAGTTCGAACACCAGCCAGGTGATGGGCGGCGGCAAGGAGCGCGCCTATGTGGCCGAGCATCGCAAGCTGTTGGAGAAGCACAAGGACGCCCTTGGCTTGACGCGATTCGACATCGCCCGCAGCATGCTGATCAGACGGGTCTGGAGCTTCACGGTCAGCGTGTTCCTGCGGATCTTTGTCCGATGACGCCTGACTATCCCCCAGGCGAATGACCAGACACTGACAAGCAATAATGGATGTCGCGTGACCCTGGAATGCCGTCGACGTGGACTCTGAGATCCTGGAATTTGGTAGATGCTGTAATTAATGTACAATGACATGTACAGGCATGCGGAAGCCTGTCTCAGACTGATGATGAAATTGGTCCTGAGAGCGAATTCAATCGGGTGAAAGGAACCATCATGAAGCGGCCGTTTGGTGCTACCGTAGTCGCACTCGTCGCTCTGGCGTCGACGTTCTTGGGGCAAGAGGCAGCGCAAGCCGCGACGAATGTGGTGCCGGATGCAGGTCTTCGAGAGTGCCTTACGAACGCAATGACCAGTTACGGTGGGGTTCCGGAACAGGCTGGGATCATTACAGCAAATGATCTGGCCGCCCTGAATGCCAAGACAGCCGAGCTCAACTGCCGTGGTTACTCGATCCAGTCGTTGGACGGCCTCCAGTACCTACCGGCACTCACCAAGCTATTGCTGGACGGAAATTCTATAGCGAGTCTATCCCCGTTAGCTGGTTTGCAGAACCTCGTCGACTTGGAATTGACTGGTAACCAGATCGTCAACCTCTCGCCGCTGGTCGGGTTGAGTAAACTGACAACACTGGTTCTGGATGCAAACCCGGTCAGTGATTTGTCTCCGTTGGCTGGCTTGATCAGCCTGTCAGATCTGTCATTGAATGACGCCCTGGTCAGTAATCTTGCTCCTTTGGCGGGGTTAACCAACCTCACGATTCTGGGGCTTCTCCGTAATCATGTCAGTGATGTGTCGGCGCTGTCCAATTTGACCAAGCTCAGTGTTTTATCGTTAACCAAGAATTCTGTCAGCAACGTGGCTCCATTGGCCGGCCTCAACATCCAGACCCTGGGTCTTAGTGGTAATGCCATCACAGATATTTCGCCTTTACAACCTCTCCTCACTGCAGGCCGGGACATCGATGCCAAACAGCAAGTAGCCACCGGCCCAAGTGTGCCTGTTGGTACATATCCGATTCCGATCAAAGCGATGTCGGGAGATCCACTGTTAACGGTCACTGTCTTTCCGGCAAGTGGGGCGACGATCAATCTGACGGCGGGTACGATAACTTATAACACGACGGGTACCTTCACTCTTAGCTGGCAGAGTAATTTAATCGTCAACTATCCGTCGGCGGAATTTCGCCCCGGTTTCAGTGGTTCTTACACGCTTACGGTAAGTGCAGCGGGTTCGGCACCTGCAGGAACGATGTATCGGATATTCAACTCCTCGACTGGGGAGCATTTCTACACCTCGTCAGCGAACGAAGTACTGGTGAATCTCGGTGGTGGCACTTGGTCGTATGAAGGAATCGGCTGGGTCGCCCCAGCCTCAGGAACACCGGTCTATCGACTGGCCGCTATTCCGGAGTCAGGCTCAGCCGGTCATCTCTTCACGACCAGTGTAACGGAGCGGGACGCCGCTTTGGCGTCGAAGAATCCAGCGGGGCAGCCGTACTGGACGTGTGAGACCGGTGCGGGCATGCCTGCTTGTGTGGGCTGGTATTCGGGTGGCTCGGTGCCACTATTTCGCGCGTTCAACCCAATGCCTGGACCGGGGTTGGGGCAGCATAACTACACGACGGACGCAAACGAACAGCATGTGATAACAGGCACCGGCCCGCAGGGCGGATGGAATGGGGAGGGTATCGGCTGGTACGGGGTGCAGAAGGGCGATCCACGCGCGCCGGTTCCGGTCAAGTAAGTGGCGGTTGACCAGGCGGAAGACAGCCACTGACGCTTGGCGGCGCTAGTGTTTACCACGTTCTGCTCCAGCCCCGGACCGGGGTACCTCTGTCAAAGTCGACTCTAACCTCACAGGCGATTTGAGCCAGAGGAACGGCCTCTGTGAGCGAATATGTCCTTGTCAACAACCTGTCGGTCGGGGTTGACAAGTTCGCCGGAAAGGAGTAGATATATGGATGTAACAACTTGACTTCCAAAGTCGGAAGTCAGCACTTGAGTCTGGGAGAGACTATGAAGAACCACTCCATAATTGTCGCCGGGGCAGCGTTCCTCGCTCTGGCATCCACGTACCTGAGCCTTCCGGCGGCCCATGCCGCCCCCGAGCCGGCGTATGCCTACGGCGCTGTGGACGACGCAGGGTTCGCCAAATGTCTGAACACGAAGTATCTAGGGCAGTCCGCAACGGCCCAAATCCCGGCTCTAAGTTTGAACGTACTGACAATCACCACGCGTACCATTGATTGTTCGAATTTCGGTATCGTCTCCTTGATAGGCGCTCAGAATCTAACTGGCGCGACAACGCTAACTCTGTCAAGCAATCAAATCTCTGATTTGAGCCCGTTGGCATCGCTAACCGCCCTTGTCACCCTCACCCTGGATCACAACAAGATATCCACTGGTATTACGTCACTGTCGGGCCTTACCAACCTGACGAGCCTAACGCTATCCTATAACGCGATCATCTCTGTGGTGCCACTGGTCAATCTGACGCACCTGACGTATCTCAACCTCTCAAACAATAAACTCACACTAGTCGCACAGCTATCCGCGCTGACGAGCCTGCAGCAGTTGTCTCTCGACTACAACAGTATCACCGATGTATCGGCGTTATCGGGTATCATCAACAAGGCGACAAGCTTGCCTGGCTACATCTTCTTGTGTCGGTATCAGAGCGGGACAGCGCCAAGCGTTGGAGCTGGTACATACGCGATACCAGTTGTTCATGGTACTCCTACCATTCCATGGTCCTTGACGCAGGGGGTGGTGCTGAATACTTCAAGTCCTGCAAAGTCGGCAACCGTCAATATGGCTGCGTGGACGATCACATATCCTGCTCCAGGAACATATATGGTCGACTGGATGTTGGCGAACAGTACCACGTCTATATTCTCAGGTACCTACACAATCGTCGTGACAGATGCGCCAGGAACGATGTATCGGATCATGAACCCCTCAACAGGCGAACACTTCTACACATCATCAGCCAAAGAGGTGCAGGTGAATGTGAGCAGCGGGGCTTGGAAGTATGAAGGCATCGGCTGGGTGGCGCCCCTGTCGGGCACGGCGGTGTTCCGGTTGGCGGCGATTCCTGGTTCGGGGTCAGCCGGGCATCTGTTCACCACGAGCGTCCAAGAGAAGGATGCGGCGTTGGCGTCGAAGAATCCCGCGGGGCAGCCGTATTGGAAGTGTGAGACGGGTGCGGGTATGCCGTCGTGTGTGGGCTGGTATTCCGGCGGCTCGATCCCGGTGTTCCGGGCTTTCTATCCAGGCACTGGGCAGCATAACTATACGACGGATACGAATGAGCAACGCGTGATCACGACACAGCAGGGCTGGACAGATGAAGGTATCGGCTGGTACGGTGTGGCGAAGGGCAACCCTGGCGCACCAATGCCGGCTGCGTAGGTCGAAGTCCAACTGATAAGTAGCGGAGTCATGGCATGAGTCTAGGAGCAATCATGAAGAAGCGGTCGGCTATCATCGCTGGGGTGGCGATTGCCACCCTGGTGTCTACCTTCCTGGGGGCACCGACGGCTCATGCCGCCCCGTACGCATATGGTTACGTCGACGATCGGACGTTCGCCGCCTGCCTGAACTCGTATCTGGGGCAGCCGGCGGCGTCTGCCATCTCTGTAGCAGCGCTACAATCAATACCCTCTTTGGGGAGTACTGTTGATTGCTCAAGTGCCGGTATCGTTTCACTGGAAGGTGCCCAGTATCTGACCAACCCGCTCTTGTATAACCTGTTCCTGCGAAACAATTTGATTCAAGACGTATCGAAGCTGTCCGGCCTGACGAATATCCAAGTGCTCAGTCTCGACCACAATCAGTTGGGCAAGAATCTGAACACGCTTTCCGGCATGCCCCACCTGACGAACCTAATCCTATCCAACAATGCAATCACTGACGTGACCCCGCTGTCAGGTCGCATTGGGCTGACATCCCTTGAGCTGGAAAACAACCTGATCAGTGACCCGTCGCCACTAGCGGGATTGACCAACTTAAACCTGTTGATTCTTGATGACAACCGCATTGCCGATGTGTCATCGTTGACGACATACATCCAAAAGTCTGTCAGCACGAGCGCCAGTTTCTCTTGTCAGTGGCAGAAGGTGACGTTACCGAGTGCGGCAGTCGGAACGTATCCAATACCATTTTCCCTCGCCTCCACGGTGACATTTGACGCGTCGTTGAATACGTCCAGTCCAGCGAAATCTGCGACGATTAACACCACTGCATGGAAGATTGCGTACAACGCCGCCGGCAAATATATGGTCGACTGGTTGTTGACAGCATCAAGCGATACGCATTTCGGAGGTACCTACACGATCGTTGTGACTGATCCACCGGGAACGATGTATCGGATCATGAATCCGTCGACTGGCGAGCATTTCTACACTTCATCGGCGATGGAGGTGCAGGTGAACGTGGCCAGCGGCGCGTGGAAGTATGAGGGTATCGGCTGGGG
>Ga0209629_10004042_pt1 | contig 10746 bp, 15 predicted proteins | sample TergutCu122P5_FD_187286 | JGI IMG/M metagenome (GOLD analysis project Ga0209629, IMG submission 187286) | Cubitermes ugandensis P5 segment gut microbial communities from Kakamega Forest, Kenya - Cu122 P5 (SPAdes) (version 2) | ecosystem: Host-associated > Arthropoda: Insects > Digestive system... | reverse complement strand
AGCAAAGCTTAGAATGATACCTTGGGAGAAAATTTATTTTCTTGCATTTGCAATGTCTTCTGTTACAATTCTTTTAGAATTTCACAATTTACTTATATTCATTTTATGCTTTCACTGTGATTTTGGTGACTAATTATAATAAGGTTTGCAATTCAATATTGACATAGGTATTATTTTTTGTTAATATAATTTTGGACAGGAGATAATGAATATGGAAAGAATACAAACAATAGAAACACGTGATTTGAAAAAAAGTTTAGAAGATGGCGGTTGCGGAGAATGTCAAACATCTTGCCAATCTGCCTGCAAGACGTCTTGCGGGATTGCTAATCAACCATGTGAGAAAAAGTAAATGATACATCAATATAAATTAAATGGTAAGAATATAGTGTTGGATATTGGTAGCGGGGCTATTCACATAGTGGATAGCCTTAGTTTTGATATTATAGAATTATACGAAACTATGCCTTCAGAGAAAATAAAAAAGAAAATGCTTGAAAAATATGCATTAGACCCAGATGTTACTGAGCAAGAAATTTCTAATGTTGTAAATGATATAGAAACATTAAAAAAAGAAGGAAAATTATTCTCTGACGATGATTACCACGATGCTGTTACTGTAGGGGCAGGACTTGCCCCCCTTGCTAAAGGGGGGATGTCACGAAGTGACAGGGGGGATTTCACCTGCCCGGGTACCTGTGGGCAGGTACCCCTACAAAAGAATACCCCTGTAATAAAGGCTCTGTGCCTGCACGTTGCTCACGCCTGCAATCTCACTTGCGATTACTGCTTTGCAAAAGCAGGCAAATATCTTGGCGAAGATGCATTTATGTCTTTTGAAGTAGGTAAACAGGCATTAGATTTTTTAGTTAAAAACTCAGGAAATAGAAGAAATCTAGAAGTGGATTTCTTCGGCGGTGAACCGCTTATGAACTGGGATGTAGTAAAAGAATTAGTCGCATATGCCCGCAGTTTAGAAGAACCTAATAATAAAAATTTTAGATTCACATTAACCACAAATGGCATTCTAATTGATGATGATGTCACTCTCTTTGCTAATAAAGAAATGAATAATGTTGTTCTAAGCCTTGATGGGCGCATGGAAGTACATAATCATTTTCGCAAAACTATAAATGGACAAGGCAGTTATGAGATAATTTTGCCTAAATTTCAGAAACTTGTGAAAGCACGTGGAGATAAAAGTTACTATATTCGCGGAACTTTCACACATAATAACGTAGATTTTACCAAAGATATTCTGCATATGGCAGATTTGGGCTTTAAAGAGCTTTCTATGGAGCCTGTAGTTTGCTCACCTAATGACCCATATGCTTTAACTAAAGAAGATTTGCCAAAACTATTTAAGCAATATGAACTTCTTGCCAAAGAAATGGCAAAACGTGATAAAGCAGGAAATGGGTTTACTTTTTATCATTTTATGATTGATTTAGAGCACGGTCCGTGTATTTATAAACGAATTACAGGCTGTGGTTCTGGTACAGAATACCTTGCCGTTACTCCAACTGGAGAGTTATATCCTTGTCACCAATTTGTTGGAGATAAAAAATATTTAATGGGAGATGTTTGGAAAGGCGTTACTAACACACATATTAGAGATGAATTCTCAAAATGCAATGTATATTCCAGAGAAAAATGTAAAAAGTGCTGGGCACGATTTTACTGCAGCGGTGGATGTGCTGCAAACAGCTATCATGCTGCTGGCAATATAAATGATACATATGATTATGGATGTGAATTGTTTCGCAAAAGAATTGAATGTGCAATTTGGCTGAAAATTGAATTGACATAATGATTAAATTGTGTTAAAATCATGTTCTAGGCAGGATGGTCCTGCCAGATAGGAAGATGCCATGAAAGTGCTGTCTAGCACCACGTAAAGACACTGACCCTTCGGGGCTAAAACAGAAAGGAGTGCAATGAACGGCACCCGTTTTGCATCCCCTAGTTACTGGTGACAGTAACTAGGAGGGCGGCACTCTCATGAGTGCCGCCCTTTTTATATTTATTTCACAACACAACCCAAATCTTTCCATCGTCTATTCCAACCACATTCGCTCCTGCGGCTAGCATTGCATTAATGTAACCGTATTGCCTCTTCGGTTATTTTCTCGCCTATAGATACAGCACACGCTCCTGGAGGGTATATATTTACATTTACTTTAGATATTCTATCTATGCTGTCTTCCAGCAAAACATATTCTCCTTCTGAATTGAAGGCTTTTTGTGGATTTATTGCGAAATTATTTTCAGGTAATTCAGGGATGTATGGGCGGATTCCATATCCGCCCGGGCAGAAATAGATTCTGCCCCTACCATATCTATTAGCACTGATTTCAGTTTTCTTATATCCCCTATTTTATTGCCATATGTAACAATGCATACAACATTATATAAATCAGCCATTTCAGGTATTATTTTATATTTCTTTGAAAGTATTTTTTCTGCTTTAAATCCTGTTAGATTATAATTCGAGAAATTTATAACAAGTCTAAGAGGGTCAACTCCAGCTACACTGCCTCCTATCATGGTTTCATTAATAAATTTAAGTCTTGTATTTGAAGTTACTTTTTGCTTTAATTTATCAACTTCTTCTACAAGTCTATTCATAACAGCTTTCCCGTTTTGCTTCATTATAGCATGTCCTAAATCAGCATAACACATAAGAATAAATGATGGGCTGGTTGTTTCTAACGTCACAATACACTGCTTTAATCTACTTACATCTATCCCATCACTGCCTATATGTAAAAAAGCTGTCCCAGTTGGTGCGGGCAAAGTTTTATGGCTGCTCTGCACACATATATCTGCTCCATTTTTTATACTGCTTTTAGGAAATTTATCTGAATATGCAAAATGTGCACCATGTGCTTCATCTACTAGTAACAGCATGTTCTTTGAATGCACAAGTTTTGCTATTTCTTTAATATCAGCACATAATCCATAATATGATGGAGAAGTTATAAAAACTGCTTTTGCTTCTGGATGTTTATTTATTACATTTTGCAAATCGTCTGCAGAAACTGGTGCATAAATCCCAAATTCAGGTATTATTTCCTGAGATACGAATACTGGTATTAATCCAAATATTGCACATGCATTAATTATACTATGATGGCAGGAACGGTCTATTATAACAGTATCTCCGCGGCTTACAAGCCGTCATAAGCATTGCTTGTACACCGCCTGTAGAGCCGTTTACCAGCAAGAATGACTCCTTTGCCGAATATGTTTTAGCCAATTCTAACTGCATTTCTTTTATTGCTCTTCTAGGATTATGCAAGTTGTCTGTATCGTCTAATTCTGTAACATCCAGCTTAAACACATCTTTTACCATGTTTTTATCATATGCTGCTCCAAGCTTATGTCCAGGCGTATAAAACGGTATATTCTCTTTTTTAGAAAACTTTCTTATTGAATTATATATTGGTGCATCTTTTGGCATAGTTCCATTTCTCCTTTTGTTTTGCTTATTTTATCACAAACAAACCAGCCATACAATTATAAAAAAAGATATTTAAACCTAAATACCTTTTTATTATAACTTTATCTTTGAATGGCTATAAGGAAATTATATTTGTTCGCATGCCTTAGTTCGTCTGTCATGATGGACATTAGTAATGTATAACTTTCATCATTAGGCATTGCTCCCATCATTTTTCTGTATTTTTTGACTGCTTCCAATTCCCCAAATAATGCTTTTTCTAATGCTTCTTTATAAGTCATATTTAAGTTTACATTTGGCTCAGATGTATCTGGCGGCAATATTATGCCTGTAAATCTGAAATATAAGTCCCTTAGAATTTTGTTGTGTTTTCTTTCATCATCTCTAATACTTATAATAATATCTTTCTCTTTCTGATTAGGTGCATCATTAATCAATTTTTCGTAAAACATCTCATCTTCTTTTTCGTCACCCACTGATTTTTTTATTAATTCCAATGCCTGCTCAAAGGTTATTACCTCTTCATTTACCTGATCTTGTGCAGAACTTCGGTAATCATAATACATATCATAATACGGATTCATCTTTATCCCTCCTGTATTATGATATGTATATTCTGCATAATTGTTAATTTATCAATAAATTACTTATCCAAGTTCAATGAATTTTTATTTTGTGTTAAAATTTGATCTAATTTTTCTTGCCAACCAGGTTTTGGAATTCCATTTTCATCTACGTACAAGCTCAATTCATTCATTTGATCTTGTGTTATAAATTTATCTTGTGGCACTATACCTTGTAATTTGTCAAGAAAACCAGGATCTATATTTCCATATGCATCTACATAGGTTGTTCCCCAGCTTTGCGTACCATCTTCATTTGTTTTTTCATATTTCACTAAAGTTCCTTCATCTGTTTGTGTTTCAGTTTTTGTAAAACCTGGGATATCTGGTATTACATCTTTAACGGCATTTGCAATACTTCCATCTGTTACAGCATTAACTGTTACTAAAGAACCTGTAACAACAAATAGTGCTGCTAGTGATAATAATAATTTTTTACTACCTTTTTTATTCATACTACACTCCCTTTCTAAATTGGATATAGCCATTCTCTCCTTTATATTTCTTATAATTTTATCATCATTCATTATAACCATATCCTCCTTTTTTCAATATTTTTTTTAATTGTTTTCTTATTCTATGGAGTTTAACTTTTACTTTCGATTCAGAGATATTTAATAATTTTGCAATTTCCTTAGTCTTTTTAGAAGAATAATAATATTCCATGAATATCTTTTTATCCTCTACACCCAGCTTATCTAGCTCTTTTTGTATTAAAGCCTCTTTTTCTTTTTGCTCAATTAAGCTATCTAATTGTAATGAATCAGCTATAAAATTTTCGTAATCTGACAAATCATAAGTAATTTGCATATTTCTATATCTGTTCTTCAGTAAATTCTTAGCAATTACAGATAAATAGGACTTCACAGACTTTATCTCATCAACTTTGCTGATATTCTTCCATAATATAATAAATGTATCTTCTATAATTTCCTCAATATCTTCCTCGCTGATTGTATTTGCGCTATTTTTTATTACTTTGTACAAATAATTGTTATATTTGATTACTAATTCATTTATGTATGCTTCATTATCAATATTCTCCATTTATAACTCCTAGAATTTTAACAGCTGTTACCATATAGACACATTTTTTTAGAAAAGGTTACAGTTATTATATAATTTATATAAAAAAATAGCCATATTTCTATGGCTATTTTTGACGCTTTTATTCCCTTTTTAAATCAATCCAATATCTTTTTCTTCTTTCCATTCTTCGTAGGTTTGCACATCTTCTAATCCTGCACATCCATGTAAAATTTTCTCACCATTATCAAAACATTCCTGCCTATAATCCATCACTTGGTCTTTATATTCTTTCGTCGGTTCCACTAAGACTATTTCTTCCATATGCACTCCTAATTTTTATTTGTCTCTTTCGGTAAAACTACCTTTTTATTTGGTGTTTTTAATAATTTATTAAATCTCTTTTTTAAATCATCAGCTTTTTCATTTTCTAGAATTTCTCTTTTAAGCACTTCATTTTCTATGATAGCTTTCAAAGCTTCATTTGTAACTTTTATATTTGGCGAAACTCTTTTTAATGTCTTTCTTAATGAATCTATCATAGTTTCTGTTAACAATAGTTGCCCTATAGAAAATTTGCTTAATGTTTGTCTTTCCATATGAAATTCTTCTAAAGCTAAAGGAGTTTTTGAGCAAGCCTCTCTAGTAAGATAATATAGCATTTCTAAACATTCTGCTTTTTTGTAATTAAAATTACACAAATCAAATTCATAAGATAATTCTTTTGTTACCGGTTTAGCAAAAATTATTTTAAATATTCTCCAATTGTGTCCATTTGTTAAAATAACCCAATCAATTCCTTCTCCAGCACCATAATTAGTAGCTTGTCTAATATAATCATCTTTTAATTCCAACCCTATTGCCTTACATTCTATTAATATTTTAATTTTTCCATTAATCTGTATTGCTAAATCACAAAATGTTTTATTTATTGCATACTCTGATGTGATTTCTGAAAACTTATCATAACCAAAAATTTCACTAAGCATATCCACAATAATTGTAACAGTATCAGACTCATTAATATCTTTAGTTTTTGCTTTTGATAATATTGGCACGAATTTCTTTACCCCCTCTTGTAAACGCTTCTGTATCTTTAAACTAATATTTACCATTTCTATCACTCCTATCTATCTCTTAATATTTAATTATATTATTTATAGCATAAATTTTAAATTTTTTCTATAATTTTGTAATAAATTGTAAACAAATAATTTTTTATCGATTTTATAAATTTATATTTTATTTTTTCTATTTATTGTTAATAAAAATAGCCATATTTCTATGACTATTTGGGGCGCCTTTATTCTTCAGACTTCTTCTCTTGTTTCTCCAAATAGTCCTGCTGCAAAAAAGGGAAAAAATGTAATGTTCGGTAGTTTTTTATAAACTTGTGTTGTATAATGAAAAAGTCCTTTCGCTCGAAAGAGCAATCTTACTGGGCAGAAAGGAGGCCGACTTATGACGTTAGCTGAGTTAGTGTTGTTTCTTCATGAAAAGGTTGTTGCTCTTGAAAAAGGGCAAACTTCTAATAATGAAGATTCTAATCACGAAAAACCACAGAACTAGCGTAAGTTAGTACAGACAAGGCAGGATCTGCACCTGCCTTGTTTTTTCGCAAAAAAAGGATGTATGAATCTGCATTTCATACATCGACCTCTTTATGACGTTTTCAGAGTTTTCCTCTGTTGTGAATACATTATAACATTCTCTATTTTTTTTGTCAAATAAAATTTGCAAATGTTACGCTGTCAATTTTATTATATGTAAAAAATGCTTTTCTATGATTTATAGTATTTTTGCCTTTTTATATTAAGTTATATCTATCCAATATCAAATCTACATCATTACATATTTCTAACTTTCCATCTTTATCTTTATTTGCAATATAATGATAAACTATTCTAGGTAATTTAGGATTGTCTATAGAGCTTAATTGTGGCTCTATTGTAAATTGCACATCATTAAAAAATTCCCATTCAGTTTCTGAATTAATAAATTTTCTTGAAGTGCTTATTAATTCCCTTTGTTCACCTGTCAAACCATTCGTTTTATTTATATTATCTATTGATGGTAAACTATGTCCTAAATTATAGATTGTAGGATCTGTTCTACTTACAGTGGCATAGTTTTTCAATTTATGTTTTAAAAATATGTTTTGACATTTCTGGAAAAACTCGTTAATAGTATGGGAATCGCTTATGGCATTAAACATTTCTAATACAGCATCATGTGTATTTTTAAAATGTTCTATTATTTCCTTATTTTTTCCAAAATATAATGTTACCCCAAAATCACATATAATTCCTGTTGGAATATAAACTGGTGAGCAAAATAAGAATAATAAATCATTTTCCCAATTAATAATTTTATCTGTTACCCAATTGTCTTTATCTCTTAATGATTTAAAAAACATCCTCTTAGTATCACCTGATAACACAGCCATTCCTTTAGGAGGTGGTGAATACCAGCCATCTTCAATAATATCCTTTTCTTTCTTTAAACTTTCCTGCCATAATTCACAAAAATACTTTTCAGTAATATTGTCTTTACATAGGCATTTATTTAAATTATAAACTAAAGAATTATATGCAATTTTTCTTCCAGTATTAAAATTAGTATTAAAACTATACATTCTTATTCTCCTGCAGTTTTTTATGACTGTACTAAGTATTTATCTAGGAAATTACGGCATTCTTCCAATAATTCTAACTCTATTTCCTTTTTCTTTATTCTCCTATCATGCTATTTTACTATATTTCCAAAGACTATATGCATTTTTCTCATTCAATTTTATGTGCATTTTCTTAACTTTTTTGTTTTTAAAAATTGCAATTTTTATTTTTGGTATGCTACTTTCATTAGAAAAATATTCGATCTTCATTCGGTTTATTTTAGAGTAGAAAGAACTCTGTTTTGTTCTGACATTTTATACTTTTTATACTATTATTTATTGTCATCTTCTTCGTCGATATCTATATATAAATTCAAATCTTCCTCTGTTGGTAACGCATCTATTACTTCTTTTGGTAATATTTCAAATGAAGATACTCCTATAGGATTAGTCATATTGCTTAATGTATACTCTACTGTCAATTTACTTTTTTCCTTACATAAAATTAAGCCTATTGTATCATTATCTTGCTCAGTTTTTAGTAGTCCATTAATTGCATTTATATAAAAATTAACTTTACCAGCATATTCTGGTTTAAATTCTCCCGTCTTCAATTCAATAACAACATAGGAATGCAACTTTAAGTTATAAAATAACATATCTATAAAAAAGTCTTCATCTCCAACTGTTATCATATATTGATTTCCAACAAAACTAAATCCTTTACCTAATTCTAATATTGTATCTTTTATTTTTTCTACTAAAGCATTTTCTAATTCTGTTTCTACATACTTTTGCTTTAATAATGGTAAATTAAATATATATGGATCTTTTTGCATATTATCTGCTAAATCGCTAAGTGGAGAAACTAACTTCTCTTTAAAATTATTACTTTTTAATGCTTTTTCTTGCCTATTATATAATCCGTGTATCTATTTGAAATGCTAAAACATTATAAGACCATCCATTTTCTAAACATTTTTCCATATACCATAATCTTTGAATCGGATCAGCAATTTTATCTATAATTAGCATATTGTGTGACCATGGAATTTTTGCAGATGCTGTCTGCAAAATTTCATTATCTGTAGTTTCTAAATAAAATTTTTTCATACTATTTAAATTTCTAGCAGAAAAGCCTTTTATGTTGGGAAATTCTATTTTCATAGTTTTACTTAAACTCTCAACAAATTTATTACCCCATGAACTATTTTCATTTATAATTTTACCAATATAAAAATATAAATTTATTAATCGTTTATTAGCATCACTCATAATTTGCACCTGCGTACTATTGATTTGTTGCTTTATAATTTCCACAACATCTTTAAATTTCTCGGTAAAATTTGTATCTAATTCATTCATAAATTCCTCTCCTTCCAATCTCTTTTCATACAATATACTATTATTAAATATCCTCCCTAGTTCTTTTCATCATATAATTTGTCTTTTTTATTTCTTTAAATCCAAGTCTTTTATATAATTCTACCAACTTTTGTTTGCATGTATCTTTTTGCTCTTCATTTTTCATTTCACACAATAGACCTTCTTCTCTTATTTCTTGTGGGACTGGCAATACAATTAATACATCTGGACTTAAATTAACCGAATATTCTAAAATAGTATTTAGCGATTTTATTACATAACTTGTTATTCCTAATCTTCTATATTTTTCTTTTATATGTATTCTATCAATATACATTAAATTCTCATCGAATTCGCAAATTTCTTCTTTTATATTGCCATCTCTATCGACTATTGCAGAAGCCATATGTTCTAAATCAGTCTCAATGGAGTCACATAAATAATAAAAATCTGTATCATCCATTACTAACTCAGATTCAAAAAAATTACCAGTCAATTTTCCAATTTCAACACTTTCATCTGTGTCAAGATTTGTTCCTAATATTGTTATAAAAATATTGATCATATATTTATCATTTATGTCTTCATTATCTAACCATTCCTCTATTTCTGCATTTATATAATTTAATTCTCCTCTTTCTCCAGATACTTTTAATGAAATAGAGTCTAATCCTAATTTTTTTAATCCATCTAAATCTATCATTATTCCACCTTCTATATTTTTTTATAATAAAAATCTAAATCTATTCGTTTTGCACCGTATCCTTTAAGTATTTTATTCATTCTCTCATTTTCATTTCCAGTAGCACACGATATTATATGTATATCTTTATTTTCTATCATTCCTACAGCTTCACCATCTATTTCTGCTATTAAACATTCAAATTTAGGATTGTCAGTAAATAAGTCTTTATCTATATTCTCAATTAGATTATTTGTTTGCTCTGTTTCATTAGTATTATTTATAAGATTATTTGCTTTAATTATAAAACTATTGTGTTTTTGTAAAGCATGCAAAATCACTACATTACTCATTTTATTACCTCAAACTTTCCATTGTTAAATATTTCTTCAAATGGAATCTCCTTATTAAGCATAAAAGTTTTACCCTTTAATTCTTCAAAATATTCTGATAAAGCCCATTCAATTTTGTGATTTTCATTTGCTACCGTTATTTTTATGATTTGCAACATATTTTATTTCTCCTTTTTTCTGTACATTTTACCATGAATTTTATCTTTATAAAATACTTTTTCAAAAATAAATTGGTTCGAGTCCAATTTGCCGAGCCACAACCTCATCAACTTTAACACAATTTTACTGCATTACTGACTATAAGTCTAGCAACAAGTCCTATTTTCTCTGATATTCTCCTAATTACTGCTGCTTCTATGTTCCATAGATTACCTAAATACACTTTACAATTACTTTAACGCAAATATTACACTTGTCTAACAGGCGAAACACCTTATTTTTATTGAATAGCAGTACAAATTTACTGCATTTTACTCTTTCCTTTTTTATTTTAAGGTGCTATAATGATTACAGATTTTTACAAACCTATTTTACTACAAAATTCTACTTTTGGGAAGACCAGTTAATTAATGTCAATAGATTTTAATAAAAAAATTAAAAAAATTTTAATGTATAAAAAA
>Ga0209629_10004041_pt1 | contig 10746 bp, 5 predicted proteins | sample TergutCu122P5_FD_187286 | JGI IMG/M metagenome (GOLD analysis project Ga0209629, IMG submission 187286) | Cubitermes ugandensis P5 segment gut microbial communities from Kakamega Forest, Kenya - Cu122 P5 (SPAdes) (version 2) | ecosystem: Host-associated > Arthropoda: Insects > Digestive system >... | reverse complement strand
TGTTGACTTGCATTCTTTCTGCTGCTCGGAGTGTATTCATACTCTAAAATGAGAAGGCAAAGTAAAGTAAGTAAAGGTTTCCTGCAACAGGCTGAGGTGGCCCAAGAGGTTCGGGGTAGGTTAAGGCCCCGGATTTTCTTGACGTTTCAGCCCTACAAGGGTGGTAGGTCGTCAGCCAAACGCACTGGCCGCCTTTACCCCAGGAGAAATGCCTGTTACTCATTTTCAGAGGCTGAGTCGACCTCAGGGCACATGGTTCTGTCGGGGGTACCACGGAAAAAATCCCCAATGACACCACCGGGAATCGATCCCGGGACCGTCCGACTAGTAGTGCGGTGCCTTAACCACTACACTACCCCAGACCCAAAACGAGAAGGCATGTCTCATTTATTCTTAACAAATGTTCTGTCCTCTTGCATCTGTAATTTACAGTAACTTAATTTTAGTTGCATATATCCAGTTTTTCTTAAAATTCTTCATTTGTTTTGTTGTTATATGATGTAGGTAGGTTTCACCCTTTCACAGGCCACGAAGGCCCTTAGGGAATTAACATACTGAGATAATGGATACCTGATATGACTGCATTTGCAGCAGGATATGGATTGTAACCTCATGAAACAGATCAGTCTGACTTTTGTATCACATCAGATACTGATAACTGAGTGCCATTGCTAAGACTGGAGACTGAATTTTCTCCCATGTGTGGGCAAATGTATCAAGTGTGCTCGTTGTTTGAATTAGGTATTAGAGAACTAGAACTCACAAGAGGAAGACGTTGTAGAGTGTTTAGACAGTTATTGAGGTGTGTGATGTTTTACCCTCAGCTGTCCAAGTACAAAATTAAGAGTTGTTATATTGAAACTCATCTATTCAAATATAATTCATACATTATTCCATTCATCAACTGTTGATGTTTCTGACAGAGTGATTTGCTCTGAAACATAGTCTTTTCCATTCTTCTGTAGCCACCCTTAAGTACCACTCTTTCATCTGTGTTGACTCTTTCATTTGTATGTCCACCAACACATTTTCTATCCACTTTGCCTTGGTCTCTCCAGTGCCCATTTTTTATGGTACTTACTCTTGATACACTCAAAGCTGTCTTATTTTTTTGAAGCCTAATTCATGCCAACAGTACTCTGTCATCAACTTGTAGCATACAGCCTTTTAAATGCCAGGTTTCTGCTGCAGCTGAAGCACAATTCAACTTAAATTCCCACTGTAGGACAATGTTTTCTCTTTCAGACGAAAAGGATGTTGTACATTTAATGGGATAACGTTGTCCCATTCATCCTTTAAAGGTTAATTTTATGAAATTTCATGTAGTCTTTCTATTTTTTGATTGCTGTTAATATCCCATTTTCAGATTTTATGCTTGTTTGTCAGTACGAACTAGAAACATAATCTGTACTGCTCATAATCTGTTTGCATTTGCAAGTTATATACCAGTGCATACTTTTGGTCTTCGAAACATGTTTTACTGTTGCATGTGGAGTACATATAGTTGCACTGATTTTGTGTGTAGCTGTCATATACATTGTAGACAAAGTTTGAATGCTGTTTGTTATTCTTGGATCTAGATGACAGTGGAGTATCAAAATTATTTCTTCTCATTATTGTGACAGTTTATGTCTGTTTTAACAACCAAATGGTCATATAAGTTTTACAGTTTTATTGTATGTAGATGTCTTATAAATGGAATGTGAAATAGAAAAATTGGATGAAACAGTGGTGTGTCATATGAGAATTATTGTCATGCTATGTCTGAAAATTAACATCAGCAGCACATGAAGGCAACACAGATTGCGAGAACCATATTGAATGTACCCATTATTTACCATGTACTATATGTTTCATTTAGTTAAAAATTATATCATCATAGCACAACTTTATTATGTTTAAATATGTACATTTTGGTGTTGTGGATCATCATGAGGGAACTCAGATTAAATCTGTGAGAGCTATTTTTTTCACTGAAAATATTCGTAGCCTTGTTTCTTAATTATTAACCTGCTTAAGATACTAATGTCCACCCTACAAATAAAGAAGGTTGCCTCACTACATTTGCAGTAATGATATCAAGGTTTTTAGGCAGTAGCTGAGAATTTCTGTGTTGGCGTTATTTTAATATTTGTTGACATAGAAACAATTCTTATTGAAAACCTTTAAGAGCATTTAAAGCGTATTATATTTGTGACCTCTTGTGTACTTAATCATGGAACTCAGTAATTTTCAGTATACAAGGAGAATATTAGTATGGTTTTCATTTTTCTGCAATGGGTTTGTGTTCACAGCAGACAAAAGGATATTTCTGACATCTCAAACATGTCACATTTTTCAGATGTACGTGCACTTATAACACTGCCCAGTTTATGTTCTTGGAACCAGAGAACGTATCTGAAACTGGATTTGTTCATCCTGTTATTATATTATTTTTATTTACAACTGAAGTTATTCCAACCATGTCACACTTTAATCTTGGTACAAAGTTTCAGAATCCAGTGTTGAAAAATTATTGTATTTTCTCAGAAATTTCATATCCTTAATGGAATTATTTTAAAATCAGGGAGGACGTGTTGCAATTAGTCCACTGTTAATAGGAAGTTCACACTAAGGTTCAATTATTGTTGAGTTGGTGGGGAATTGCCACAGCTAGATTGTCGTATGGTACTTGTACAGTAATGATGGGAAGGCCATGAGTCAGACTTCATGCACTTAATTTATTTGACAATGATTTTTATAGTCCACAGTTGATCATAATTGATGAAATTACATGTTGCTGGAGATGTCACCTGGGAGATATATTATATCTAACTGCTGCATCTCTTAGTACTTAAAAAATTGGGGCCATCAAAATTTTTTGAATAGTTTCAGGTTGAACTGAGTTATGAATAATTTTACTCTTTTCAGTCTGTAAGTTTCAAAGTGTTTAACCATTACCTGCTAGATGATTTGTTCATGTTTCTTGTTACTTAATGCAATTCAGTGACCTGGAAGTCCAACTAATTTTTCTACAGTTACATTTGAGCATAGCAAATCATTGTTATCACACAGAAGTTCATGTTGGGGGTATCCATATGCATGATAGTGTCCAAAGTCTCTGAGAATGTTGTAGACAATCATCATCATAACTGAATTATCTCTCCATCTGACCTCTTCTACTGAAACTAAATTTAACCTATACTTAGCTGATATTCTTGCAGCTGTCTATAATGACTCTTTGCCTTCCAGTAAAAGTGATAAAGTATGGTATTTTCATAATGTTCCATTCTTACCACCATCTTTGTCACAGAAATTTTCAGTATGTATGTTGACTCAATGGTTTGATTGGGTTACTAGGATTCTGCATTATACTTAAATTGTAAATGAGGATGGCAATTATGATGATTTGTTATTGTTGTCATCAAAACAACAGTAACAACAGCAGCAGCAAATGTGCATGGTCCAAATCTTATTTAACAATATGAACTATGTTGATGCTTCTCAACCCAGAGTGTGCATTTTATGTTTCATTACCCACTTCAGATGTAATGAAGTCAAGCAGAAATAATGGAATTTAATTACAACTATATCACCTTCTCACAGCCAGGGGTGTAAACAATGAGAAATAATCATTGCAGTGGATAATTCTTGAGTACTCCTATGTAATATTTTTACCCCCTGAACAGACTCTTGGGTATAATGCAGAATTATCAGAATATGTTTGAAATTCATTCTTCTGTGCACATGTTACACATTTCCGTCATTTTGTTATTTCCCTAATTAAAGAGATATTCACTAAAAAATAGTTTAAAAGAGAATTATGGGATATGCAGATCTGTAGGGCAAAGAGCTCTGGGGTGTCCGTTTAACTTCACTTACTGAATTGTGTCTTGCGTAATTATTTCAGATTGGTAATGCTAAAAGACACAACAAGGAAAGAGGTATATTTGGAATGTGTACTGGAGCCATCATTGTATTTTTATTCATTCTAATGGCCTCTTTCCACCACTTTTCATCCAATTGGTGTCATGCATATTGGAAATAAAAAATATGACTTTACGTTTTACCAGTTGTATGTGTGTCTAATCCATTTTGGGTCAGAAAGTATGCTTTCCTTCCATATTTCCTTTGGACCTCCAAGGCAAAAGAAAAGCATTTTCCACTCCTAGTATGTTTTATTTCAAAACAACAAACTTTGTCCACGATACGGGTTACTTGCTTGTGGTTATGTTGGAGACATCTGTAAAATAATTAACTCAATAATTTCCTGTATTGTAGACATCGCTTGGAACTCATGCGTCATATTTACAACGAAGATCTTAGCCCCGAGACACCGGAGGCGAAGGATGACTTTTTCCAATGTCTTTCTGTCTGTGCTAATCAGAAGTTCTCGCTTGCAAATCTTTTGCCTTCGAGGTTGGTGCTCACTAGCAAAATGTGCGTATATTTGTGAGCTCACTTCAGTAATGTGATGTGACTTCATGGCATGGCATTCTGTTTGTTTACCTTCTTGACACTCTTCTTCGCTTCTCTGTCATCAAGTGCGTTGTCTCTTTCCCCAAGCTATGCTTACACTTGTGGACCAGTTGTGTTCTTTGTGTGTGTCAGTATTTTCCATGCTCAGAGTGAAGTATGTCAGAATGTCCTCTGTGTCACTGGAATTTTTTAAATTTAAAGCAGGGTTTCACAGTAGGGACATTGGACAGTATACATTTAAACCTGCATGCAACAAAATTCATGATATTCAGTTGTATTTGTTCTGTGTTCCTGTGCATCATTTATAGCCTGCTGAAAGTGCTGTTTTATGTTGCTTACATCCATTTTTGTGTTTTCATTTGAGGAAGATAAGAGACATAAGCACCATATCATGAAGACATGTAAGGGGCATCAATCCTCAAGAATTCTTAGCTTCGGTATCGAGTGGCGATATGGTGGCAAACATTTTGTTCCAGCTGCTTCACCCATAAGGAAAGGGCTCTCAATTTGCATTATCCATGTAGGCCCAAAAGTCAGTTGGACATTGTGTGCCTTTACATTCTCTAATGGTGTTTCAAGTGTGTCATTATTGCCTGTGTTATGTGAAGGCCATTTTGTTGTGGAGAGGTTTTTAATAATGATTTCTTTTTTATGTCTATGAATCATTTTCATACCTTCATTCCTATTTTGGTTTAAAAGAGACCTGTCCTAAGAGTTGTTAATTCCCTGACTGACTTAAACCAAATTTCAGGCGTTCACAGATTTTCCAAAAATTAAGGAGTTGCCCCAAATTTTTAGGCGTCAGAAGGATGACATGAAGCAAATTACATACTGAGAAATCACAGATATTAGGTGCTACCATATAACATTTAGTTGCATGAACAATCTGGCACCTGGGATGTGCCAGATATGATAGGTACAATGCAGTGAAATAAAATGATTTAAAAGTGCAAGCTGCATGAAGGTCCAAACAAGAAGGATGTATTTAGTCCTCAGTCTCTGGTAAATTCCTTCTCCTTAAGCCTGCTGTCCAATGTTCATACACCGGGTGGCATGTCCAGTGGACTTGATGAGACTAGGAGGTAAATGTGCACTCCTGCATAATCCAAATTTGGTTTGGCCTCATTTCTTTTTATTTCACTTATTGATACTGAACATCATGTTCCTTTCCTGCATATGAAATTGTTGATTACTACACCTACATATTTGAGTGTCTGTGGTTTGAATTTCTGCCATAATGTTGTCTTTGCTAACTGAAGTACTTTTCCTCAGTCCCTACAGTGTAGCCTGCTGTCTCTTCCTGTAATATCTCTCTCAGTTCACTAGTCACAGCTGTCCTTACATTTTGTTTGTCAGTAGATATATTTTCATTAGATTCAAGTAACTCACAGAATCTGTCACTTGGCTTACAGGTATCCTTAAATTCATTACTGTTTGCTTCAGTCACATGTAGTTATTGTTGTGAAAATTCTCTCACATGTTCATACTCGATACATACATGTTTCAGTATGTTTCTGCCATCCTCAAGTGGAGTGTCAGTTGCCATATCACAAGTTATTTTAAATGCAATGTGTTGTAGTCACCAGTAAAATTAGGGTTACAATAAACTTACGATATTGAAGTAAGATTTATTTACTCCATTCTTTCAAAACTTGTTTTAAATTGTTTTGTTTTGATCTGATTAATTTATTCTGTTATTTAATTTTTATCTCCTTTGTCATTTTACATAAGTTAGATTCACGCTCTAACTATCTGCATGTACCTTACGGGCAGAAAGGTTAGTGTAGAATTAATATTTTTTATTTTATTCAGAGATGCATATTTCAAATCTTTGTCAGATTGCTGGCTGTACTGAGTGAAGTTTTGCTTTTTTCTCCTCAGTGTTTACAGTCTAATTCTAGGACATTGCCTTCAATGAGTGTCATGTCTGCCTTCTTTCAAACTCCCTATATATACTCACTTTGATGAACGTTGTGCCTTCACAGTCATTGTTATATAACTCTGCAACTGGAGCAGTGTCATTAAATGACCAAAGAATTATTTATTCAGGCATAATTTTGTCATGTACAAAGGATTTTCTGTGTTAGGGTGTTAAGAAATGCATAGTCTGCTGGTATAGCTGTGAACTATTTGACACTGGTAGGCATAGTTGCAGAGAGACAACAGGTAATGCAGAATTCCTCTGAGCACTGTGGACTACTAGCAAGCTGTTTGCTCACAAACTGTGTTCTGCAGTTCTGTCTAGGATCTCCGTGAAGAAGCTGTTACCTGGAATACCTACAGTTTATGGTCCACTCTTTGTTTTAAGAGTATTTCAAATCTCTGTTGTGTGTAAAAATACTGCACTTTGTTAGAAAGCCTTTTTTTTGACACAGTATGTTTTGTACCTTTATAATATTATTTGTTGTTTACACTCATTTTGTACCTTTTTCTGGTATTATATGGTTTAGATGCTGCCATTCGTTTGTTTCCATGTGTCTTAGGTGGCAGAAGATTAAATAATGCATGATTTTATTTACTGCCTTGTGACCAGCAGCAGTGATTTAATCCTGCGATTGATGTCTCAGTTTATGTTGTGTGTGAGATTGTGTTTGTATCTTACACTGCTGTCATTAATAATTTCCCAGTGACAATCAGAGTTTTGAAATCTTAATTACTATTGTGATGATAATATTTTATTTAATCTTTTCTAATGCCTGTCTACGTTATAATAAAATGAAATGTTCCCTGTCTTGAAAATTATGAGCTTCTGTTGTATGATGCCATGTAATTTGGTAGATAGATACCAACTTGTGGAGGAACCTGTCTACCAAAGTACATGCCATCGCATTCCAGAGGGATTTTTGTCTTAATCATTGTGAAACTTCAAATCGCACTTGTAATGTAGCATTTCTACCATTTATGTTCCTAAATAATTATAAAATTGAAAACCACTTTCATACATTGTTGTTGGGACATATTTTGGGCATGTGGCATGTCTCCACAAAATTTGTTCCATGGTATCACAGATGAAGGAAAGAAGAACAGGTTGCTTTGTGCAGACCTTTGTAGCGTGCTGAAGCAGATGAGAACTTAATTAGATCGGTTCTAATGGTCAGTGAGACATGACTCAATGCGCACAATGTCAAAATGAAACAACAGTCTTCACAGTGGAAATCAAAATTATCCCCCAAGACTGAAAAAAGCATGACAGACCAGCGTGAATTTACTCTCTTTGACTGTTAAGTTTTGGTGCATTATGAGTTCTTAGAGGTCACATGTGACTCAAGAATTCTACCTGACATTGTGGTGTCTACGAGAAACAGTGAGCAAGAAACAAGCAGAACCTCTATGGGAACACAGCCAGTTTCTTCAACATGACATTGCTCTTGTGCACACAAGCTATCCATCCAAAAGTTTCTACCAGAAAACAAAATTTCATTGTTTTTAAATAATCCATGACTCTGCATTGACTAATAACGTATGGTAGTAATGAAATTCCAGTGCTTCCATAGCCCCACTACAACAACTCTGATCTCTGTACAGCAGACTTTTCCTGTTCCTGAAAATGAAAGTTAATTTAAAAAGACATCAGTTGGAATCAGTAGATGAAATTCATAAATCATAGAACAACTAACCCAGATTTCTTTGAATTTGTATGTAGAATGCTGAGAAAAATGGAAGTGTCAGTGGAATTGTGATGAATGCCACTGAAGAGCAAAATCCATCACCAGCACAGATTGGAATGTTGTGTGGCCTGCCAGATACCAGAGTTGCATGAGGAGTTAAACTCCTCAGGACTGGGAGACAAAGTTGTGTGAACAGTGCTGAACTAGACACAATCCTGTAGTAGACATAGTTCAAGGTGGACATATGATGTATAACGCATGCAAATAAATTTAAATTCATATTATATCAACTTTATTGTGGCGTTTTTTCATTTTGCCGAAACCCAGAGAATTGTTGTATTAATGCAGGAAGGAGCTTTCAAAAGAGATAATGTTTAACGAAATATATCTGGTATATACGGTGTTGTATTTAATCAGTTTTTTAACTTTTTGAACAGACCTCATATTTAACAAAATAGAAGAAAATGTAATTGATGTTGCAAAGATGTGTTTTTACCTTTTTAAGTGTACATCAAGGTCAGTGGGGTAGGAAGAATAGGAAATACCATTTAAAGAATATGTGTTCCTCATTTGAATATACCTTCCCATACTTTTCTTCTGTGTAAGTCCAAAAACTTAATGTATATAAAGTAGTGCTAAAGGTTGCATGTGTTCGTTTCTTATTCTCTGTATACTGGACATGATCTTCTGATCTCATATTAATCCACTGTAACTTTGAGCTAGTAGGTCAGCAGGAATCAAATAGGAAATGTATTACAGGCACTGAAGTTTGAAGATCTGTCAAAGAAATATTTTTTTAAAACCAATTCAACACAAAAAGAAATTCCTGCCTGATGGCTTATCTCTACTAGGGGTAAGAGGTATTTTACTTATGCATGATGAGGAGGTTTAGTAAAACAGCTTGATTAACCTTTGGAACAAATTGTAAAAACATTCAAACATCCTAGGTAAAGTAATTAAAACTCACATCCTTATCCATGGAGGTAATATTGGTCTTATGGACAGGGCAGTTGGTAAATAAGTTCTATAACCAGTGTGTGTTATAAATTTTAATAAAGTTTTAGACATGTTCATACTTACAAGCCATGATGACTGAATCAGTAAAGTGAGTGGCTCTGGTTTGCAAAGGACATTCACTTTTTTGACTTCATCACCTCTTTCAGAATGGCTGTACACGTCACTGAGACTTATTTACATTCTGTGTGTTTCTTTTGTGTAGTATGTGATGTCTGATGCATGTTGCTGGAATGAAGTGCATGATACATGTTTCACATATGAAAGGATGAAAGTTAGGTAACTGATAACAAAATGCCTTATCAAAGCTATGGGCAGTAAATTATTATTTAACTTTGTAGCCACAGAGATGTCACCTAGCCAAGTGTTTCTCACATACAAATATACACTTGAATCTTGATGTGGATTTGTAATGACATATATGTGCAAAAGAAATGTACTTAAAAATTGTCATATGTGGATTGTTAAGTGAAATGTTTATAGATTGTGTTTCTATTGAATCTGAATATGTGTGGTTTGCTAGATGGGTACCGCCATTTCTGAGTAAGGTATTGCCTTCTTCTTCAGGATCGAAGGGCTTCTGCCCTGAAGATGTAGAAAGCAGGTTCCTGTGAAGCAGTGGTAGCCATCTACCAAGCTGTGTGATGTTATATCCCAAAAGACCATAACATATATACTCACTTTGGTCAGAACCTAAGATCCATTGCACTGTATCTGGATTTTAATAGCAGTGCCTGGGTTTCATGCTTGAGCAGATCTGTGCAACACAGAGCAAGACATATTTATTTATAGTCAAGGTCATAAAGTGCATGCTGCAAAACAAGAACACAATGTTTCAGTTGTGGGTTACTGGGTTGTGACACAGTGTAAACTGGTACATAGTTATGGATGTTTTGAAGGAACTTGCTTTTTCCACCTTCAGGGTAGACGTGACCTAAGATAAAGCTGGCATGTTCCTCCGAAATATTAGTAACCACATACTAGGATCATGCGGTGTCAAAAAACAGACCATAGTAGTCTAAATCTTCACCATAACTGAATTCTCAAATCTCTTTCAACCATAGATTCATATAAAATGATAAGTTTATTGCAACATCAGTAATAAAAATACCTGCTGACTGTTTAAACTGATGACATGAAAGAACAGAGGATGTCTGATAAACAGTGTATTGTACAGTGTTTTTTCTTTGTACTTCCCACACTTGCACATTTAATATTGAAATTATTGTGTTCGTATTTGCAGGCAGCGACTGGAGCTAATGAGGGAGATGTATCACAATGAAGCAGAGTTATCTCCAACATCACCAGACTACAACATTGAGTCTTTAACAGGAGGGGACCCATTCTATGACCGCTTTCCCTGGTTCAGGATGGTTGGCAGGTAATCACTGCTGTTACATATGCTCCTCCTCCTCCTCCTCCTCCTCCTCCTCCTCCCAATAATAATAATAATAATAATAATAATAGGAGAGGTTTTAAAGAAGATGTGGAAAAACAAAGTAATGCACGGGCAGTACATAAGGAATATGGATAGACAACTTATTAGTGAAGAAGACACGTTCCTCTGGCTATCGAAGGGAGACTTAAAAGCAGGAACTGAGAGCAAAATAGTGGCAGCACAAGACCAAGTGTTAAACACGAAGTACTACGCCACAAAAATACTACA
>Ga0209629_10004038_pt1 | contig 10747 bp, 6 predicted proteins | sample TergutCu122P5_FD_187286 | JGI IMG/M metagenome (GOLD analysis project Ga0209629, IMG submission 187286) | Cubitermes ugandensis P5 segment gut microbial communities from Kakamega Forest, Kenya - Cu122 P5 (SPAdes) (version 2) | ecosystem: Host-associated > Arthropoda: Insects > Digestive system >... | reverse complement strand
CGGTACTGAAAACCTGATGATGGCCAATATAGGCCGAAACATGTAGTTTTTTCATATTAGATTAAACATCTTTTTCTAATTAGTTGTGTTGTTCGACTACCCTTTTCCCCCTCCCACATAGTTACACACACAACGGGGATGGCTCACCTAAAAGTTTAATATAGCAACTACAGAATGTAGCTACATGTTTCGGCTACTCCAAAGTAACCATCATCAGGCTGTATACCAGAAGTATAGAAAGGAAATCATGTTACATTTAGGTAGTGGACAAGATCTCGGCCTTACAAAGCTATTACGTATGTACGTATCTCTGTTTATTACTCGAAACATATATACACTATATATATATATATATATGAGCCTTGTAAGGCCGAGATCTCGTCCACTACCTACATGTCAAACAATTTCCGTTTTATACTTCCGGTATAGAGCCTGATGATGGTTACTTTCGAGTAGCCGAAACATGTAGCTGCAATCTAAAATTGCTAAACCAAAGTTGTGCATTAATGGATTATATGATTTTATTACGCATTTTAGAGAAACAACGGGGATACCACACCTTCAAAAAGTTTAGTGCCAATATTAATTCGACAATAATAATATTCTCATTGAGTTTGGTTTCCCCATGAAACTGATAAGGACAATAAAAATGTGTCTGAATGAACCCCATAGCAAGTCCGGATAGGCAAGCATTTGTCGGACATGTTTCCTGTTAGGAATGGTTCGAAACAAGGAGATGCTTTATCGCCCTTGCTTTTCAACTTTGTCTTAAGAGTACCCCATTAGGAAGGTTCAGGTAAACCAGTATGGCTTGATATTAAATGTTAACACATCAGCTTTTGGTTCATGCTGGTGATGTTAATATATTGTACGGAAGCGTACAAACTATAGAGAATAACAAGGAAGCTTTGGTAGTCGCTAGTAAGAAGACTGTTCTAGAAGTGAATGCTGATAGAACTAAGTATATGGTCATGCCTCGAGATCAGAATGCAGGACGAAGTCAGGATATAAAGATTGATAATAGTTCCTTTGAAAGGGTGGAAGAGTTGAAATATTTGGGAATAAGTTTAACAAATCAAAATTGCATTCAGGAAGATATTAAGAGAAAATTGAAGTCAGGGAATTCGGTGCAGAATCTTTTGTCCTCCAGTTTGCTATCCAAAAATTTAAAGATTAATATATATATACAGAACTGTAATTTTGCCTGCTGTATATGGGTGTGAAACTTGGTTGCTCACACTGAAGAAGGAACGTAGGTTTAATGATCTCTACTCCTCACCCAATATTGTTATGGTGATCAAATCGAGTAGAATGAGATGGGCAGGGTATTAGCATGCATGGGGAGAGGAGATGTGTATACAGGGCTTTGGTGAGGAGGACTGAGGGAAAGAGACCACTCGGAAGACCCAGGCGTAGATGGAAGTATAGTATTAAGAAGGATCTTCAGGAAGTAGGATGGTTGGGCATGGACTAGATCGAACTGGCTCAAGATATGGACAGATGGCGGACACTTGTGAATGAGGTACTGAACCTTCGGGTTCCATAAAATGGGGGAATTTTCTTCACTAGCTGAAAACCGGTCAGCTTCTCAAGAAGGACTCTGCTCCATGGAGTAAGGAAGTAAGTAGGTAAGAAGTAAATAAGTAGGTAAGTAAGTAATAATTCGACAATGTTCCAACTTAAACGCAGGCCTAAACCCAACCATCAAATATAACAGCAAGGTTCTGTTTAATTTACATCACATTAGTCTGAGGTGTTTCGAACGCAGTTTGTTAACAAGGGTTTTGAGACAATAACCTAACAGTATGTCCTATCACCGAATATCTGCAATATTGTCCAACAGAGAATTCCGCAAAGGGCAAGGAGTTCAGAGATGGAAAAGACGCTCGGCGGACAGGTCTATAACCATCGCCGAGTCTACACATCCTTCCAACATTTACGCAAAAGTTTGTGCGAAATGCGGCATGCAGGCTGGAAAGGAAGAGTACCTTGATTTTTCGTGGCTGATGATCGAACGCGGATCGATTTTCTACTGCAATGCTTTAAGAGAAGGGCCAAACAGTTACCCCTCATTCTATGGAATCCGAAGATTCATTACCACTTTCACAACAGCCCACCATTCGTCCCTATCCTAAGCTAGATCAATTCAGTCCATGCCCCCGTCCTACTTCTTGAAGATCCATTTTAATATTATCCTCTCATCTACGCCTGTGTCTTCCAAGTGGCCAGGTTTCCCCACCAAAACACTGTAGGCACCTCTTCTCTCCCCATAAGTGCTCCAGGCCTCATCCATCTCATGTTTCTTGAGTTGATCACCCGAATAATACTTATTTAGGGGTAAAAATCATGAAGCTTCTCATTATGCAACCTCCTCCAGTACACTGTTACCGCGTCCGTCTTAGCCCATATATCCTCAACACACCCTCAGAAGCAGAAAAACATAAGCACTGATATATAAAGAATATGAATATTCGGTCCTGTGATAACACTGAAAATACGCTACAGCTCATGTATGATATTGTACAATTCATGGGTGTAATTCAATGGCGCGAACGCGTGCGGACTGTACAAGTTCTTCCTTCTTTGTACTTGGGGGCGTTTCCGAATCTTGGTAGGGGCGATACCTTCTTTGTTCCTGATTCATCACATACACTCGCATTTACATGTATCATTACAAGCTACATAACGCAAGCTTTTAGTAATGACTCAACTAAAAGAAAAATACAATAAAAACACAAAATATGTCTACGTAGAGCTGTCCGTCTCCACGCTATGAGGCACATAGGAGGAGTCGAGGTGTAGCGCCACACATTAATACTGAACCACGGCAGTAGTAAGGCACCCTGTTGGGCACGGTCATTGACCCCTTAACCCTCTGACGTCCGGAAGTGACGTCACATGTAAACAAACATTGCGGCTGGAGTCAATGACCTCTTAACGATTTGATAGCCGAAAGTGGCGTCATATGTAAACCACGACGGCCAGGTTAATGCCCTTTCAACCCTTTCCCTACCCCCTTCCTTAATATGCAAATGACCGAATTAAAATTTAAATCATCTAAGTGATATACGAACGAGCTTCATTGATCTAATTAATATGCGAACGACCTTGTACGATATCTAAATTATTTAGGCCCAGGCAGCCTGGCGGAAGTAACGTCACATGTAAACTAACATTGCAGCGGGTTTAATAACCTTAATTCTTTAATTGCTACTTTAATGAATAAATACACACATTTTTCACAATTATGAATATATACAAAACGGATGAATTTTATTATTATTATTTAAAATACAATTCAACGCCACACTTATACTTTTTATTTTAGCACATGATCCTAGTTTGGTGGGGTTTTAAGCAGATACTCTCCACTTATTAACACAGTGTGATTTTAAAATCTTAAGTTCTTTTTTACACACAATTTACATTTGCTTTCACACTTACAGTTTTTTATTTTTGCACGTTAGCTTAAAAGCTTCAAAATAAAATTTCGAACTTCCGGGCAGATTTGTCTGGTTTAACACTGCGTATACGAAACATTGGACATTTAAACAGTACTCACATTTAAAATTTTAAAAACACAATTTGTTTCCACAATTTGTACTTCTGACACAGGTTAGGCATTAAACAGATACCACAACTTATTAACACATTGCGACTTCGGGCTCGCAGGTCCGTCTTTCACACACAATTTACAACGGCACTGTGCGTTCCATACATGCGGTGAGATTTTTTACTACAGAACAGTGTTCCGGAGGAAAATGTTTTGTAAGGATGCGCTGAACAGTAATTTGTGTGCAATTTGCCGTTAGCGATGTTTATGACGAAACAGGGAAAGTTGCACTTGATACTTTTTATGTGCGAACTGGAGACACGTTGCTTTTGAGGTACTTTCACTGCACTGAACTAACACAATTTTAAGACACAAGATTTTAGCGCAAACCACACACACTGTACTATATAACACTTAAAATGTTGTACAGTTTTTAAAACTTAACGTTATTTAAAACGAATCCTGCTCCCTTAATGTGAGTCAAGTACATGCATCTTAGCGACCATTTGCAATATTCCTGCCAGGCGGAATTCATTTCTTCCCAACTGCTTAGGGTAACGCCAAAATGAAAGCAAGTTGTGAGGTCTTCCTCCCCTGCAAAACAAAAACAATTAGTACATTTGGTGGTTTTAGTGAAAATGTATTTTCCTATTAACGAAGTACTTTACTTGTATAGAGGAAACCGGCTTTACTTAGATTTTCGGTTTTCTGTTTTGAGTCGTTAGGCCAGGTAGCGTTAGAGTGCATCCGGGCGCTGTGTTTAGAATAATGCTGATACTTAGGACATCCCATTGAGTGGTACTGTGCTTCCGTTCCGGTATTTTAAAACTTGAACCTATAAAAACAAAACAAAGTTTTGAAAATTTTTAGCACCGTTATAAAGACATACATATAAAACTCGAAATATGAGTAATTATACTTATTTTGTTCAGGACGGGAATTTGGTTTTAACTCCATAAACGGACCACACACATCATAGCTGCGACTGGTTTGTTGAGATGATGATGTCCAAGTCAATTGGAATGTTCCCCACAAACAGGCCCTTCATGAATCCGCAAGAGGGGCTCCAACGCTGATGGTCTATGAACGCGTCGTCCCCCTCCTTCAAATAGCCCACTTCCACTCCACAGAAAGCGCAACGTACCACATCGCCCCAGTTTGTAAAGCAAAATCCAGCAACCGTCAGGTGATTTTCGTCCATGAAGGGTACGTGCCAGTCTTCACGTGTTTTGAGGCGATCAGCTTCACTCTTCATGTTTAGTGTTCGCATGCTTCTGTTGCTAGGCTGTTGTGGTGGTGGCAGCGGCGGTGGGGGTACAATAGTGGAATTAATTTCGAAGCACATGTTTGTGAGCACACAATGTACTGGTGAATTTTTAGCTACTCGTACACTTTGTGGTAGAAAAATGACTACACACACACACACACACACACACACACACACACTGAATGCCTAGATGTCCGTTCACACGGAGTTTTGTCGCGAAACTGAGTCAGTGGGGTTGCGGGAGTAAAAAACTAGACAGCCGCTTGGTAATGAGGGGAGAATTGTACAGGTCGGGACACGTTAGAATCGGAAGAGACAAATTACCGACGTAAGGTTGGATAGGGTCACCGGAAGTTTCACCTGGGAGGGTCGGCGGCTAAAAGAAAGGTGTACACGGAGAGAAGCATTTTGAAAAATTATTACGCAGGGCTTTTAGCACTGCACAATAAAAATGTTAGCGATGTTTACAATTCGTGCGGACATGTAGCAGGGTTGACCGCTTTTGAAGTAATTTTACTGGGATGTACAAGCAGGCGGTATGTTTTTACTGCATAAGACAAAGAGCGATTAAAGTTGCACGCTGATGAGCTTAATTTTTGGCTAGGCACGAAGCCTCTTTTAGCAGCCTTTCCCCCTTCCCTAGACAGAGCGACGCCGCTGAGTTAAGAGGTGAAAGGACTAGCGGCCGGATGTTTTCTTGCCGCAGGATAACAGCTTATGGACACATGCTCCCTGCACACGGAAAGAATTTTCCCTAGTTAACAGTGGAGTTGCACTGAACGTTACACTACTGCGGCTGTATTGGAATTAAATAAATACTTTTGTTAGTTAACCAACAGGCCCCGAACAAGGATTTTATTTCGTACTTCATATTTTTTAATTATCTTAAGCCCGAAATTAATGTCATCTACTTTAAAAATGCAGTTTTTTATGCTGTATAAATAACACAGCATCTACATTACAAAACTGACGGGTTAATATTGCTTTGTAAAATTATTTATGTTTATTTTAAAATCTTACGATACACAATGTGTGAAGGAAAATGCGAAGGTATTGTATGTTTAACTAGATGTTGTATGCTTTTATTACTGAGGTAAAAATTATAGTTTTTCTTTCTTTTGCGCCATTAAAAACCTGCATGCATCTTTCTTTTTCACTATGCATGCTACATGCCCGACAATTCGGTTTTTACCTGATTAGATCGGCAGGAAAACATTAGGCGAGGAATACAGATTATGGCACCCTCTATCATGCAGTTTCTTTTCCTTAACTGTCATCTCGTCCGTTTTTACTTCCACACGTTTTCCTTGGCATCATATTCTGAATACCCTTAGCCATACAAGGTTCAACTGTGCATTTTACAGTTCCCCTCGAATTCATTACTGTATTGCTTATAATTTATGAATTAATATTAATGCTACGCTGAGTATACGGGTTGGTTATTTGATTCTTTTACTTTGCTGTATCAACTAATAAAATTGTTTATTTTTAAGCAGTTATTTTGGACGAATCAACTGTGGCCTTTTGAGTTAACATTCAGGAATCAACCTGAAAGTTTGATGATGCTTATTCTAAATTAGCCGTTTGTCGCTGTCTTTAGAAGATTGCATGAATAACGGTTATTCTTGATCCGCTTAAAATTTCTTACTAGTCTAAAAATTATTCGACTTTGACGTAGTTTTACAATGAACAGCAAAAATCCAGCTTTTGTTTACATATCTGATTATTTAATGCCATTTTAATATTATATTTTTAGTTATGCTGTGGTTTGTAATCTAACTTTATATTTAAGGAATAAATATCTCGCTTACAAGAGTTTCTTTATTTATTTTCCACATGTATTTTAGGATGTTTTGAATTAACAGCTATTTTAAGACAACATTGTAAAGGACGTTACCCCGAAGCGAGACGAATGCGGGGCGGTTATGATACGATCGAGTTATGTTTTAGGGCGATGGGTGCTATGATAGCTTTATTAGGGAATAAACGTGATTTAAGCAGGTTATCAAAATTTTCAACTTTTTCACAAAGAAACAAAGCAATGAGAAACGTTGTTACCGAAGCGGAAATTACGTTAATGTTAAGTTACACTAAGGGATAGGAAACTGTTTGTGATTACGTGTGCATTTTGTTTTCACACACTGTTTTTATGAAAGCGTGTAATTTCGTGTTGAAAGTTAGGAAAAGAACAACACAAAGTTTTTGTTATAGAGTATAGAATTATAAGTTCAAATAGATATTTTAGTTAACATTTTTTCTTCTGCTTAGATTGAAACGAACTAGGGAGAAGGCAGACCTTACAGATTCAGACTTGACTATTTAAATCTAGCGACCGGCGATGACTATTACACTCTAATCTGTAACATTTTATATACTTAAGTAATTGTTAATTTGCGTGTTTCTCATTTTTGTCAGACAGAAGCCGGCTATATGGGACTTTAATACTGTTTTGGGTAGTTGTGAGTGACGGCATACAGGGGGAGTTACAGCTTCATTTATTTTTAGGTCGGTACTGGGTAGATTCGAGTTAACTTTACGCCGCGGCCGCTTTACCGCCGGTACCCACTGCACGTTGGGCAGAGTTAGCCCTCAGAATTAATCTGAATATTTTAGAGAAAAGAAAAAAATTTGCCTTCTGGGAATCGAACTCCGGATCTTTCAGTCCGTAGCCATACCTCCATTAATACTGACGTTTGGAATGAGCGGGTTTTTACCTCCATGTGGCATGCATAGGCATAAATTTCTGTATTACATATACAAATGTGGCTGGCAGTTAATACTCGTATTTCATATTACTGACGTAATTAGATCTGTCCACAGACCACCCTGATTTATTTAAAAACACCTGAACGTTTCAGGTGTGATGCACAGGGCGAGCAGTTTATTACCAGTAACTTAAAAGCTCTATTGTCTGGAGTGTTGTTTACGAATATCTGGGGGCAACAGCCTGATGGAGTACGCCGCTAAGGGAAAAATTTGCGGTTTCTGGAATACACAGTTACTTATTTACTGCAGTGCATTAGGAACAATTATTACGTGTCTGAACTTGCGTTTATTCCTGGCGACAGGAAGCAACCGATTTTTGTGTTAAAAAGTAGTTTGTTAATTTTAATTTATTGCTTACCTGAAATACTTACTTTTGGGGCGGGTGTGCCGGTGTGTTGTTTTGTATGTTTATTGTATTAATACAGGCCTAATTAATACAAAACTTGGAATTCTATTCTAGGCAAGGGCAAGAGATTTCAGTCTGCTCCAGAGGGCCCAGACCAGCTCTGTGTTTGCCCTTCCAACTTCATATGCAGTCGGTAGTAGCAGCGCTTTCTCTAGTTGTACAACAGCAGCAGCGTGAAGCCAGCGACTAGGTTAAGAATGAGTGGAGCGAACTCTCCAAATTACGTATGTCTTCAGGGCACGCACAGGACTTACTTTACTGACTTATGCACGCCACTGGCATCCACAGAATTAACTGAATGCTTCGTTTTTAAGATTAATGTAGTCGTTTGTGTGTTTTTATCACATTTTTCTAAGTCAGCACAACCTTACGCAAAATCACATACGTCATTCGTATGACATTAGTTAGATCTGATAATGTGTGTAAAAACGAGTCTGCAATTAATAAATATTACTGAATATTCTATTATGAAAATTATTTGATTTTATTACCTGAAGGTTAATTTATTTTTATACTCTTTTCCCCTACATAAACCTTGAAGGAGTTCGGATGCACGTTGTATTTACGGCTGTTTATTTCCGTTATACACGGGAATTTACACAAGTTACTACCCACTGTCCTTGTTTTCATGTGTTGCGCTATTTTTGTGTTTTTATCACCACGGGCTGGCCTCTCCTTAGGTTGCGTAGGGATTAGACGGCTTGTAGACGTAGAGGGTAGCTACAAGTACATTGATTAGCAATGAAAGACAGTCGATAAGAGGTTATCCTCTGGCTTGCGAATTAAGATGCATACTTGCGCCAGTTCAGCTTATGCCAAAATGTTACGCAATATTAGAAATGCATCAAAATATTATGTGCCAATTGTCGCAAAAATTATGTATGGTAAATAAAATATTTTGACCTTTGGCTATAACTGTAACCATTTGTCAGTTTTTTCAGAATGTCTTTTTTAAAAGCACTTTGTTATGACGTGTTGTGATGCCGTACTGTTACGTTGTTAACCCCGAAATTCCTGGTCACCTTGGATATGAAGGCGTTACGAAGGATCGTAGTGCCTTTGTCGTCAGGGCAAAGGAGTGTAAGGAGACTTCTTCGAGAACTTCATCCTGAGCATGAGGGCAATAGTCGTTCGAAACATCAGAAACTCCTTGATCTTCGACAGGTTAGGTTTAAAAAGGCGCGCACTTCGGCCATGGCGCCACGCTTCTGGGACCTAAATAATTTAGCATTAAGCAATTTATTGATTAATCTACAATACATTAAAATAGCAATTAAAGGGTTAAGGTTATTAACCCCGCCGCCATGTTTGTTTACATATGACGTCACTTCTGGGTGTGACGTCATTTCCGCCAGGCTGTCTGGGCCTAAATAATTTACATATCAATCAGGGTCGTTCGCATATTAATTAGATCAATCAGCTCGTTCGCATATCACTTAGATAATTTACATACTAATTGGGTCATTTGCATATTAAGGGGTAGGGAAAGGGTTGAAAGGGCACTGATCCTGCCGCCATGTTTGTTTGCATATGGCGTCACTTCCGGGTATCAAAGGGTTAAGAGGTCATTGCGCCCACCGACATGTTTGTTTACTTGTCACTTCCGAGTGTCAAATGGTTAAGGGGTCAATAACCGTGCCCAAGAGGGTGCCTTACTACTCACGGCACTACATAAATGTGAATGGTCAACTTAACGCTCCGGTCGATTCAAACCCTGTAAAACGGAGGCTCGAAGGGCCCCAGAGCCAGTCAGGACGTTTTGGAGTGGAAACTTCCAACCCCTGCCTGGATTCGAACCACCAACCGTCCACCCCGTACCAAGTCGCTATACCGGCTGCGCGACATTTGAGGTTCTCTCAGTACTGTTGAAAAATGTTGTAGGCTTCTAGGCTATGAGAACCTTATCGGACCATCATGTGGACGGAAAAATACGGTATAGCCACAGGCCACAGATTTCAATATTATACAGCGCAGAAAAGATGCGATTTGCGTGGAAGATAACTTAGGCAAAAAAAGAGAGACTCGCTCAGAATTGCTCTTGCACGGCAACAAAATTACGCGAGCGCGCCTCAATGTCATGTTATACGTACATTGTCTGTGTTGATAAAACATAATATTCATAGATACAATGTTTTAACAATGTGTTACTATCTGCTCCATGGACCACTCAGGACGGCGTCGAGGGCCACGGGATGATTACCACTGGTCTAACCGGTCATGCATTCCAAACATCGATTACTGTTGGGCTAAACGGGATACACGTTTTTCTCTTTCCACATAAACTATGAAATTTTAAGCACAGAAGAGCGGACATGGTAGACCAGTAGCTGTACTTGGTGGGATTTTACACCATCGTGTCGTGAAGTCCAGTTCAAACCCAAAAAGCGTATTGTGTAGCACTCAGCATTTTCTTGTCTACAAGAGGTACAAACGGAACAGGGAACACGATGATAAATACCTCAGTACTTGAAGATTACAAATTACTATTCTACGGTAACGTTCAGAAATGTGAGAGTGATTAGGTATTACAATGTTTTGAAGTGATTCATGATCTTCTATCCACAGCCTCCGAGAGCGGGTTCGGCATCGGCAAAAATGTTTCTTCGGGCCCCCAGCAAGGGCGGACCAGGTAAAAATGTTGGGCTTGGTCTCGAAGGGTTCATATCGACAAATAATTATACTACCGAGAAAGACAAAAACATACGCAACATAGTCGGGCCCCGCTAAGTTGTACTGGTTCTCCCCCCCCCCCCCC
>Ga0209629_10004037_pt1 | contig 10749 bp, 7 predicted proteins | sample TergutCu122P5_FD_187286 | JGI IMG/M metagenome (GOLD analysis project Ga0209629, IMG submission 187286) | Cubitermes ugandensis P5 segment gut microbial communities from Kakamega Forest, Kenya - Cu122 P5 (SPAdes) (version 2) | ecosystem: Host-associated > Arthropoda: Insects > Digestive system >... | reverse complement strand
TAGCCGTCGTAACTGAACAAGCCTTTATCCGAGCCAATCCACATCAACCCCTGATTATCCTGTAAGAAACAGGTAATTACCGAAGTTTCAGGTCCAAGGCTGATGTTTTCAAAAAACTTATATTCTGTATTTTGTGCCGAAACAAATAAATGCAGAAACAAGGACAAGAAGATATGTAGGTTTTTTCGGAACATATTAGAGTATATACATCATGCACCGCAAATTTTACTGTAAAAATACAACTTTTTCACCGCATCGGCAAATGTTTTATTTTTTATATCTTTGCGTCAAATTAATAATTATAAAGCGTATGAAAAATGTAGTTTATTTAATTGGTTTGGCTTTGCTTTTTTATGCCTGCCATCCCAAAAATCCCGAAAAAGAATATCAAAATTGTTTAGCAGCAGAGGCAGCGTATAACACTGAATCCTCCGATTCTTTATTTGAAAAAGCAAAAGAAATTTACGCCGAGTTTTACAAGAACAACATCAATACGTCTTTCGGTCAAAAAATATTTGCTGAAAGCAGATGGACACGCAGTTTGAATGCAAAACAATTAGAATTGATTGTGCAATCGGTTACCGATGAAGCATTTAAAGAAACAGACGCATACAAGAATGCCGTCGATCGTTTGTTTCGAATGAAAAACGCGCTTCCCGGAAATCTATATACCAATATTATTTCCACAGATCCGGAAGGAAATAAGATCGCATTAGCCGATTTCGCAGGAAACGGGAAATACGTTCTGTTGAACTTCTGGGCTTCCTGGTGTCCCGATTGCAGAAAAGAGATGCCGGAATTAGTAAAATTATATGCCGATTATAAGGACAAAAATTTTGAAATGGTAGGTTATTCGTTAGATAAGGAGAAAGAGACTTGGATAAAAGGAATTAAAACATTGAATATCACATGGCCGCAGTTCTCCGACTGTGATTATTGGAATTCGCAAGGTGCAAAACTGTATGCCGTGCAATATATTCCTGTAACCATTTTAATTAATCCCGAAGGAAAAATCATCGAAAGAGGCCTAAATCCGGATGAATTAAAAGAAAAATTAGCCGTTTTGATAAAATAATTAATTTTTTTTTGCATACAGAAAATTTTCTATTATTTTGTAAAACAAGTAATTAATTAGAAAATCCATTTAAAATAATTAAAATTTTTTAAAAATATGTTATATAACAATCTTTTTTATTTGGTGGGATAAAAAAAAACATATTCCTTTGTGACCGATAACCTAAAACAATCTTTTTGCCTTAAACGACTAATGCCTATTTAAAACTAAATAATGGGCCATTGAAAAGTGGCCCCTTTTTTATTGATTTAAAAGAATTGAGTATCTTTGCACTCTGAATAACAATTCTCCGGTTTGTAGATGAAGAATATCCGAAATTTTTGTATTATCGCTCATATCGACCATGGTAAAAGTACCTTGGCCGATCGTTTATTAGAATATACCCAAACTGTTGAAGGCAAAGAAATGCAAGCTCAAATTTTGGATAATATGGACTTAGAGCGCGAACGAGGAATTACGATAAAAAGCCATGCCATTCAAATGCAATACAATTATCAAGGCGAGGAATACATTTTAAACTTGATTGATACGCCGGGTCATGTCGATTTCTCGTATGAAGTATCCCGATCTATTGCCGCTTGCGAAGGGGCGCTGCTGATTGTCGATGCTGCGCAGGGGATTCAGGCGCAAACCATTTCCAATTTATACATGGCGCTGGAGCATGATTTGGAAGTTATACCTGTAGTCAATAAAATCGATTTACCGGCTGCTATGCCTGAAGAAGTTGAAGATCAGATTGTGGAGTTGTTGGGTTGTGATCGAAAAGATATCCTTCGTGCCAGCGGTAAAACCGGCGAAGGAGTTTATGCGCTTTTAGACGCTATTATCGAAAGAGTTCCGGGGCCTCAAGGCGATCCTGACGCTCCATTGCAAGCCTTAATCTTCGACTCGGTTTTCAATCCTTTTCGGGGAATCATTGCTTATTATAAAATCGTAAACGGTTCAATCCGGAAAGGCGATCAAGTTAAATTTGTTGCTACCGGAAGAGAATATGAAGCCGACGAAGTGGGAATTCTGAAATTGGAGATGTCGCCTCGTGAAGAAGTTGGGTGCGGCGACGTAGGCTATATCATTTCGGGTATTAAGGCTTCGAAAGAAGTAAAAGTCGGCGATACGATCACACATATCAAACGACCTTGCTACAAAGCAATCGAAGGGTTTGAAGAAGTAAAGCCGATGGTGTTTGCCGGCTTATACCCAATAGAGAGTGAAGATTTCGAAAATTTACGCTCTTCACTCGAAAAGTTACAATTGAACGATGCTTCTCTGACTTTTCAACCGGAGTCTTCGGTAGCTCTCGGTTTCGGATTTCGTTGCGGATTCTTGGGCTTGCTTCACATGGAAATCATACAAGAACGCTTGGATCGCGAGTTTAATATGGATGTGATTACAACAGTTCCCAATGTATCTTATAAAGTATATGACAAACAAGGAGAATGCAAAGAAGTGCATAATCCTGCGGGATTACCGGATCCGACTTTGATCGATCGAATTGAAGAACCTTTTATTCGAGCCTCCGTCATCACCAATACCATTTACATTGGGCCGATTATGACGCTATGTTTAGGGAAACGCGGTAATTTAGTTAAACAGGATTATATTTCCGGCGACCGGATCGAGATTATATACGATTTACCGTTAGGAGAAATTGTGATTGACTTTTACGACAAGTTAAAAAGTATATCCAAGGGGTATGCTTCGTTTGATTATCACATGTACGATTATCGTCCATCTAAATTGGTTAAATTGGATATTTTATTAAATGGAGAGCCGGTAGATGCCTTATCTGCTTTAACTCATTTTGATAATGCAACGACTTTCGGCAGGCGAATGTGCGAAAAACTGAAAGACTTGATTCCTCGTCAACAATTCGATGTAGCAATTCAAGCAGCTATCGGCGCAAAAATAATCGCTCGCGAAACCGTTAAGGCTGTTCGAAAGGATGTAACCGCTAAATGTTACGGAGGAGATATTACACGAAAAAGAAAATTGCTTGAAAAACAGAAAGAAGGGAAAAAGCGAATGAAACAGATCGGCAGCGTCGAAGTGCCGCAAAAAGCTTTTTTAGCAGTACTAAAGCTGGATTAACTTAATTATGGAAGACAGGAATTTCAGAGGACATGGTGCGCTGTTTACGGCGTATATCATTTTCGGACTGAACACTCCCATCGCAAAAAGTGTCTTGGAACATAGCGAACTTTTTTCTGCTTTGGCTGTGACTTTTTATCGAATCGGCGGTGCAGCCGTTCTTTTTTGGATTCTATCTTTTTTTACTAAGAAAGAATCTGTTACAACTCGCGATTTGCTTTTGTTATTCGGAGCTTCTCTGTTGGGAATTTCTATCAATCAGACGACTTTCATAATCGGTTTGTCGCATACATCACCCATAGATGCTTCGGTTATTACAACAACCGCTCCCATAATGACAATGATTTTGGCCGCTTTTTTTCTTAAAGAACCGATTACATGGAAGAAAGCATTAGGAGTACTTATCGGCGCTGCCGGCGCTTTATTGTTGATATATACCGGAACTACAACCCGGCAACATCAGACCTCTGTCATGGGAAGTTTATTATGCCTTTTAAGTACGCTTTCTTTTGCTGTTTATTTGACTGCTTTTAAAAAAATTATCTTGAAATATAGTCCGATAACACTTATGAAATGGATGTTTCTCTTTGCTTCCGCAAGCACCTTACCTTTTTGTTGGAAAGAAATTACATCGGTTCGCTATGCCGAAATCCCTATAAATATCTATTTACAAATTATGTATGTCGTTTTTCTTGCTACATTTTTTGCTTATCTGCTTATTCCTATCGGACAGAAATCTTTGCGTCCGACTGTTGTTAGTATGTACAATTATATACAACCCATTGTATCTTCTTTGGTTGCTGTAGCGTTTGGGATGGATAGGTTCGGCTGGGTCAAAGGGAGTGCTGCCGCTCTTGTATTTTTGGGCGTTTATTTTGTGACAACCAGCAAATCGTATGCGCAGTTAATGGCGGAAAAAGAATTATCCCTTAAACAAAAGCATCCACCCAATTCCTAATTTCAACGAGTATATCATTTACAGCGCTCCTAAATTGTATGAATTAATGATTGTTTTCCCTTCCGGAGTATATAAAAAAGCCAAGCGATCTTTGTAGCGTTCTTCAATTTTCCCGCGAACCATTTTCATCGTCGAATTCAGTAATTGATTTTGCTCGGTAAAAGCCTCCGGTAATATGGCGATGGCTGCCGGCAACCAACGTTCGGGATATTCGCCTGCATGAATGCCGGCGCTTTTATATTCATTGATAATCTCTTGTATTTTAAGCAATGCTATCTCTTTGGCTTCTTGCGAGTCCCACGATAAACCGGTTTTTGTTTCTTCCACATACTTTTTCAATTGTTCTTTATCAGGAACTACCAAAGCTACTGTATAGAGATTTTGATTATTATAAAGCATCATTTGTTCGATGTATTTTGATTTGTCGCAAATGCCTTCTTCGATGCCTTCGGGGCTGTACTTTTCACCATCGCTACTTATTAATAAGCTTTTGAAACGTCCCAATACATATAAAAAGCCGTCTTTATCCATATATCCCATATCGCCGGTAAATAGCCAACCATCGATAACAGTTTGTTTGGTTGATTCCGGATTTTTCCAATACCCCAACATCACATTTTCGCCTTTTACCACAATTTCACCTTTCTCTCCGAGCGGCAGTTCCTTTCTTTCCATATCGCAGATTTTGAGTTCCAAGTTGGCAACCAATATTCCCGATGAACCTAATTTGTGTTTTCTTATACCATTGGCAGAGATGATGGGAGTCGCTTCCGAAAGTCCGTAACCTTGAAACATTGGGATACCGATTGCATAGAAAAATCGTTGCAGTTCGATATCCAGCAAAGCGCCTCCACCGAAGAAGAAACGCATTTTACCTCCCATTGCTTGGCGTACTTTGGAAAACAGCAGTTTATCGTAAATTAACAACAAGAGTTTTTTACAAGGCCGATTCCATCCGCTTTTATTATAACCTTCTTTATTATAAGCATAAGCAGTCTTTAAGGCATGGTCGAAAAGTTTTTCCATGGTTTTGCCTTTTTTCCGAATGGAGTTTTCAATATTCTTCCGGAAATTTTTCGCTAAAGCAGGAACACTCATTATGACAGTCGGCTTGAATTCGTTGATGTTTAACGGGATGTTTCTTAACGACTCCATGGGGGTTTTCCCGGTTTGAACCGTTGCGACATTCGCTCCATAAGCCATAAACGAGTAAAAGCCCGCCACATGGCCGAAACAATGGTCCAATGGGATGATAATTAGATTACTATCTTTCGGTTCGATTTCAATGATCGTCATGACTTGTTCAACATTAGCAGTGTAATTGCGATGTGAGAGAACGACTCCTTTCGGATCGGCGGTCGTCCCGGAAGTATAAGTAATCGTAGCCGGATCCTTTTCCTTAACCGCTTGGCTCCGTGCAATCAGTTCATTCCGTTTGGTTTTTAAGTATTCGTCACCTGCGGCAAGAATTTCACTCATCCGAATTTCTTTATCTTCATACGTTTCTTGCGGATCGAAAACAATGATTTTTTCAACTAAAGGGAGCGAGTGAATGATTCGTCGGATTTTCTTTAGTTGGTTGCCGGAAACAATGATATAACGAGCTTCCGAGTGTTGAAGCCGGAAAATCAAATCGTTACTCTCTTCTAATTTTATGGATAACGGAACGTTACAAGCGCCGGTATACAGAATTCCCAATTCTCCGATAATCCAATCGTTGCGTCCTTCGGACAATAAAGCGACTTTATCATCCGGCTGAACCCCGATTTGTATCAATCCGGCGGCCAACCGATAGACCTGTTCCCTTGTTTGACTGTAGGTAAGTGGTTCAAAAACCGTAGTCTTTTTCTCCCAAAGAAAGGTGTTGTTCTCGAATCTATCAACACTTTTTTCGAATAAATGAATAATCGTTTTTTCCATGATAGCAAATTGTTCAATTAATTTTGCAAATATATAAAAAAAGTTCCTATCATTACACCATTGTTCGATCCTTGTGAAAAGAACTACTTTCGCAGTTTCACATAATCTACCAAATGATCTTTCCCTTTATGAAGAATCAAGTTTGCCCGTTCTCGAGTCGGTAAAATATTTTTATGGAGGTTTTTGCTGTTTATTTCTTTCCAAATTTCCAATGCCATTGTTTTTGCTTCTTGTTCGGATATGGTTGTTACCGGATAAAAATAAGATTCCGGATCATTGAAAGCTGTTTCACGGAATTTCATGAAGCGATTCAAAAACCATTCTTCGAGAAAATTCTCTTCTGCATCTACATAAATCGAGAAATCGAGAAAATCGGAAACGAAAAGTGTCGGTTTATTATGTTGCGGATAATCCATCCGGTTTTGCAAAACATTCAAGCCTTCCAAAATAAGGATGTCGGGGAAAGGACTGATTACGATTTGTTCGTTTGGTATTATGTCATACGTTAAATGGGAATATTTCGGCGCTTTGACTTCCGACTTACCGGATTTAATGTCACTGACAAAACGAAGCAATCGATGAATATCGTATGATTCCGGAAATCCTTTTTTTGACATAAGATTTTTTTCCTCAAGAACAGCATTTGGATATAAAAAGCCGTCGGTAGTAACTAAAGCTACTTGATTGTTTTCTTTCCAGCGACTTAATAAAGCCTGTAGCACACGCGATGAAGTGCTTTTTCCTACCGAAACGCTACCTGCAATCCCAATAATAAAGGGAATTTTTTGGTTATCTTCATGTAAGAAGTTCATCATAACCGCTTGCCTGCTTTTAGTCGAATTCACGTAATAATTCAGTAAACGAGATAAGGGGAGATAAATATCCCGAACTTCATCCATGGATAATTCTTCATTAATACCTTTTAATTGTTGTATTTCATTCTCCGTTAAAGTCATTGGTTCAGACTTGCGAAGTTCCGCCCATTTATTTCTATTAAAAAAAAGGTAGGGACTATGGGTAATCGATTGCATTTATTATATTCATTATTTATTTCGCAAAGGTAAAAAAACTATTTGATATTCAAAATGCACCCCTTACCGGCAGGAGCATTGTGGGGAGTTTTGCAAAATTTCATCTATCTTTGTCTTTAATTAGTTGAGTTTTTTGTCTAAAAATAATGGAGTTACCTGTTTCCATTCGTATATTATATGCAACTGCGACGGTATTGTTTTTATTACTTACCCTGTCATGCAGTACGACCAAGTACATTCCGGAAGGACAATATCTTTTGGATAAAGTTTCATTGTCAACCGATTCCACTGAAATTTCAAAAGATCGATTATTTGATTTTATCAAGCAAAAGCCAAATAATTCAAAACTTGGATTAATGATTTATAACAGCGTTAATAATAATTCCAACCGATTAAAAAAAATCATTCGTTCCATTGGCGAAGCGCCGATTATCTATAATCACAATATGGTCAATCAATCGTTAAATGAATTATTGATTGAACTTAAAAATTCGGGTTTTTTGAATGCAAACATACAAGCCTTCGTGGATACTATCGGACAAAAAGTATCGGTAAATTATCGGATTCAAGAAGGAATTCCGTATCGAATACGCGATTACATGATTCAACTGCCGGATTCTCAAATGAATGATTTAGCCCGGGGAATTCGTCCGACAAGAAACTTGTTATCACGTTTGATTCGACGAGAAGGAACCTCTTCCGACAGTCTGATTGTTCGACCAATAAATCCGAATCGAACTTCTCGTCAACGACGTCGAAATACCTTCACTCTTGCTCAAAGCGCTATTAAAGAAGGCAGTATTTTCGATATGGATCGTTTAAATGAAGAAAGAATAAGAATAAGCAATATCTTACGCAACCAAGGGTATTACGATATAACGATCGACAATTTGATTTATATAGCAGATACAACCTTGAATACTAACCAAGTCGATTTACGTTTGATATTGAAAGATACAACCATGACTCATGTTTATCGGATAGAAAAAGTAAAAGTGTTCAGTGGATACGATCCTTTGGAAAGAGAAAAATATGTCGTCGTAGATTCTTCCGAGAGTAGAGGTATTCAGATTTATTATGATAAACTGCATTTTTTGCGCCCCAATGTGATAGCTGAAAAAGTGACTGTTCATCCCGGAGGAGTGTTTCGGGAAAGAGCAGGATCATCGACCTATGGTCTTTTTCAGGGATTGAACTGTATGAGCCGAGTGGATGTCGCTTATAAAGAAAGGAATTATTCCGATTCGACTTTACTTGATTGTGAAATATATTTGACACCCGGAAATATTCACTCTTTTCAAGCACGCTTGGGCGGCACTAACAATGCAGGCGATTTGGGCGTTGCTTTAGATGTTAACTATGGGCACCAAAACTTATTTAATGGATCGGAAATTTTTAATATCCAATTGAAAGGGGCGTATGAATTTGTTTCCGGAAAATCGGATAACTATCTGGTTGATCCCAATTTTTATGAAATAGGAATCCTGCCATCTTTGACTTTTTCAAAATTTCATCTGCCTTTTTTAAATACTTACCTTCAAACGAATTATAACACGAAAACTCAATACAGCTTAGGATATAATATCCAAAAGCGGCCCGAATACTCGCGAAATTTTTTCAATTTCAAGTGGCAAATCAATTGGGCAGATCGTAACAACCGAACAACGCATGCCATCAATCTTTTAGATGTTAATTACGTATCTATGCCATGGAAATCGGAACTTTTTCAACAATACTTGCAGACAGAGATTGATCCGTTGGCGCGATTAAGTTATAATGATGTGTTTACGGCAGGTATCGGTTATAATTTGATTTATACGAATTCTACGGGGATAAGAGCGGGTAAATCCTTATATACCGTAAGGTTTAATGCAGAATCATCGGGGAATGCTCTGCGGGGAATTTTTTCACTGGCTCATGCGAATCGAAATGAAATCGGACAATACACAATCGGCGGAAACCCGTTTGCTCAATTTGTGAAAGGAATGATTGATTTTTCCGAAACCGTTCCATTGAGCGAAATAAATAATTTTGCTTTTCATACGGCTTTTGGAATAGCATATCCTTACGAAAATTCAATGATTCTTCCTTTTGAAAAACGTTTTTTTGCCGGAGGACCGAACAGTGTTCGCGGTTGGCGCACTCGTTATTTAGGTCCCGGTTCTTTCAATCAAGGCCTCCCCGGCGATCCGACAACCCATGTTGGGGATATTTATTTCATCATCAGCGGGGAATATCGTCGTAAATTATTATCCTGGTTAGAACCGGCATTTTTTATCGATTGCGGAAATATGTGGACCATCAAGGACTACGAAGGACAACCGAACGGATTATTCCGGTGGAATTCATTTTACAAGGAATTAGCGATTGGAACCGGTATTGGTTTGCGTTTTGATTTCAGTTTTTTCATTTTTCGTTTGGATGCAGGTACGCGAGTTTATGATCCTGCGCTCCCCGAAGGCGAGCGTTTTATGTTTTTAAAGTCTAATCTGTGGCGTAATTCGGCGGCATATTTTGCCATCGGTTATCCATTTTAATATATACTGAATATGATTGATACATTACCAATTACGCCGGTTCGCTTTGGGATTGTGGGCACTAATTTTATTTCCGACCGGATCATAGAAGCAGGTCTGGAAGACTCACGATTTCAACCGGTAGCTGTGTATTCTCGGAAACAGGAAACTGCTGAGGCATTTGCTCGAAAACACAATATTCCTCAAACATTTACCGATTTGCGAGCGATGGCTGAAAGTGATCTTTTAGATGCTGTATATATTGCTTCGCCAAATTTTTTGCATGCGGAACAATCCATCCTATGCCTCTCGTCCGGCAAACACGTTCTTTGTGAAAAGCCGTTCGCTTCCAATGCCGAAGAAGTCAAATCGATGATCGAAACCGCAAGGCGATACGACCGGGTTTTGATGGAAGCAATGATGCCGACGCTCACGCCGAATTTTGGAGAGGTACTTCAATCAATTAACAAGATTGGAACTATTCGAAATTATTTCGCATGTTATTGCCAATATTCTTCCCGATATGATCAATTCAAAGCAGGTGACATATTAAACGCATTCAAAGCCGGGATGTCGAATGGCGCGTTGATGGATATTGGCGTATATACGCTATATCCGATGGTGATTCTGTTTGGTAAACCGTTGAACATCCATGCCTCCGGCTTGTTGCTTTCAACGGGCGTCGACGGACAAGGAACGATACAATTCGAGTATCCTTCCATGACAGCAACGGTTATGTATTCCAAAATCGCCGATTCGATTCTGCCGTCTGCCATTCACGGCGAAGAGGGTACAATTCTGCTTAACCGGGTCAATATTATTTCAAATGTTACCCTAATCGACCGAAAAAATAAAATAACGTTAGACTTATCGGTTCCTAAACTTCATAATGATTACTATTACGAAATTGCCGAATTTATGAATCTCATTCAATCCGGTAAAAGGGAATCGACGATTAACAGCCACCAACATTCGCTTTTGACGATGGAAATAATGGATGAAGCAAGAAAGCAGGTGAAGAATCTTTGATTCAACTGTGAGTAGTGTTAAGTTAATTCTATAATGCCGTCATTGCGAGCCGTTAGGCGAAGCAATCCAGCATATTGCATATCAATGGATTGCTTCGGGCTTCGCCCTCGCAATGACGAGGCGCCAAATTTG
>Ga0209629_10004036_pt1 | contig 10750 bp, 7 predicted proteins | sample TergutCu122P5_FD_187286 | JGI IMG/M metagenome (GOLD analysis project Ga0209629, IMG submission 187286) | Cubitermes ugandensis P5 segment gut microbial communities from Kakamega Forest, Kenya - Cu122 P5 (SPAdes) (version 2) | ecosystem: Host-associated > Arthropoda: Insects > Digestive system >... | reverse complement strand
TGTTAGTATACCCTCTATGCCTAGGTCTTACAAGTGGTCTCTTTCACTCAGGTTTCCCCACCAAAACCCTGTATGCATGTCTCCTCTCCCCCGGTACATGCTACATGCCTCACCCGTCTCAATATTGATTTGATTACCCAAATACTTGGTGAGGAGTACTCCTTATGTAGTTCTGTACATCCCTGTTAATCATCCCTCTTAAGCCCCAATATCCCATTCAGCACCCTATTCTCAAACACATGAGGCTGTTCATAATGTTATTTTGACCTTCATGTGACAGTTTCCATGAAGTGTGTGCATGCAGTTTTCACATATTAGGTGAATGCTAAAACTGCGCTTTCCATATAGTTTACTGTTTTGCAGTTAACAACTTGGGTGCATAATGTTGTGTGTCGTGTCTAATTTCAGGTCGATTCACGGAGGATGGCTCATTTATTGGACAGTATGGTCCTGGGAATAAACGGAGAACTGAGGAACAGCAGTCACCTTCAGCTATTGCCACCTACGTGTAGTGGAGCTCATCGTTGACTGAGTGCACAGTCAGTGCAGGGAAGTTGATCTGAAACACTTTCCCACAAGATGCCACCACTCAGGGGGTGCCACGCAACAGCACAAATACAGCAACGGGTGTATGCATTAGTATTTATTGTTAGGGGATCAAAACTTCGCATTACCAAGAAATTGGTACTACTAAAACTTAACAAAAATGATAGGATTCAAAGTACAGGAAGTGATGTGGGTCGGGATAACATAAGTGATGACAGAGGGGCAGAACCTGTAGAAGGAACATGTGTTTTTTATTTTATTTTATTTATTTGTTCATGCGTAAAATCGTGTGTGAACAGCATGTTGCCTCCTACATTGTTAGACAAGGTTTCCATCTCTCAGTTTTTTTGAAAATACATTTATTGTAGTTAACTTATGTCTTCCTTTTATATGCATTAGATAGATATGGTTTTGATATGGCAGTGTTGCACTTGGGACGAAATGCTTCCTGGTTAGGTACTGACTGGGGGCAGGAAACTTTCATTTTTTCACTGATATGGTCCAGTTTCTGGGTTCATGTAGACAGCATGTAGGTACTGTAATTGCATTTCTCTTGAGCTTCCAACGCTGATGGTGGAAGCAGCATTTAAATCATGGCATTATCAACTGAAACACACTCAGCTGCATGAGCACTGGGTAGACCAGATTGTAGCAGGTTCTTGGTTGACAGCTTTTCAGGCCTTGACTGTTGACTGTCTCCGTGGTAGCAGCTGTTATTCCAGGATTATAGGTGACAGTAACATATCTTGAACTCTTTTGTGTCACAGGAATCCAACATTATATCAGGTCATCAGTGTAATCTTTATTCCACTATGTAATATTCGTATCATCTTTGCAGTTCTTTGTTTAGAGTCTGTAATATCATTTAGGGTGTATCTTTATCATATTGTCTTTGACAAGGAAGTAGCTTGTCTTCTCACCATTCAGGGCTCATACACTAGAGGGGAATTCAAGCATACGGGGTTAACAGTTCAGTTGGAACTGCAGTCTGCTGTAGATGTAGTCTGCCTCCTGAATTCCCATGGCAAAGGTAAAGTTGTCACTTTCCACACCCTGAAGGCATACAGAGGGAATAGAGGTACAGCTCCACCCATTCTTAACCTCCATTGTTAACCTGCACACATTCTTAATCTCACTTTAGCGGCTTCGGTGGTCTAGGGGTCAGCGTGCTGGCTTTTAGTACCCAAGTTTGCAGGTTCAAACCCAGCCTAAGCCGTCGGATTTTTAAGGGCGAAAAAATCCTCAGCACGCCTTCCTTCGGAGGGGAAGTAAAGCTGTCTGTCCCATGTCGCAGATTTGCGGCATGTAAAAGATCCCTAAATGTAGCGTGGAAGTCAACATTTAGGCAAAATTACCGGACAATTCTCGCCCGTAGAGTTCCACCTTTCGCTGCTAGGGGTCTCTCGCGTTGTGTAGACATGGGGGGGCACCTGGCGGCAGAAGCGGGAACGTCTAAATCGGGGGGGGGGGGGGACCCAGGGTTGCACAATAAGCCTCTAGGCTGCAGTGCATCCGAGGTGTATGCCTCAGGCCCTGCTTGCGAAGAAGAAGAAGAACCTCACTTTGGCTGCCTTACCTCGGGAAAGAACCCCCACTGTCCATTGAATGCACGTCTTGGTGGGACCCAGTGCTGGGCTGAAAATTTTAGAGGAGAGAAAAATCTTTTGCACCTGCCAGAATAGGAACCCTGAATCATCCAGTCCATATCCTAGTCACTATACTGACTTTGCTGTGCTGGCTCCCCTGAATTCCTGTGAGACCACTCAAACAGCAGGGACCGGGTGTGTTGCTGATAGAAAAACAGGGTTACTGATGCTGGTTAGATTCATAAGAGATTAATAAAAGTAACACACTGTTATATCACTCATAATTTGCTTACAACAGGCATGGTTTTATGATTCTTCCTTGTAAGACAGTATCTGACATTATGGATTTTGTGGAAGTTGGTATTGTGAATGTAGAAGCGGTGGTTACCAGAATTGTTACGTGGGATATCTTTTTTACACCATGTCACACCAGTGATATCGTTTTGGGTGTCTTCTTCAGCCATACTTTGTGTCTTCATTAGTCTTTTATAAACATGAAAATATATGGTATGGGATACGAAGTATGCAGCATATGGCTGTGGTGCGAAGTAAGGGAAGTTGAACTGCAGGGAAAGAATTGACCATAAATTCCTGATAGATCCAGAATTTGTATGCAGTAAAGTTCCCATAACAGCTGTGATGCTCAGGGGCATTGGGTGCTGTGCTTTTCCTTACGTCATGTTAGGTGTTCCATTTTTAAAGTGGTGTATGAATTTGTTCGTGCTTGTGGCAGTTTATTATAATAATTTTAGTGACTCCTACTGGTGAGGGCCTGGGGTAGCATAGTGGTTTAGGCACCGCGCTACAAGTCGGAAGGTCTCGGGATTGATTCCCGGTGTCGCTGGGGTTTTTTCCGTGGCATCTGACAGTTCCATGTGCCCTGGGGTCCACTCAGCCTCTAAAAATGAGTACCAGGTTAATCCTGGGGGTAAAGGTGGCCGGTGCCCAAGGCTGACTACCACCTTCATGTGCTGATGTCAATAAATCTGGGGGCCTTAACCTCCTGGAATCCTGTGGGCCTGTTCAGGCCTGTAATGGGACAGCTTTACCTCTACCTACAGGTGATGCCGAAATGCCCAGACAGCAGTATTTGGTGTTCACTCTGGTGCATGCTGTTGCAGTAGATCAGCCATTTCGGTTTGCATTACTGACATTCTGTCGTGATACCCGCGCGAAACAGAGGTTCCTATGGTCGTCGGGTTGTCCGTTCAGACGTGTTGGGTGTAGTGGTGTCTGTTGCCTGGCATCCCATAACATTAGATTTTGGCAATATGCAAAAGAAGTAGATGTGTGCTGTCGGTATTTTGTTGAAAATTGTTTCTTCAACCTTGTCAGTTGGTCATTAGTAGCTAATATGAATTCTTTTAAACACATGTTAAAATATGATCATTGTTTTTCAGTTTGTCTTGTTGGTTGTTTCAGAAAAACTTGCAGGACACCCTTTACATACCTGTGATGTTATATTAAACAACGTTCAGTTACCTTTGAATACACAACAGTTTTACTGTATTGGAGTTTACACTAAGCTGGATACCAATCAAAATGTTTATTGTTCTGTTAATATGGTAACATCTTTTTTTTTTTTTTTTTTTTTTTGGGTGGCTTAGATGAAGTGGCTGTTCTTTTGTCTTGCGTAGCATTGCTTGGAATTGTCATAACTTTCTTACCTCATCGCATATTTGATCTTCCTTGGATTAAAAAGTAGAAAGTATTTGGTTGTTTGGCAAGGTATGAGCACATAACATAATCATGCAGGACCAATAAAGATGCATCTACCATAGAGTTAGAATTGGAAGGGGAAGTACAGCTGTGTATTTTTCAGTGGCCGGATATGTATACATAAGTGTCGGTGTGATTTTTTCCTGATGCGTCATAATCGCATGCAGAAAAAAGACTGGTGGTGCTTATATTAAAAACAAAACATGGTATATGGTGAATTGCTTTTGTGATGCATATGTTAAAAAGAAACTTTTTAAATCTTTGGATGAACTTTTTTCAACTATTGAGAATTATGGGTGATGTTTAAAAATGCTTCTAACTGTAAAGTATTCCATTGTCACACACATCATATATTAAAAGCACGGTAGAAGTTAGTTGTTAGAGTTTAGAATATCGTAGTTAACATGTTAGACAATATATATATACACAGATTAAGTTTCTTTTGTAAGCCTCATGCATCCTGCACCGCACCACACCTCTCCCCCCCCTCCCCCCCATTGCTCTATTGTATTGTAACCTATAATTTTTTCTTGTTATTGTACAGTAAAATATAATAATCTGTATATGAGAGGAAAAAAGTTGTGTGAGTGGGCACGGAAGAATTATAGAAATGCTATATATCATGCTAATGTTTCATATTTTTTCAAAGAATTGTGGCCAATAATTTTTTAATGCGCATTTCATTGATGTTGGCTGCTTTAGATCTTTTTATGCCTTAAGTGTATTGCTTGTTAATGTTTTAGGAAAGAAAGGACTGCGGACTCCCCATCCCCTGGTAGCGTCATGTTGAAAGAAAAGATATTTTTGTGTAACTATTTTATGAGCTTTACATAATTCAAAATCCTTGCAAGGCTTTTAGAAGAAAGTAACACTTTGTATATATGTGACTGGAGTGCAGAGGGATGTGAACGATGAATTTATGTTTGCTGAGCAGCGGTGGTGTGTTCAAGTTACTGGCACAGTTCAATAACAATTCACAGTAAAGGTTTCAGCAGGTACAATATAAATCTGGATGTCTGCAGACTGAATTTCATGTTTTAACAAGTGGTTCCACTCTCTGGTAATGGAAGAAGCATGTAAATAAAATAGGCATATTGAGAAAAAAGTGACACATGTACTAGTAAGTTTTGAACTGATATTTGTATGTAGGAGTCAACTTGAGGTCTGCTTACAGACCTGCTTTGTATTGCTGCTGATTTCCTCCCGTGAGGGGTGTTTGTGGTCCCTGCTTACTGCTGCATATTTATGTAATGTGATCAGTTGCTGTTCTGAGCCTAGTGCATGCTGCTTTGTGTTGTGCGCTGTAATGAAGGCAGCTGGCAAACCATCTCTAACTTGAATCTCATGCAAAATATTTTGGCTGTTGATCAGGAATCATTAATTGTTGGGTAATGGTATCATTGTGAAATCATGACATGTTGCATATGATGATAGTATGTATAATTATTTTCCTGTATCTATGTATTTCATTTTATCCGGTGCATCAGAATGAAAATGAAATCGTCAAAAACATTTCCATGATCTATAGCATTGGCAGGTTGACACAAGGTGTTAACTAAATGCAGGTCTACAGTTTTAAGTGGTTAAAAATTTACACATTATGTTGGATCGCTACGTATATCGTGTAACTTCATGCACCCTTACTGTCCTATGTTTCTTTGGCAGTTTTTTTTTTGGTAAAGGTAAAAACCACTTAAAAAGTTAAAATGCATTTTATATTTCATGTTGTAAAATTACACATTTCCATTATAATTCTCTTAGCACAAGTGCCTTAAACAAGGCATTGTTGTACTACTTGGGTAAGGCATAACTATAAATTGTGCACGAGTTTGTTATTATGTCTAAGAGCAATCCTTTCCAAAATGTGCACAGTACTGTCTTGAATTCTATTGTCTTACTTCGTATAGTATTGGGTATGAGATTGGTTTAGAAGAACAAAGATCTGATAAAAAGGGAAGGTCTGGTTCCCAGTTGTGAAAGAAGCCTGTATTTTTTTTATTGTCTTGTATTTTTGTATGCTTGCAGCTGATTTTGAGATTGCAGTGTTATTTTTTTAAAAATGATGTAATAGCTGAAAAAAATGTTATATAGATTATTTGTATAATTTATGTTTGGAACTCGGCAAGTTGCACAGCTAAGATATTGTGGAACAAAATACAGGGTGTTTCATAATGTTTTCTGTGATTACAAACATTTATAACAAGAAAACCAAAGGACCTACCTTAATGGAATTTTTCACAGCCACTGGAAAACTGAAAGAGTTTTTTTTTTTTTTTTTTTGGCAGCTACAGATGTTCGATGTGTGCACCGCGGGTGACACGGCACACATCGATATGATACCCAAGTTGTTGCCACACATGCGTCAACATGTTGACGTGTGTGGCAACAACTTGAATATCGTATCGATGTGTGCCATGTCACCCGCGGTGCACACATCGAACATCTGTAGTTGTCAAAAAAAAAAAACTTTTTCAGTTTTCCTGTGGCTGTGAAAAATTCCATTAAGGTAGTTCCTTTGGGTTTCTTGTTATAAATGTTTGTAATCATGGATAACATTATGAAATGCCCTGTATATATTTTGCATTTTTCATGCATTTTCATGTATCATATTGCAGATTTCAATGGTAGGAATATGGTTTAATTCTCCATATCAAGATCTTTATGAAATCATTGCTGTATGTCCATATGGTCCACTGAATGAACATGAAGACTGACCTTCTGCATACCATGTGCAGATAAAGCTTTGTATTTTGGACTGTAAACACTTACATATAGACTTCTTTTTTACATGATGTTTTGTTCTTTTGGTATTCAGTTATGTCACTGAGATGATTATGCTGAATTTGTATCAGAGCTGGTGGCCTGAAGTGTTCGGTGCAGCACTGAGCCATACCATTACACATCACGAAACATATGCGCATTTGAATGGAAAAGACTTATACTGAGTTGTTTTTACACACGTTTCTGAATTGTAATTAAATTTGTGATCATGTGAAACCGTCAAGACATGAGTTCATTTTTAGAACTGTGTAATAGACGTGATTTTGCCAACCTGAACGTTTTATATACCATGCAGCTTGTTATCACTTTTATTGACCAGCACTTATTCACCACCGTAGTTATATACATAGGATGGTGCATAAATGCTGGTCAGTAAAGGTGATTTGCCATTGCCAAGTCTAGTTTTCAAATCAAAGAACTTTCCAAGACCATAGTATAGGTTTTACTGATATTTTATCAGGAAGATTTAAGTGTGGTACAGAAGTACAGAGAGGTTAAGCAGTGCTAGAGTAAATTGCCCGGTGCATACTTTACCCAAGTACATACTTTGTTGTCATTTTTCACATATTACATCACTGCACAAACTTACTTGCACCAGCCCTGATTGTCAATTGTTGACACTGTTTGGTATCCAGAAGAGTACAGAAGTTTGGTTTCATGGGTATCTTCGTACTATTTTGGACAAGTTTTGACGTGAGGTATACACATATGGTTTGATAGATGCCTTGATGTGTTAAAAAAAAACATAATACATGAAATAGAAACAATATTCAGTGCTTTCTGAGAAAGCACTGTGAGAGTCAGTCAGTGCTTAATGGAGAAATTGTATTTTATTTTTTATGCTAAATATAATTTAAGTTTTTAATGTAATTAATAGTTTTTATACTATGTGATGCAGGATTGGCATCTTCTTTCGTTGCTAGGCAACATGGAGAATATTAATGCATTCCTTTATCTGCAGTTCTTCTCCAGCTGGAAACTTTGTTGCTAACTTCTTTAGTGCAGTTTTTGTGTTGAATCTCTCATGTAGTAGCTTTTACAGAGTACCCAGATGACTTACACAGATCCCATCTCTGATATTAGAAATGAATCTTTTTTTTGTATCTGTATATTTTTTATGTTTACAGCCTTAAAAAGATGAATAAATGATCACAAGATTGTCAGGTCTGAAGTGTTTCTTGTGAATTCTCCATTAAAAGGGTATTTCCCCTTACTGCATTGTCACATCCTGCTGATACCTGTCTGTGTCAGAGTGTAACAGCTGTGTTCCTGATGATTCTCTTGAGACTATCCTACACTATCACCCTTTTTACCTTGTTTGTCCTGACGTGCTCAGTCTGGTAGGTGAACTTCGTTCGGGAGGTGGGTGTGGATCACCAGATCACATATAGTTTTAGGTATTTTCTTTTTTACTTATTGTTTTATTTATTCATTTTATTCTTGATACAAAGTTGTGCAGTTATCCAGTTAAACAACTGAGTCATTTTGTAGTAAAATACCACAGTCACTGCACTTGCACTCTCTCACATCACTCTCGTACACAACTACTTTCGCACTTGACTGCTAGCATCCGTTATCTGCAGCCAAATCTCTCCCTGTACAACCCCTCCTACCTATCACCAACAGTTCCTGAATATACATTGACAGATTAAACTTACGTGTGGCCATGAAATGTCTGTAACTGATGCCAGCAAACCTAATAAACAACTCAAATTAAAAAAAAATCAAACAACTATACCAAAAATGATCAGCTACACTATATTGACTTCCCATTGTTTCTCCTCACATCCAAGTTCCTCCAGTATTTAACCTCCCTGCAGAACTACATTGTTTCCATCTGAACAGAATAGTGGATCCAGAATTTTTTGTGATGTATCATGTTTTAAATTAGCATAAAATGTGATGCCTATAATGGGCAAGTTACAACCATACAGATTGTTGTGGAACTTGATAGTCATTCACACCATACCAAATTTCATGTGCCAGACTATAGTGTTTCATTTTAGTGTGTCATCAGACAAAAGTAGTTCCCAGGTTGTTATTCTGAGGAGAAACTATTTTGATAGAAGTTTCACATTTATCGAGGATATTTGAGACTTAAGTCAGAGTTGTGCAGGTCAAAAGGAGGATTTTTTTTTGTCACATTGTAATCCATGAACCGATAATTGCACAAGTGTGCAGATTGTGGTGTATGTTAACATTTCATAAGATGGGGAAAATGAAGGGATAAAAATGTGTGATTTGATGTCACACTGAAAATTGCTGCCTTCTCTGCCTTTTGCAATGTTAGGTTTTCCTTCTGTCATTTCTTCTTCTAGCTAACATCCCACCCTTGCCACTGGTTATCCACACAAAATTTTATGCTCTTTCTGCTAGTTATGTCGAACATGTTCCTTGGTCTTAAAGTGGAAAAGGCAGGTGAGTTATCCTACAGTTCTGCCACGACGTTATTCCTGTCATGTTAGAGTCGGGGTGCTGTGGACTGCGTTAGCTTTCGTATGTGTCAACCATAACGACGTGTTTGACATGCACAGGCACTGAAACATAGCGCTTCTTTGCATAGGTTGTAGTGACAGTCACAAGCTTCACTTTGGATTTGAAGTTTAAATTCTGCAAAGTCTTAAACCAAGTCCAAAGAGAACATGTGAAAGCAAATGACCTACTGTACAAAATGGAGGCGGGTTAAGGACTAGGCTATGAGCTGGATGGTGTGGAGTTTGATTCCCAGCAGGGACAATACATTTTTATTTTGTCCGAAATGTCCTGACAGGCTGTGGGTTCAACAAAGCCTCATAAATAGATAGCCGGGATTCTTTCCTTGGGGAACAGCAGCCAGGGTGTGAGGCTGTCCATTCACCTCCACGTAGTGCTGAAGTTAAGAATAAGTGGAGCTAAACCTATACTTCTCCTATATGCCTTCATGGCCTGCACAGGAATAACTTTTACTATACCTTACTTTCTGAATTCGAAAATAAGATCGCACTTTTACAACGTGGGTATTAGAAACATACGAACATCCCAATGTACTTCACAGTTTGTTCATCAACAAATAAACAACAGTCTGTTTAGGTGTAATAACTAATTTTCTGAGGTTTTGATGACACGGCAATTTTTCTGTCAATTTCGTTTTACTTCCCACGAATACGTAGGTACATATATATGTATGTATATATATATATATATATTTTTTTTTTACGAACTTTTTTAAAAAAATCACGTTATATCCACTTTTAACAGAAATTGAGCTGTGATTACACAAGGGGGGATAAACGTGCGCGAAAGATATAGAAATATTTCTAACCTACTTTACCGGGACTACCTAAAATTTGCCCCAGTTGGTGCCACCAGTACCAAGAGGTCCGTTATCGTGCACATTTGCCCGTAGATAGAACAATCCTTGATAAAATGGACGTAAACGACAACATTGCTGATGACGTAACTTCCGATTTTTATGTTTGTAATGTGCATACCAATTTAGTCTGCTGAAATAAATGTAGTTTGTGTGTGGTGTGCGAATGTTGCCCATTGGGAACTATGGGTCAAATTTATACACGGTGTTCTTACACATCAGATTATCAGAAATAATAAAACAAAGGAGCTAAATAATTTTGGCAGGAAAGCATTGGCGGATTATTTTCTTAACGTATCATCTCGCACTACTTGCGAAGAGGGAAATATGAATAACTCCGAATGGTTCAAGACTTGATTATTAAGGACGATACTTGAACGATTACAACTCCTTGATTATTTAAATCAGGTGTCTATGAGATGTTTTCATCGGCAGACGAATTACATTTTGAATCCACATCTCATTACATGGGTGATCTTTCTGCACCTAGATCATCAATTGTGATAAGAGAAGATGAAATGTAATTAGTGTTTCTTGATAGGTTAAGTTACAAATTCAAATCAGTGTAAGGGCCAAAAGAGAGTAGAATATACACAATAATAATAATAATAATAATAATAATAATAATGTATTCATTGATTGAAAATTCACAAATGCACATGTATGAATATTTACACTCATACACATGCAGAAAATTACACACACACACACACACACACACACACACACACACACACACACACACACACACACACACACACACACACAC
>Ga0209629_10004034_pt1 | contig 10752 bp, 4 predicted proteins | sample TergutCu122P5_FD_187286 | JGI IMG/M metagenome (GOLD analysis project Ga0209629, IMG submission 187286) | Cubitermes ugandensis P5 segment gut microbial communities from Kakamega Forest, Kenya - Cu122 P5 (SPAdes) (version 2) | ecosystem: Host-associated > Arthropoda: Insects > Digestive system >... | reverse complement strand
ACATTTTTTAATCATGGAACTTCGCGAAAGAACATTAGAATCTCTTGCAAAATCTTGGAAAAATCTAAAGAAACTCACAAAACGTTCTTAGTGAAAATAAAACCCTGACACGTAAACGTGATCTGGGATGTTTAAAGTAGTCAGAGGGGGATGTAAGGAGCTTGAATATTATCCAAGTATTGGGACGTCGTTAGGCGCCCGAAATCCGCAAACAATTTTATAACTGTATGAAATGGAGACAAGACACTTTCGAGTGATCCTAAGATTGATGAAAGAACAAACACACATTAGCTGGGATAGGATTCTTCAGATTCTTCTCGACGATCTGTGAAAGGGAGAGCCTAAGGGAATATTGTTCCACACAGTCCCATTAGCCCCCTCATTTAGTTGTATTGGGAATTGCTACTTGGCGAAATGCACCGACCTGTAGAACATCCATCCACTTTATTCACCTGAACTCACATCGCACGCCCTCGTGCTATTTACTAAGTAAAATATGCCATAAACTGAAGATATTAGGACGTGAATGACATAAAGAAGAACGTTGCTGCCAGACTGAATTCAGTTCTTTTAAAAGGTGTTATATTACAGGGTTTGGAAAGTCGTGAAAAGAGTGTTGCAGTCACGGGAGACTTCTGCGAATAAAAGATAATAAATTTTCTTCTAACTTGTTACTTATCTGTTTTTAAAACACCGATTCCGTACCTTTACAATGTATCAGGATGACTGTAATATCAACCTTTCCATAGGTACATAGACACATTAACTCAGTTCTGACGTATCCTTCGTCATGGACCTCTTTTTTTTTTTTTGGGAAGTCCCTGCATTGACCACGCGTAAGTCAGCCCGTCGTTTGGTAGCACGGGTTACTCTCTTCATGCTGCCATTTTTGTTCAGTATGAGAATAGCATCGTCCTTGAGGGGTGTGAGATTTGGTCATATCTCTATATTTCTTCTGATGAACCAGCTTCTTCAAATACACTTATCCAAAGAGAACTAGAACTAAAGGGACATTGCATCTGGTGAACGGAACTGCCAGAAGCGAGAGTGAAAGTCTGCTCGATCTTTTTTTTTGTGAAATTTGTGTTCATCGCCTTACGTGTTTCATGAATTTTCAGACAAGGAACAAACAGTATTTTCAATAAACGACTTAATATAAACTGTCTGCCAAATTGTGGGTCTGTACACACGAAATTGTCAGCCACCACGCACTGAGTGGGTTTGTTTTACTGGAAAATGTAGTAACTACATGACTGCTGGGATTTCTTCTTGTAGTAGTTTAACATTTTTCAAACAATATACACCAACGAATAAATACCTGAAACTTGATACAGATTTAGTCCCACACAGATTTCTTTACCACTGCATCGCTCTCTTATGACGTGTACAGAAATCCCCACGAAATTGTTCCTTCCAATGATTCTTCAGTTCAACCATCATTCCATCAGTTATAAAATGTATTATTTTTAAAAGAAATACGTAATGAAATTGGCAGCTGCATTAATGGATAAAGTAGTGAGTATGTAAATGTGCGACTGAGGGAGTGACTGAATGATAGTGCAACTACACCATCTTGTTCTTATCCTAACTATTAAAAAGGGGTAAATAACGTATTAATAGATCAAGTTTACGGAGTTCATCTAGAGTTCAAGTTCAACCATAAGATTGAATAATTACTCGCCTTTTAAGGTATCTGGATGTTCACTGCTTTGTTAAAAAAACCCCTAAAATAAATAAGCTTATTCTAAATTATGGATATAAAATTGCCTGTCAGGTTACACAGTTACAGAGATTGGGTGCGTTTAAAAACACTATGCACAAAAAAGTATTCTGATAGAGGACAGAGATTGAAACAAAGAAACTGGCAAAATTACTTTACGAGGAACTTCTTAATGTGTATCCTCTCCCAGACATGATTATATTTATGAAATAATGAAGGCTGATATGGATGGGGCATGTAACACACACGGCAGAAACAAATGCACGTAATTTCTACCATATAAATCATACGGTTGTGTTATTGCAGAAATTTAAATCGCCGACCATAAAACACAGTTCTACAAATATTTTTTCCTTTTGGCGCAACAGCCCCCCGTTGGCCAGGGCCTCTTCACTCACGAGGTTTCTAGATCGCACACAAAGACGTCCCACTGTCGGTAGGACTCCTCTGGACGAGTGATCAGATCGTCGCAGTGACCTCTACCGTATAACACACAACACTCACAACAGACAAAAAACCATGCCCTGGTAGGATTCGAACCCACAATCTCAGCAAATGAGCGGCCGCAAACCTACGCCTTAGACCGCGCGGCCACTGGGACCTGCCTAAAATATTTAATATTATATTTACAAATGCGTAAATTCTAGGCTTATATTCAAGGTCTTCTCAAACGCCAGTTACTGAGACACGTCCATATGTGCGTTCAAAAATAGTTTTCTGTAACTGTTCTTAAAGTTTCTTAAAACCTTGCCGGAATTAAAAACAATTCTGATTAGCTTTATCTCGATATATTTTATAACATTTGGGTTTGACAGTCTGTAGGGAAGAAAACACGTAGAAAAAAATATTGCAAAGGATATGAAAGGCAGAAGGTGATATCGGATCAGCATGGGGGGCAGATAATAGTATCTTTTGAACACGGTAACTAAGATGCGGGTTTTCTTAAAACGAGAAATTTCTTGATAAACTGGGCGACAATAAGCTTTTCGAGAAATATTCTTCAGTGAATTTCTAGGCTTAAGAAATTACACAAGCTAGAAACGGAACAAAATACACTGCCTATGTGAAAACGCCCCTAATTTTCTTTAATCACCTCCTGTTGCACTGTTAACTCTTTAGATACTTCTTGTTCTGTTACCGGAAGCTCCTTGATAATGTACTAGCTGTGCCGAAACATGTAGGAGATGATTAAAGAAAATAAAGTACATTGTTGACTTTTAGTTCGTATAATGAAACACATGCTAATAGGCAGAGCTATACGATAGGCTCAAGAAAATGCAAATACAATGTTATGTATGTGTTACGCAATGTGTTTCATTTTACCTTGTTTATTTGTTGCTTATTTAAAGAAGCTTTCAAGAGCTCACATTATTCGACGTCGAATGGAAGGATGGTGGTGAACAACGTATTGCAAATAACGTAGACAGAAGTAGTCTTTGGCTAATCTGGGCATCTTTCCCGGGATTTCCCTGCCAGGAATGAGAAAATCTATGAAGTAAGTCAGAAGAGCCGGTGTGAAAGCAGGTATTGCGTCAGAAAACTTCTGCGTTTCAAGCAAGAAAACCAATAAGTGACAGCGAAATTCGTTGCAGTTCAGCATTGTCCCACTGTTATTGATTGTATTTGTCAACAGACTCATCACTCTAAGCACTGTAGCTTTTTTACTGCAGACTAAACCTGTGAGTAATATATTCTGTATGCAGGAAGTGAGTGTAAAGCAATGATCGATATAAAAATCGCAACAAAGCATTTTAAAATTGTGGGTGTGGTGAAGTGAAGCATAAGTCTGCCTCTCCTTCTTTTTCATAATAAATTGCAACGCCTAGAGGGTGTGTGGGTACTTAACTCGCTTTAGCGTGAAGCCAGACTGTTTGTCCATCTATTAGGAACGCTACTTTAACACTGTTAAGTTTTCCCAAGTACTAACCTTCTTGGAATCAGTGGGCGCAAAAAATAAGGTTTTCATTACATATTACATGGTTTCGATTTTTTAATGGCCTATGGTGTGAATTAGTTTCACAGACGTCGTAAAGAAGAAATATCTATTAAAATGTAAACTGAAACTCCTGTTCTAAATTTGAAGTGATTAGAGGGAAATTTTCGTCCATTGTTTGATTTTCAATGTACTTCACATGAGTGAAGACAGAAGCAAGTCAATTAACGTTACTACTTCTGATTGCAGTTCTTAAAAACCGTTATGAAATTACCTCTATAAAATAATACACATTAATATCAGTAAAGGATACAATTAGGATTAAATTACTCAAAGATTTGTAGGTAAATTTATGTGTCAAGATCAGCAAAGGAGCCTAACCATCCTCCTCCTGTACATGGAAAAGGGTTCTCTTTCTAGAAAGTAAAGGGGTAAAGCGGCCGGGGCGAGGCGTTGACCATACACCCACATCGAGCGCCGAGATTAAAGAAAGAGTAGAGTTATACCTTGACTCTCTCTACTTTCCCTTATCGCCCTTTGCGCTTTCATGACCTCTTCTACGGCGAACTTTACGTTTTAGATAAATTTATGGGACAGAAAATATACTGTAAAGACAAATCAAAACTTGCTTTAGGAAGGAGAAAATGGTTGTACGAATAAAGGAGAACTCCGATTACTTAGAAGTAGTAATCTGTGAGAAAGAAAATGTTAAATTTTAAAAAGATTTGAACAGTTCTCCAGAACTGTATAACGCACTCTTCCAGGGTAATGCCAAAATAGAACCTCACTGAAATTGTATGGTTTAATAGCCACATCTTCAACTTCAACCACCGAGTGTTCGAAGAATGGGGACATCATGTCCGTAACATGGCACAAAATGGCGGATCGTAAAAGTTATGACGATATCAGAGAATCACAAGCAAAAAATATCAATATATTCATAGAAAATATCAAATATTTGTTTCAAGCGTTTTGACCGAAAACGTAAAAACAGAATTCCGAAACTCCTCTATCAATATACAACGAAGGGAAAAAATTATTTTAAACGGAACAGACTGACAGTTGAAAAAGTCGCGTAACTGCTAGAATGACAGTGATATTAAAATGTCAACCATATAGAAACTCCCAGACGTATGTAATTTAAAGTCACACAAATTTCGAGTTATGCAATTTCACACTTACGCAATTCTACACAAGTAAAAAATTTGAAATATTAACATTTTTTAAATGCGTCGAGAATTTCTCCGTAAGGGAATTGAAAAAGAGTGAGACTAATGTGATGGAAGGATACTGTTGGGCGATAACACAGGTGGTGCGGGGGGTTGGGGTGTCATGCCGTGGCCGATCAGGTGCCAGTGTGTTGGATTTTAGATTTCAACTGGACTCTCTTGTATATACGCATATAACTGACCACATGTATACTCAAAACTGCGAATTGCCCGACACTCGACTTGAGCCGGACCTCCAAGAACGCAACTATTTTCCGATTCGGGGAGTGTCTTATTTCGTTGCGGAGGAAATCTGAGACGCAGGAATTACTGTCACATTTCCGTTAACATCTTTCGCCCGGCTAAAACTTGATTAAACTTTGAGTACATATACAATATATGATAGAACCTTGGAATGCCTAACGTCAACCTGATAATGGGGAAGGTAAACACATAGCGATCAGGTTTTCAAAATAAACAAAATAACGTAATCCATACTATCGGTTCTGCATGTTTTATAACGTATGTTTCGCTCGTACGTCACGAAGAACACGCTATGTTGAGGGTATTGGTGCTGTGATGCTGTGAAACTCACATTTAAGTGAAGAATAGTTACTGCAGAATATAAAATAGTAATCAGACTATAAAGTTTTAGAAATTCTTCCTTTTCATAACTTTTACTATCGAATTTAGAATATTAATCATATTACAAAATCTTGAAGGGTTTCTTTTTCCAAATACTTACTATAGAATATAGAATAGTAATCAGATTATGAAAGTTAAAATCTTTAAAGTAGTTATATAGAGTATAGTATATTATTCTTATTACAAAAATTCGGAATTTTTCAGTTTTAAAAACGGGTACTATAGAATATATAATATTAATCATTTTATACAGGCTTGGAGTTTTTCAAAAATAGTTACCACATAATATGAACCATTAATCACATTATAAAGATTTGGAAGTTTTTTCAAAGTAGATATTATCGAATATATAATACTAATCATAATGTAAAAATTTGGAAGTTTTTCATTTTCAAAATAGTCATTATAGAATATACCCATTGTAAAGATTTGGAAGTTATTCTTTTTCAAAATAGGTGCGTAGAAGTTTCATGTGGACCGACTCAGTAAAGTCTGAACCGAGAATCAAATCCCGAAACCACGATGTGCATGTCTCATGTGCTTTTACCGTTACGAATATAACATAAGCTTGGGCAGCCGCTTCATTCACGGCGTTATGAATATCGTCAAAACGTACTTGAATGAAATCTATAAAAAGTAATACTATTGATCAGTCACCCCGATAATATTTGGAAAAAACAAGAATAAAAGAACAGTCACGTTATCTTTGGTATGTGACGGCGTGTAGTCTGGTAGAAACTTAAGAAAAATTCAGGGAACAAGTTGTGATTGCCTCTTTCTTCAGTGTACATGATTTCTGCAACAGTCTCTTTCGAAACTTCGACAAATTTACGCCGTTTCACATCCCAGAAGATAGCATCTTGCATAAACGTGGACAAACGAACTCACGGAAGAACACACTCCTTCAAATTTCATTGCCCTGTTTTTCCCTTCATTTTCAAAGTCCATGTGGTGCCCAATGACCCTGCTAAATGCAGTCACTGACGTGATAGACATTACTAATTCCTGCTTGTAGAGTTGCTTTACTAATGCACGCATCTCTTCATTAATCTGATCTGTGTAACAGTGCTTGTTAACATTTGTTGGGAAATCAAAAAATAACTGCTTAAATATACACAGCTTCAATCGCCTGTTTTTGATATAATAAAAACCCTAAATTGCACATCTGCGTCTAAATATTTGTATTCTGTGTCTTCGTGCTTTTAGAAAAATGAAGGGTTTTCCTGGCTGCACATGTAACAGATATTGTTTGTCTATTAATACTTCCAATTTTGCTTCCATTCATAAGGGCCGTGAAATGTACTTAACGTTTTTCAGCAAATATATGTGATCTGCATACGTAAGACTTCAGGAAATGTATGCTTGATATGCACGTCAGCTAGTACTGTGACAGTACGTATGAATTCTCCGCTTCAGATCTCTATGAAGATCATAGGACCAGTGAGCAAATTCTGAACTTCCTCCAATATGCAGGGTAGATGCGAATATAATGAATAAACAGTCGCGGACAACCGACAAGGGTGGTCCTCCAGGTTGGGGGTTGGGGAAGATGCTAACAACTCAGCACCATAAAAAAATTGCTATGTTACGAAGCGTTCACAATTGCCACGGGCTGGGACTGATCCTTCGGTGGACCACTTGGAAGACCCAGACGTAGATGGGAGGATAACATTAAAATTTATCTTCAGGAAGTGGGATGTAGTGGGCATGGACTGGACTGATCTGGTTCAGGATAGTGACAGGTGGCGGACTCTTATGAATGCGATAATGAACATTCGGGTACCATAAAAAGCGGGGAATTTCTTGACTAGCTGGAACCTGTTAGCTCCTCAAGAAGGACTCTGCTCCATGGAATTAGTTAGTCAGTTGGTTAGTGAGCAAATTCTATTCGTCTACGTGTGAAGTTAATTTCAAGCGCGATCAGACAAAAGTAAAACCATGGATTGCTCGGAAAAGTTCATAAGTCTCACCAGTTGTCACGATAATGCTGCAGTCTATAACTAGCATCAACAGGTAGGTCCAAGGATATAGAGAACGAGGCAGTAGGACGAAATGGGAATTAGGGAAACCTCAGCTGCTATTAACACTAATCCAAAAATAATTAAGTTCTATGTCATTTCATTGAACACAAAAAATACGTAATATTTGTAGACATAAATAGTTAAAGCCCCTATGAAGAACTATTACAACAAAAGACAAAACAGTAAAATTATAGGAAGCCACAAGAATAGTTCGGAAAGGAAATAAAGTCCTGGTTCCAGAGAATGTGAATTCGTTAGTAGTAAAGCCACTGACTCTTCTGCATGCGCACAGATGAAAAACAGCTGTCGTTAAGGTACATTCATCCAGAGTCGTGTTTCAAAACAGGGATATAATAAAATCCAAAGTTTACTTCAAGAGGGCGGTTATTGAAATGCGTAGCTGCTAAGATGTGACTGTGTAGGTATTAATGGTTTGGGAGTAGAGGAATGAGCCTTGTATTAAAATGAAAGTCGTTTTAAAATCCGCAAGTAAAAGTCTTTCATCATCATAGTTTACAGAATACACACTTAGGTAAGCTTTAAATTGTTCTTCGTGACTTCAGAGTTTATTCAGTGATGTGTTGGGCATCATAAAATTTATACATCAAATTACTTGCTTAAAGAAACGTGTAGAATCAACTATAAATAGTCTATTTATGGACATTTCTCTAATTAGAAAGTCGGCACCCATAAGCTGATTACAAAAATCCTATAAATTTCACACTTCCATCTGAAATATTTCATTCGGATTTGTTTCTTTCTTTAAGAAACAACTTTCTCTTCAAATTGGTAAGCTGTAAAAATCATATCCACTTGTCAATATTTAGATTTATAATTGATTTCAATGGGACATTTCCTAGCTTGTTATATTTAGAGAGGTCAATTCGGTTACGTTAACACAGCGAACACCAATTACAAAATTGTAAATGTAGTATATATTTAGATCTAAGTCAGATATAACAGCGTACTTTTCCACGAAGTCTGAGTTTTGTTGGTAATCTAGGCTTGAATGTTTGTCAAAATTCCTAGAAATGTCGTTTGTACTGCTTCGAGTCTTCGTGTCTATTGTTCAGTTCCCAGGTCACACTAAGATGTATCAAATAGTTTCACTGTAAAGTTACAAAACCACTAGAGCGATGAGATCCTGGACACCCGAAGAAAATATTCGTAGACCATAACGCCTGAAAGACCGAGAAAATTCGCCCAAGTTACAAGGTACCTGACTTACAACCTGAACGTGATGGTTTCGAATCTCGTCAGCGATCGTGTTCATCCGGGTGAATAGAGATAGGGATGTTACATCAAATTGAGCTGAAATTTTTGCTTCCAAATATTTCCCAAATCCCTATTTGATAGCCAACAATATGATACGTCAGTAGACCAGAGGCATAAACAAGTAAATAAATAAATAAATATACACCATAAATATTCTGTAGGAAAAATCAGTTAACATAATCCCTACGTTTGAAGCAATCAAAATTATAGCGATTATTAAAATAATTTGGTAGATAAATTAGTCATCAGACGTTGCCTATCTTAAAAGTTTATGAAGTGAATCTTGTTTTGCGGAATGCGAAGCATCTGAGCTTTCTCAGAATGACAACTGTCAAAGAAGAGAACCAGGAATTTCAGAGTAAGATGTCATAGTTAACAGCCTGTGTAACAGGTCCTTTCTTGAGAAAATGGTACTGGTCTAGTTAGTCAACAAATTTTCCACAGATTATTGTACATGAAGGTAGTTAACCTGCTTACAAGAGTCTGACACTGAGTCACACCAAACCAGACCACATCTTGCACACCTATGTTAAGACAAGAAAGTCCAGTTTCATTTCAAGTTGTCTACTTTTCCTTTCTAAGTCTCCTAACACAACTGCTACGATTATTTCTATTTCGTTGAGTAGTTGACATTTATAGGATCAACAGTGCTGTTACAGAAAGAATACAATTTCGGCCTCTCGTTGCCACAGAAAGCCAACACGAGAAAATCAGTTTCTTTATTTCGCTGTTGTAAAGCCTATCCTCCACGACATTGAAAATTATTGAAAACATTAACATATTTTTTAATCATTAACTTGTAAAGTGGCTTTTCGTATTCTACTTGAATTTTAAGGTTTCCTAGAATATAGGAGGCTTCTTGTAACCGGCTCACGTGTATCAAAGTGACGTTTTACTCTAGTGTTTTTCGCTGTGCTAGTTCTTTGTTATTGGCGTTGTTGCAGCCTGCTACTTCTAGATCTACCACCACCACCACCACCACCACTACTACAACAAACTACTACTGTAGTCTAATACTGCTACCACCTCCACCACCACCATCACCACCAGCGAAATTCAGCAGGTCTTCGCCTGTCTTAAAATAAGTTGTATTGAAACTACGTAACTAGTTTATCATGAAAATCTTATAAGTATATATATATATATTCATGGATCGACAGCCCCTAGTGGACCAAGACCTCCTCATTGTTGAGGTTTCGAAATTACGCAAAAGACACACCACACTCTCTATGACTCCTCTCGACGAGTGAAGGGTTCGTCGCAGGAAACTTAACCTCACAACACACAACACTTACAAGAGACAGACATCCAGGACCCCGGCGGGAATCGAGCCTGCAATCCCAGCAAGTGAGCGGCCGCAGACTCACGCCTTAGACCGCACGACCACTGGGATCGGTATGCCTATATATATATATATATATATATATATATATATATATATATATATATATACATATACATACATACATACACACATACATATAAAATATTAATTAACCAGTGTTCCATCTTTTACTCTCATGGCACCGCATGCTAATTGTTTTATGAATTCAAGGATATTCAGCAAAAAACAAGTGACACAAATACCTCGCTTTTAACTATACAATGTTTTGTCTCCGACTGCAAACCAAAACAGAAAGGATAAATGGATGTCACTAGAAAAAGTAGTTCCATGGGGTTACATAAGATTCCTGTCGGACCGACTGGTCGCACGGTCACTCGCCTGCTGAAGTAGTGGTTTCGAATCCCACCGGCGGAATGGATATCTGTCTGTTGTGAGTATTGTGTGTTGTCAGGTAGAGGTCTCTGCGACGAACTGATCACTCGTCCAGAGGAGTCCTACCGAATGTGATGCGTCGTTGTGTGTGATCTAGAAACCTCAAGAATAAGGAGGCCATGATCTGCTTTGGGCCGCAGATTTCTAATATCACTCCTATTGTCCACTATTGG
>Ga0209629_10004033_pt1 | contig 10753 bp, 11 predicted proteins | sample TergutCu122P5_FD_187286 | JGI IMG/M metagenome (GOLD analysis project Ga0209629, IMG submission 187286) | Cubitermes ugandensis P5 segment gut microbial communities from Kakamega Forest, Kenya - Cu122 P5 (SPAdes) (version 2) | ecosystem: Host-associated > Arthropoda: Insects > Digestive system... | reverse complement strand
ATTTCACTGGATTATACAGAGACTTTGATGGCTCCTTCCGGCGAACAGGCGGAAAAAAGCATGCACGATACGATGGAAAAATACAAGGGAGAGTATATCCTGATGATCGAAGGCTCTATTCCGACTAAGAATGAGGCTTGCTGTTGTATCGGCGGAAAAAGCGCCAGACAAATTGTAGAAGAAGCGGCAAAAGACGCTAAAGCGGTTATCGCCTGGGGCAATTGCGCTTCAGCCGGTTGCGTACAGGCGGCGAATCCGAATCCGACGGGCGCTAAACCCGCTCATAAGATTATCAAAGGCAAACCGATAATCAATGTTCAGGGATGCCCTCCCATTGCAGAAGTAATGGCGGGTGTTGTTGTTCATTTGCTGACTTTCGGTAAAATTCCGCAATTGGACAGTCTCGGACGACCCAAAGCATTCTATTCCCGCCGCGTTCACGACACCTGCTATCGCCGTGCGAATTTCGATGCAGGTTTGTTTGTCGAAAGTTTCGACGACGAAAACGCCAAACGGGGCTACTGCCTCTACAAAATGGGTTGTCGCGGTCCCAGCACCTACAACTCCTGCGGGATTATCAAATGGAACGAAGGTACAAGTTACCCGATTCAGAGCGGACATCCTTGCCTGGGATGCAGCGAAGAAGGATTCTGGGATAACAGTCCTTTCTACAAACGCGAACCGACATTCAACACCTTTGGAATTGAAGCGACTGCCGATCAAATCGGCTTGGCTGTCGGGGCGGCTACTGTTGTCGGTGTTGCGGCGCACGCAATCACTACGAATATCCGCAAGAAGAAATTAATTGAAAATGAAGCATAAACCCATTAAAAGTTAAATAGTATGTCGGAAAGAATAGTTGTTGACCCCATCACGCGTATAGAGGGTCATTTAAGAATAGAAGCCGAGATTGAAAACGGGGTAATAAAGGACGCCTTCAGTTCGGGAACGATGGTTCGCGGAATAGAAAATATCGTCTGCAACCGCGACCCGCGAGACGTATGGGCTTTTGTCGGGCGCGTATGCGGCGTTTGTACTTCCATGCACTCGCTTACTTCGGTACGGACTGTTGAAAACGCCTTGAAGATTACGATTCCCAAGAATGCGGAAATGGTGCGTAATATTATGGAGTGTGTGATATATATGCACGACCATATCGTTCATTTTTACCACTTGCACGCTTTGGACTGGGTGGATGTCGTTTCAGCGCTTAAAGCCGATCCGGCTGCCGCTTCCACTGCTGCACAAAGGAATTCCAACTGGCCTAACAGTTCGGCAGGATATTTCAGCGATATTCAAGCGCGAATCAAAAAATTTGTCGAAAGCGGTCAATTGGGTATTTTTGCCAACGGCTACTGGGGACATCCCGCCTACAAGCTTTCGCCCGAACAGAATTTGGTTGCAGTCGCCCACTACTTGGAAGCATTGGAATGGCAACGGCAAATAGTGAAAGTTCAAACGGTTTTCGGCGGTAAAAATCCGCATCCCAATTACATTGTCGGAGGAATGCCGTGCAGCATCAATTTGGATGAAGCAAACGCCATCAATGCGGAACGGTTGGCTTTTGTGAAAAAATTGCTGGAAGAAGCAAAGACATTTACCGAGCAAGTGTATATTCCTGATATATTAATGGTTGGGGAAGTCTATAAAAGCGATTGGGGAAAAATCGGCGGCGGATTAAGTAATTATCTTTCTTATGGCGAATTCCCGACCGAAGGATACAATGCACCCGACAGTTTCAAAATACCCAGAGGAATAGTCCTTAACAGGGATTTAACTACGGTTCATCCGATTGACTTCGAATCTCCCGATGAAATCAAGGAATACATTTATCACTCGTGGTATAAATACAGCAAAGGCGATAACGCAGGATTGCATCCGTATGACGGAGAAACCGAGTTGAATTATACCGGTCCCAAGCCTCCCTATACGAGTTTGGATGTCAACGCCAAGTACAGTTGGATAAAAACGCCCAGATGGAAAGACCTTCCGATGGAAGTGGGTCCATTAGCCCGTATGATAGTTTCTTACGCGGCGGGAGCTAAAGAACAGAAAGAGTTGATTGACAGTGTGCTGAACAAATTGAATCTGACGGCTGACGCTTTGTTCTCAACACTTGGACGAACTGCAGCCCGCGCTTTGGAAACGAAATTAGTTGCCGACTGGGCATTGGAGTTTTACGATTCCTTGATTAAGAATCTCGAAAGCGATTCGCGTATGGTTAATCACGAAAAATGGTCGGAAGAAAAATGGCCCAAACAAGCGCAGGGATTCGGATTGACGGAAGCTCCCCGAGGCGCTTTGGCTCATTTTGTTAAAATAGAAAACAACCGGGTGAAAAACTACCAGATGGTTGTTCCAACCACATGGAACGCTTCGCCGAGAGACGAAAAGGGAAACCGTTCCGCTTTCGAAGCCTCGCTGGTAGGAACGCCGGTGAAGGATCCGAAAATTCCGCTCGAAATTATCCGCACCATTCACTCGTTCGACCCTTGTCTTGCTTGTGCCGTTCATCTTTACGACGAAAAAGGAAACTATGTTCACCAGATAGATACATTTTAACTGTTAAAACGATTGGATATGAGAAATCGTAGCGTAAAATTAGTTGAAATGTACGTATGGGAATTGCCTGTGCGCATTTACCACTGGATAAATGCCCTGAGCATTGTTATCCTGTGTATTACCGGTTTTATCATTGCAAATCCTCCGGCTATTATGAGTGAAAACGAAGCGGTATTTTCTTTTTGGTTCGGCAAAATACGGTTGATTCATTTCATCACGGCTTTCATATTCCTGTTCAATTTCATGTTCCGGATTTATTGGGGGTTTGTAGGAAACCGGTATTCAAGCTGGAAAAATTTCATTCCGTATCGTAAATCGCAATGGAAGGAAATTTTCGACGTAATCGGAGTTGATATTTTAATGTTGAAGAAAAAGCCGGTCGAAAGTATCGGACACAACGCTTTGGCATCCATCATTTATTTTGCCTTATTTTTAGCGTTTCTGTTGCAATGCCTTACCGGCTTCGGGCTGTATGCCCAGATGAGTCATGCGTTTTTGCCTAAAATGTTCGCATGGGTTATTCCTTTGTTTGGCGGAGACCTGCATGTTCGCTTTCTTCATCACCTGATGATGTGGTTCTTTATTATTTTCGCTATCGTTCATGTTTATCTTGTTTTCTATCACGATTACATCGAACGGCGAGGCGTTACTTCTTCCATGATAGGCGGCTGGAAGTTTATCGAAGAAGAGGTGGCGGCTAAGGAAGAAAAGATATAACCGACTGTAAAATAGAGTGTATTAAAAGTCTTGTGTTAAGACAGACTTTTGATACACTCTCTTTTTTCCCATATCATTTTTTTTTCGTATCTTTGCGGGTAGATTTCTAATGCATAAAAGATGTTTAGGATAAGTAAACAATTTTCATTTTCGGCTTCGCATGTATTGGATCTTCTGCCCGCAGATCATCCTTGTGCCCGGTTGCATGGTCATAATTATGCAGTCACTGTTCATTTAAAATCGGAAACTCTGGACGAATACGGCTTTGTAGAAGATTATAATGCCTTGGATTCGGTCAAACGGTTTATCAGTCAAACGCTCGATCATCGCCATTTGAATGATTGTTTATCCGTGCCTCCGACTTCCGAAAATCTTGCTCGATTTTTATATGAACAATTTAAGCCTGAAATTCCTGAACTGTATGCGGTAGAAGTAAACGAAACACCTCAAACATCCTGTATTTATGAACCTTAAAGTAAAAGATATATTTTATTCCTTGCAGGGAGAAGGCGGTCGACAAGGCGCTGCCTCCATTTTTATCCGTTTAAGCGGATGCAATTTGAACTGCTCTTATTGCGACACCGATTTTGAAGGAGGCGAGAAATTGTCTTTGGGGCAAATTTTGCTAATGATCAGACAATTCCCTTGTCAGTGGATTGTCTGGACAGGAGGCGAGCCTGCTTTGCAACTCACAGACAAGTGTCTGCAGTTTTTCAAATTAGCCGGATATTTCCAAGCCATTGAAAGCAATGGAAGCAAACCGCTGTCGAAACTGTTGAATTATACGGTTGTTAGCCCAAAAGGCAGTTTGGATGAAATTGTGGAAAACAATCCGCAAGTAGATGAAATACGCTATCCTGTGAAGGAAGGAGACGTAATCCCATCAATAGAAACTTTTCCTGACGCCATGTTCTATTATCTCAGTCCCATTTTTACGGAGAATCCGGAAGAAACAAAGGCAAACATCAATTATTGCGTGGAACAGGTCAAGCAGCGCCCGCAGTGGCGATTGAGTTTGCAAGTACATAAGTTGACAGGGATAGAATAACTAATAACTGAGTAACTGAATAATTGAGTAATTGAGTAACTGAATAATTGAATGGAGCGGTTTGAGGCGACTGTTTTGGGCTGCGGATCGGCAGTTCCAACAACGCGGCATTATTTAAGTTCACAAGCGATTAATCTACGGGATAAACTGTATATGATTGATTGCGGCGAAGGAACGCAACTTCAATTCCGCGCCTGCAAATTAAGATTTCAGCGGCTCAATCATATTTTCATTTCGCATCTGCATGGCGACCACTGTTTTGGTTTGCCCGGATTGATTTCTACATTAGGGATGCTTGGGCGTACTGCCGATTTGCACATTTATGCTCAAGCCGATGCCGGAAAAATCTTTCAACCCCTGTTGGATTATTTTTGTAAAGATTTGTCATATAAAGTAATCTTTCACGCATTCAATCCTTTCAAAAGCGAAGTGATTTTAGAAGACCGCACGCTGAAAGTATCTACTGTTCCGCTGAATCACCGGACGCCCTGCGCCGGATTTCTATTTGAAGAAAAACCTAAAAGCCCTCATATTATACGCGAGATGATTGATTTTTATCGGGTTCCTGTCGCTCAAATTGCCGCCATCAAGGAAGGCGCCGATTTTGTGACGCCCGAAGGAGCAATCATTCCCACACAAACTTTCACCCGTCCCGCCAATCCGCCGCATCGGTATGCTTACTGCATGGATACGGCTTATTATGAAAAAATTATACCTATCATCGAAGGGGTTGATGTACTTTATCATGAGGCTACGTTCAGTCACGAAGATATTGCGCGCGCAAAAGAAACTTATCATTCATCGGCTCGGCAAGCAGCATTAATCGCTCAAGCGGCTCAAGTAAAGAAGTTAGTCATCGCCCATTTTTCAGCCCGCATCGTGGACGAAAATATACTATTGAACGAAGCGCGGGAAATATTTCCCAATACATTTCTTGCGAATGAAGGAATGGTGATACAAATATGAATCCATAATAATATTTCGTCGATTTTTCGTACCTTTGCCGTGAAAGTGAAGTATTAATCAATAAAAATATTAACAAAATGGTAAGTTATAAAGAATTGGGTTTAGTAAACTCTCGTGAGATTTTTAGAAAAGCGTTTGAAGGGAAATATGCGATTCCGGCATTCAACTTCAACAATATGGAGCAAATGCAGGCTATAGTTCAGGCATGCGTGGAAGAAAGTTCTCCGGTTATTTTGCAGGTATCGAGCGGCGCACGGAAATATGCCAATCAAACAATTTTGCGCTACATCGCACAGGGCGCAGTGGAATATGCCAAAGAACTGGGAAAAAACATTCCGATTGTTCTCCATCTCGACCACGGCGATACGTTGGAATTGTGCAAGAGCTGCATCGAATACGGTTTTTCGTCGGTTATGATTGACGGTTCGCATCATCCGTATGATAAAAATGTGGAATTGACCCGCATGGTTGTCGAATATGCTCACAAGTACGACGTCACGGTTGAAGGCGAATTGGGCGTTTTAGCCGGAATCGAAGACGATGTTCATGCAGAGCATCATACCTACACGCAGCCGGAAGAAGTGGAAGACTTTGTAACTAAAACAGGCGTTGATTCATTAGCGATATCTATCGGCACTTCTCACGGCGCTAACAAGTTCAAACCGGAACAATGCACCCGCAATGCCGATGGCGTTTTGATTCCTCCTCCCTTGCGTTTCGATATTCTGGAAGAAGTGGAAAAACGGATTCCGGGATTCCCGATTGTGCTGCACGGTTCCTCTTCCGTTCCTCCAAAATATGTGGAAATAATCAATAATCATGGCGGGAAATTGAAAGATACCATTGGCATTCCCGAAGAAGAATTGCGTCATGCGGCACAATCGGCAGTGTGCAAAATCAATATCGATTCAGACGGACGTTTGGCTATGACCGCAGCTATCCGCGAAACCCTCGACCTGCATCCCGAATGGTTCGACCCGCGCCAGTATTTAGGACCGGCACGCGAAGCGCTGAAAGCGCTATACAAACACAAAGTGGTGCATGTATTAGGTTCTGCGGGAAAGGCATAAATGTGAAAGGCATACAAATAGCGGATTTAACCGCCCAGTACCGGCGAATTAAAAACGAAATAGACAGGGCGGTTTTGGATGTTATCGGTTCGGGACAATATATTAACGGAGATGCAGTTAGAAAATTAGGTACTGAATTGTCTAACTACACCGGTTCTAAATATATTGTCCCTTGCGCCAATGGCACCGATGCGCTTCGAATAGCGATGATGGCGCTGGATTTGCAGCCGGGCGATGAAGTGATTGTCCCGGCTTTTACTTATGCAGCCGCCGCCGAGTCAGCCGCTTTGTTGCAATTGATTCCGGTGGCGGTGGATGTACATCCGCGCACATTCAATATCGACATCAACCGGATTGAAGAAGCTATCTCTCCAAAAACAAAAGCCATCGTTCCGGTGCATCTTTTCGGACAAACCGCCGATATGGAGCCGCTGATGCGTATTGCCCGAAAATACAATTTATTTGTTATTGAAGACAATGCACAAAGCATCGGTTCGGTTTATACGTTTTCTGACGGAACGCAAAAGCAGGCGGGAACGATTGGCGATGTGGGCATTCTTTCGTTTTTCCCGACAAAGAATCTGGGGTGCTACGGCGATGGCGGCGCTTTGATGACTAACGATAAAACTTTGGCTGAAAAGCTGCGGATGATAACGATTCACGGGCAATCGCAAAAATACGTTCATCAAATAGTCGGATGCAACTCACGGTTAGATACGCTTCAAGCGGTTGTTCTGTCGGTAAAACTGTCTTATTTAGACGATTTTATCCAATTGCGGAAGAAATTGGCAAGCGAATATGATGCAGGCTTAAAAATGTTAAGTAATCGTTTCGATATTCCGTACTATATTCCCGAATCTACTCATGTTTATAATCAATATACTTTGATAGTTAAGGAAAAACGTGATGGTTTGCAGCAATACCTGAAAGAGAAAGGCATTCCGACAACGGTTTATTATCCTCTGCCTTTGCATCTCCAACCGGCTTTCAAAGACAGAGTGCGAGTTGCAGGCGATTTAAGCGTTTCCGAAAGACTTTGCCATTCGGCGCTTTCTTTGCCAATGCATACAGAAGCAGATGAAGAACAGACACAGTATATTATTGATCAATTGATTCGATATGAATAACTATCAAGCGCATTCGACTGCCGTAGTCGATGAGGGCGCAATCATCGGGAAAGGAACAAAAATCTGGCACTTTTCGCACATCATGTCAGACGCAATCATCGGCGAAGATTGTACGATCGGGCAAAATGTGTTTGTAGCGCCTCATGCGGTTTTGGGAAATAATGTAAAAGTGCAGAACAATGTGTCGGTTTATACCGGCCTGGTCTGCGAAGACGATGTCTTCTTGGGTCCGAGTTGCGTGTTTACCAACGTGATTAATCCGCGAAGTTTCGTTTCCCGCAAAGAAGAATTTCGTCCAACTTTAGTGAAAAAGGGAGCGACTGTCGGAGCAAATGCTACTGTCATCTGTGGAGTTACCATCGGCGAATACGCCCTGATTGGCGCAGGCGCCGTGGTCACAAAAGACGTACCCGACTACGCTTTGATTGTGGGTAATCCCGGCAGGCAAATCGGCTGGGTTGACAGGGAAGGGAATGTTGTTGCGTATTTCTGAAACGACAATCTGAAATTCGTCACAAAAATATTTGGAAATTGCAAAAAAATGTCGTATCTTTGTTGCAATCTTACGTAATTACGTTCGCTTCTCTACACAGGGGGCGCTAATCGTAAGAATGTCACAACGGATAAACTGAAAAAGGATTTCAGGAAAACACCTCACCCACCCCTAAATTCCCTAAAGGGGACTTTAACCCAGTAAAAATATTTAATCGTACTCCTTTAACAGCCCCCTTCAGGGGGTTGGGGGTAATAAAATATCTCAGTAAGTTATGAAAATATCTCGGCGTTTCGCGAAAACGGCGCCCTTGATAGGTGAAAACGAGATAGCTTTGTCGTTTTCTCGAGCAAGCTATCTCGTTTTTACGAGCAAGTTTTGCCGTTTTTACCAGGTCTTTTTGCGGTTTTTTTCATCTAAAGAAATAAAAAAATGAACCAACAAGGCGTTGTGATTTTTTTTCGGCTAAGTTTTCACTCTGAAATTCCTTAATAATAATTAAAAATAATTAAAAATGCAGGGAGTATCGGGTCATTTGGAGCAAACCCTATCTCCCACTCTTTATCAATGAAATAAATTCTTCCCGTGTTTTTGCCTGATTAAAAGCGCCCGTAAAATCGGAGGTCGTCGTAATGGAATTTTGCTTTTCGACTCCCCGCATTTGCATGCAGGTATGCTGCGCCTCAATCACCACCATCACCCCCAAAGGATTCAATGTGTTCTGAATACAATTTTTTATCTGGGTAGTCATCCGTTCCTGAATCTGCAAACGATGAGCAAAAACGTCCACCACACGGGCTATTTTGCTCAATCCTGTTACGGCATTGTTCGGTATATAAGCGACATGCGCTTTTCCAAAAAAAGGCAAGGCATGATGTTCGCATAAAGAGAAAAAATCTATGTCCTTCACGATAACCATTTGCTTGTAGTCTTCGATAAAAACCGCTGACGACAAAATCTGGGCAGGGTCTTGCCGGTATCCTTTCGTGAGAAACTGCAGGGCTTTCGCTACCCGTTCCGGCGTTTTAAGCAATCCCTCGCGGGAAATATCTTCGCCCAGCAACTCCAAAATTTTAGCGTAATGAAAAGCAATTTCTTCCCTTTTCCGTTGGATTTCGTCCGGTGTTTCTTCCATGTTTAATAATACTTTTGAACAGAAATACTGACTTTATCCTGCACAATGACCATTTCTTTTCCGAGCGCCGGAATAGTTTTCTGCATTTTTTGCTTAAAAGCATTCGCTTCTTCTCTGGTTAAAAAATCGCCGGCAAGGAGCTTAAAATTTGGCGCTGAATAAATTGAATAAACAGAAATTTCAGGGAATGCGCTCTTTATCATGCTTCCTTTGTTGCTAAGCTCTTGCTTTGCCGTTTTCGCATTATTACTCATAAATACCTGTATTCTGAAACCGGTCATTTTGGTAGTAGCGCCACCGCCGTCTGATTCGCTCAAACCGTTAGAAAATGACCCGATTAAATCCGTTATTGAGGGGTCGCAATCAATATGAATAACGCCTTCGCCCTGTACGAGCGCTTCCAAATCGTCGATGATAGTGGCGCGTTTTGTTTGCGCCTGCGTTGCAAAGAAACAGGAATAAAAGACGGATAAAAGAAATAAAATATATTTGTGTTTCATAAAATTGTATTCAACAAGCTTCAACAATGGGTAAGAATTTATCGACTGACAACGAAGCGCCGCCAATCAGACCGCCGTCAACATCGGGATTGGCAAATAATTCCTTAGCATTGCTTGCATTGCAACTGCCGCCATACAAAATCGAAATCTCATTGGCAACTGCGGCTCCGTATTTACCGGCTAAAATTTGCCGGATGAAAGCGTGCATTTCCTGCGCCTGGTCGGAAGTAGCCGTAACTCCCGTTCCGATTGCCCACACCGGTTCGTAAGCCAAAACAATTTTACTGAATTCTTCAGCGCTCAAATGGAACAAAGATTCACGGATTTGGGTTTCAACGATTTCGTTTTGTTTTCCTGCGTTTCGTTCCGCCAACACTTCTCCAATACAGAATATCGGAGTCAGCCGATTGGCTAAAGCCAGCATCACTTTTTCTTTCAAAATAGCGTTGGTTTCTCCGTAATACGCTCTGCGTTCGGAGTGACCTATTATCACATATTTAGCGCCTGTGGAAGCAATCATGGCGGCAGAAACTTCGCCTGTGTATGCTCCAGAAACTTTGTCCGCGCAATTTTGAGCGCCCAAACCGATGGTTGTTACTTCTTTGGCAATCGATGTCAAATGAATAAAGGGAGTGCAAACAACAACATCGCAATTGACTTCTTTTCCTTTTAATACTTGCTGTAAATCTTTTGCCAGATTTATTCCTTCTTGCAGGGTATTGTTCATTTTCCAGTTTCCTGCAACAATATTCTTTCTCATATTTTTTATTTATATAAATTTATATTTTATCATTTTACCCCTAAATCTCCTGAAGGGGACTTTGCTAGCTCTCCCTCTTTAGGAGGCGCCGGGGGTAGCCTATCTATTCTTTTTCCTGCGAATGAAAAAATCCCATAAAAATAATACGATTAACGGCGTTAACAAAAACAATTTCAAAAGAACTGCTGTTCGGAAATTATGAACCGTCGGCATTTTTCCCTTATCGGTTTCATCAATCAATTTTTTTATTTTATCAGCGCTCGGTAAACGGGTATTCGGCCACTTGCCGATAATTGTTCCGCCTTTAATCAGCATTAATCCCGGATTGGAACGAATGATTGTTTTCAAAGTAATATCGTCTGTGGTACAAAAGGG
>Ga0209629_10004032_pt1 | contig 10753 bp, 7 predicted proteins | sample TergutCu122P5_FD_187286 | JGI IMG/M metagenome (GOLD analysis project Ga0209629, IMG submission 187286) | Cubitermes ugandensis P5 segment gut microbial communities from Kakamega Forest, Kenya - Cu122 P5 (SPAdes) (version 2) | ecosystem: Host-associated > Arthropoda: Insects > Digestive system >... | reverse complement strand
ACAGAACGCTTTCTTATTCACTGTGCACGCCATTTTTCGTCACGACTACCCCCTAGCGGTGGAACCTGCAAGTACGCCAAGGCCCCTAGTACAAAAAAAAAAAACTTTGAGATATTGTCTACCTATTGATATGCTCCTTTCTGTCGTGTCTGTCTTGGTTGTTGCGCAGTCGATTTCGGAATTTCCGGAGGGACTTACGAATAACCCTGTACTGTGCATGAAAATGGAGAGTCCTTCTATGCTGATGGTTTCCAGTGACATGCTATTGTACTAGCAGTTACATCCCTTTGCCACATACTGTACTAGATTCAAATACCATGCCAAAGGACAGCATGTAATGTTACTTTGTGATGTAACCTACATTGTGGGCTTCTTATTTCAAAGAAGATAGGATATTTGTGCTTAGGAAAACAATTTGATGCATTTAGTCAGTATTTTAAATTATCTCTGAAACAGAAATACTCTGGCACACAAAAAAAATGTGTGTCTTATACTTCTGTGCAACTTTTCTTTAACTTGTTTTGTGCTACAACATATATATATATAGTGAGTTACACTTTCTGTACATGCAAAAAAACATTTCCATGTAAAGTGTCCATTATTGTTATTCAAATTACAGTGATGATGAATGTTATTGACACTTCCAACATTAGATTTTATTAACGTCTGTTCAGCCATTCTCAGGTTGTTTGATCCATACAGACTGAGAGATGTGGTGAACTAATAAGCTACAAATATGGGAAGAGGAGGCTGGAGTATTCGGCAAGTTTTGAGGTTCGTACGGGAGTGTTTCTGAATGGAATATGACACTATCATTGGATGAGTGGTTCATGATGTGTTCCACAGACAGTGCCTTCACAGTCCTTGGACTGCCTGACCCTGCAGATGAAGACACTCTTTTTGTTGGAAATGTCAGGAACCATTCACCAAAGGGTACAGCATCATATGCCAGAATATCTGAACCCTCAGAATGCTACATGCTGAAGACTTGTCATTCAGACAGATAAATACATGTGAGGAAGAGCATGTACTAATTAGATCATTACAGGAACATGGCTTTTTTTATATTCTTGCACTGTCATATCTGTGGTCACTAGAACACTTATCATAATTTGATGTTTTTCTGACCGTGCATCATAGTATAGACCTTTCAAAATACCAACTTAGTGCACAATTCCTTCAATCTTCAACAATATGTGTGTTACACTACACTCCTCAACATGTTTCGAGCAGCGTGCTGCTCGAAACATGTTGAGGAGTGTAGTGTAACATATATACTGTTGAAGATTGAAGGAATTGTGCACTAAGTTGGTATTTTGAAAGGACTTATCATAAGTCACTTTTAAGGTATACTGTGCAGAACTCACCTTGCAACATACTCATTGCATACATCTAGGAAAATGAAGAAACACTCGTTGTTGGGAGTGTACGCCTTGTGGGCCCGCAACATTGTTCCGACTTCTTTGAGCGTAACCAGATCAATTACGTGAATGTCAATCTCCTGTGCAATGGGTGGCGGCTCAAGGGGATTATTTATCACATAACCTCTTGGCCAGGGACGACTGTTTACATACAGGTACCTGTTTTGGGAACACAGTGTGCACATGATACACTGCTGGTGCAACTGTCAGTCTAAAAAATAAAAATCTTCAAATTAATTTGTAAACCAAAACAATCATATGGTACACTGAATATTTGACAATCTGCCCCCTTCCTGTTAGTAATTTTATGGTACTTTTTTTTTGTACAAGCCCTTATTCAGTGGTTACCAAGACTGAAATAACTACTCCAGGCAGCTAACCACTTGCCACCAGAGATGTGTGCACAGAGACACAAATGTACCTTCACTGTACTCCACTTTAGACCACTTCCAGAATATTATTTCTACTACCACTCTGCAGTGCATTGTACAGGTGGTGGCCAATTAGATGAGCTTTGAGAGTTGCACTTTAGAAAGCATTGTAGGCTACAGCCACACCAGTGTCTAGCCCTTTCTGCCACCATCACTGGCCAGAGGGCAGATGATGCTGAACCTGTTAGTAGCATGCAGTGTGACTGTCATTGCACAAGGATATGGGAATGAGCAATTTGGAAATCAGCCAAGTGAAAATGATACTAACACCAAATAACATTGCCAAATGTACATGAACAGTTGCCACACCTGTGATCAGGAGAGAGCCCCATGCCTATGATGTGTCCATGAAGATCGATAAGATGATCAACTTTGTCAAACCTGTCAGCAACTTCTTCATATACCAACCAGTTGGGCTCTGGACGTGGGAGGGAAGCATTCTGTTTTTCTCTCTGTCTTTCAGCCAGACGTTCACGCAGGGACGGCCCTGGATTGAGCTTACGGGGGAAAGACACAGACTTGATACGTTTGAACCCTATCTGATGTGGAGTATATGTCTTTGAACCAGTGGTGAATATAAGATACTTCTCAACATGATCAGACAGATCATCACTCTCACTTGCACATTCTTCAGTCTCCATTGATGCCTCTGATATGCCAGAACTCACTTCATCTGCATTTTCAATGTCAGCATCATCTGAAAGGTATAAATACATATCTTATGCACACTATTTCAGAAGTTCCCTTATCCTGTCAGTAGAAGAGTTACCCCAGTACCAAGCGTTTCAAGCAACAGGACCCCGGTACAAAACACTGTGGCCAAATATGTCACGCTTCTGCAAGATTTGAGGTTCTCATGGCTGTGTTGCTAAGGAATTGAGGCTTCTGGGATGTAATACTATGCCATCAGTTGTGTAGTTCGTGATGTTTCATCTGTGTGCAGTATCAAGCTGTCTTCTTACACTGCCGACCCTTGAAGATGACAGCCACCTTGATTTCTCTGAAATGTCAGGAGCCACTCATCCAATAACATGATGTCACATCCCAGAAGACTTGACTCCTCAGGTGTACTCATTTTGTATTAAGGAGTTCCTGAGTTCACATCTCAACCCCCAGACCAGCCATCCTGACAGAATTTTTGTCATTTTCCAAGCTCCTCCATGAAAACTACAGGCTGGTACAAAAAAAATACGCCACAACTGCTTCCTTTCACATAATTTCCGATTCATTCATTAATCAGTGTGTCACCTGATGCTATACAGGATCGCTCAATAAAGTGACACTCAGTTGGTTTGAGTGAGCACAGTTATCCCGGATGTGGCGGCGAATGCAGAAATAAACATCACTCCTGCCGGGAATCTAACCTCAGTCATTCAATTTCATATACCTGCACTGTCTTCAGTGTCACTGCCTGTAGTACTTTGTGCCTTCCCTTGCGTTTCCACTTGGCGGTACTCAGCATTGTACTTAATTGGACATGCATAATCCATTCCGTCACCTAGACGACGCCAGTTTAAGAATGCACCCTCAAGTGTGCTGCACCTGAAAAGTAAGACATATTGGTAAATATGTGCTGTTACATAAAGTATTACAATCATTTATGTTGGATTATTTTAAGTACACTTACAGATGTGTCCTACAGGCTATACAAAATGTAACAGATCTCTAACATCGTGTAATTTCAAGCAGAGAGACAGACACACAAACATTTATAATTTGTTAGCTCTGTACAAGCATTTGACTATTTCAGTTAGGAGCAAATTCTAGATGTTCAACTTATTGCAGTCCTGGATTACATGTCTGTCACCCGCATATAGTGCTGCCAAAGTGTGAAAAGGCAGTCAGCAGAAGTTCAGAACTAATTCTTTTATTATACTACAGCAGCGCAGGTAGGTCTGACCTTGTACTCTACAGACTCCCTGGAATTACAAATCCTGACAAGTTAAGATAAACGGACGTGTTACCAGAACCAGCAGTGGCATGCTCCCACCTATTTCCCCATTTTCCAGAGTATCCCTCTCCATGTAGATCCCCCTTGTAAAACTAAAGATCTGATATTTGAACTCAGAGATTTTATGGACTTTTTAAATTGTGTGTATTGACACACTATGTGTCAGGGACAGGTTCAGTCCCTGTCTTCAGGCTTCTTCCAAAACATGTCACTACGTGATGATTGTTTACACTGTGATTAAACTCAGAGTAATGTCAAATTACTAAATACCACATATTCCAAAAACAGTTGGGAATATATGGTTATGCCAGTTTCACAATACATCAAATACACAAAGTACATGACTGGTCTCTATAACTGTTTCCTCACAATAAACTGTAGCACTTCAGAATATGTAGTATTTACTAATTTGATGATGTTCCAAGTTTAATTACAGTGTAAATAATCCATCATGTAATGACAGTTCCTGTGGAATAAGCCTGATGATGGGGGATCAAACCTGTCCCCCAAAATGTACTATATTATATTTCAGTACGTGCAATGGAAAAAGTTAAAAAAATCTTTGAGTTCAGATGGTATACATCATCAGAACCCTACAGCAAAATACTAAGTTGTGAACTTGTTGATCAGAATACTGGAGAGAAGCATAAGTCACACACAGCCCTTTTACAGATCAGAGAACTTATCTAAAACTTGCAAAATGTCATGAAACTTGCATATTACACTTTACAGTTACACAGACAGCCCTCATTTAGCACACGTTTTGAGCAGACTTTCCCCAGTTAAAGATTTTACTTTCAACATTTTTTGTGTTACACTTTTTAAACTGCAGCATAATTTGGCAACGCCTGTAACATCCCCAGTAACTGTCACTTTTAGTTCTGTATGTAAATAAGGTGAATTTATAGGGCTTATTAGACTTAAATTTCAGCCTGAAGTCTGCTATGGCATAGGGGAGACAACTCAATAGTACAACAGCCAGTTGTGTCTCTCACATGAGCCCCTGCATTTCCACAGCTGATTGCTGAGGAAGACTTTCTTGCTTAATTTGAACTGTGTGATCAGAAACATGTCCGTCTCCCTTTACAGTTCTTATTCTTATAATTTTTACTTCAAACAAGACCAGATATGAGGCTCTCACAGCAATGTTGATGAGATTTTGATTGGAGCCATCCTGATGTGTTATATTAATTACTTAAGAATAAGATCAGTCAAAACACATCAATTTATTGTCAATATGTAAGCTGGCAACTATTGTCAACTTACAAAGTCATCATCAGGCCATACTGAACCATATTAGCACAAGTATATTATATATGTGCACTGCCACTTAATATACCTACGCTAATATGGTTCAGTATGGCCTGATGTTGACTTTGTAAGTTGACACTAGTTGCCAGCTTACATATTGACAATAAATTGATGTGTTGTGACTGATCTTATTCTTAAGTAATGTTGATGAGGAAACAAGTCTTCTGGGATGTGGAACTGCATCATCAAGTGTGGAGTTTTCGATATGTCATGCAGTCCAAGAGCAATAACCGTACTTTAGAGGCAGTGGGGATGAGGGATGCAAAAGGAAAGCATGGGTAATGTACATATGTAATATGCCCTGTCTACCCATGGCAGCAGCTCTTCTTGGACTGCTTGACCCTGAAGAAAAAGGCATTAGAATCCTTTGAAAAACTGGGAACTACACAGCCAGTGATACAGTGGCATATCCCAGACAACATGAATCCTCTTCAAACTGTACTTTTCAGTTACATATTAGGTGCACTGAATGAGGAGTGACTCTCCTCATATCACAAAATGTGCATACTGCAGTCTAGATGACACTTGGTGCAGTACTTCTGGTGGCTCTTCATCCTCAGGGTATCCTGAAGAACTTGGTAACACATGACCTGATTTTGACGGAGTATTGATCTCTCTGTGGGACGGGGGATTTCCCCTTTCAGTTTTATGCATTCCCTTGCGTGCTTGGGCTCTTGCGTCAGAAGATGTGGCTGCTGATTCTTGTGGTGATGGAGCTAGACAGTTTGCAACCATGACAGCCCGGATCGAACTGGCATTAGAGTTATAAAACCTGTACAGTTGATCCATGATTGGTACAAGTTCTGATTCTGATTCCTGTGATGCTTTATTGAGCCACAAAATGGAGGTGCTGACAAGATGTGCTAGCCAATGGAGATCACCAGAAAGCAGGTGGCGATCACTGTACCATGTTCCAAAGATGTCATATGGCTTATTCATCACTCGGCATTGCAAGTTGAAACCAGCTGAAGAAAATGTAAGACATTATCAGTCACTATGACACTTGCTATATACATTGTCATTTATTGTGACACCTGTATACAGAGGGTCCCTTTATCATGTAGCTGAGCATGGCGGCTCTATCACATTGCCCTCCCCTGCCAGATCATCCTGTGAAGGTTACTGTGCTCAGGGACATTATAGTGGAACTCTTGTACAAGTGTCACATTGCCTGCCTCGTAACATGTGTCTCACCCTTTGAAGCCTGAAATTGGTCTAAATAGCATTTAAAGTTTAATTTCCTACCTCCCAGAAAAACCATCTCATTTACCAAGATTCACCAGTCATAGCTGTTTAGGCAAATAACCACTACTTATTCTTAGAATCATACAAAACGTGTAAATACAATTTGTGGGTGAAACAGAGCCTTTCAATGTTAAAGCAGATGGCATGTACAATAACCACTGAACTTTACAAAGGTTCATTTACTGCTGCTGTGCAAAAGCAGAGGGTAGTGACCAATCTTCAGTTGGAGAAAGCACTATTACAGTGTACTTGGGTGAATTCCATAAGCATAAGGCAAGATATGACTCCCAACATTGTAGCAAGTGCTAACTTTGTGAGATTTGACATTTCATCAACTCCTGAAGAAGAAGGCAGCAGGTTCCCCCTGAGAATGAAGATTCATGTCTTCTGAGATGTTGTGTCATGTTCAGTTGTAATAAGTTTGACACTTCAGAGGCATGTAGTGTTCAATACCAAAGACAGAGGCACAATCTAAAGGTGTAACATTCCACAAGACTTGAAACTCCATCAATCCTGCTGTCAGAATCTCAAAGCTTACCCACCCCCTGATGTGCTATACCACATCACATCCCAGAGGCCAAATCCTGGCCCCATTTACAACCCAAAAACTCTGATTTTGTGCTATACAGTTGGGCTACCTTGCAAACTGAAGACAGCTATTTCTCCCGAAGTGCTGTGAGGTGTGCCGAAGTGAACTCCGGACACTAGCAGCAATGTGTCAGATTGGTTGAACTGTGAGAACTGGGTGTACTTCCAACTAAATGTCTTCATGTCATGATAGTACTTAATAGTGGCAGGATAACTGGAGTCCCATACCTGCAACATGTTAGTAGGGAAACAATAATCAGTGCCTCTAGAGACACCTTCTTCAGTGAAATATGAATGCAGTTACCAAACAGTGCTTTAAGTTACCAGAACATATCCATCTTTTGAGCAGGTTGCAAACATCTGTCCATTATGAGCAAAGCTGACATGAAGAACCTGATGTGAATGTTCCCTCAGGATTTCAGTCTGGATGACAGGTGTGTGGTAAGAGAGTCGCTTGTATTCAGCCAACCACGATGTCTTGCCTTGGGGATTGAAACAACACTAGAACATGAGACTGAGATTTCCACAGCACTGCTCTTTAGGATTAAGGTACTTTGGGTTATTGTGAAGAGTAGCATGGTTATTGTTTGCCTTCATCATTTAGGATTCCTTGACATTTGAAGATGGGGTAATTACGTTCCTTTGAAACATGTAGAATTAATAACCTGCAATTAAGTCCAAAAACCCAGAACAGCTGAATCGCCAACAGCAGGATGCCACATTACATAACTTGAGTTCACTCATTATTATTTATTATGTATTATTAGTATTCAGCCCTTGGGCCAGTTTGGGCAAGAACCAGAGCCCAGTCAGGCGACCGGTATGGCTCTGGTCCACTGTATCCTGGGCAAGTAAATATCTAAATAATGTAATTCAGTTTTCAGAATTTTAATACAGGTGCACGATACACAATACGGGAGAAATGAAACCTTGGACAGATCAATTTTACCAATGCATGGACTATTGAACCAATAACATTCTGTCTAGCCTGGACTGCAAAATAATGTGATTCCAAACATACCCTTTTCTGCCTTAAGAGAATGTTGGTATGTACAATAATTGTATATTAACAGAAAAGTCACAACTCTCGTCACTAGGAAATGTGATCCTTTATATAAGGAAGAGATCATGTTCCCCAGAAGAATGAGATAATTGAGAAATTGAATGGACATTAGCAGAACTGTATGCCTACTGACAGAATCACTGGGGAACAAGTAGACAGGATGATGTCAACACAGCAAAATTTTCTCTCATACTATGGTTTTAAAATGTATTAAATAGTACATACCTGGTGCAATCTTCACAGAACGATCAATTTTGAAATTGTGATAAACAAGATCTTTCCATAAGTACTCATCATAACTAACACGTAACCAAGACCTGCATGTCAGGCCAACATCTAGCAGCTCTCTTGCAGAGAGGTACTGAAATATATGTAGAAGAATGGGGTCTGGGAGGTAATACCAGTTACTGCTCACTTCTAGTGGAGTATCACTTGTAAAGTAAGCATCATCTGACCTGTCTTCTTCACATTCCATATTGGGCATCTGATGTCACTGGGAAAGAAATAAGGAGATAGAACAAAGTCATTTGGCAATTATCTTCACATAAAATAACTATAACCCATATGCTGCATCATACGTAAATGTTGTAGTATTGATAGCTTACAGTTTTCTATTACCAGATTATAATTATATATTTATATAAGTTTACATTAATGTAAGATATAAAGTCCTTCAATGATTATTTATTAACAACTTGACACATCATACTATACAGAGCACATTTTAAGGCTGTTAATAGTTTTAAAGCTGCTAATAAATATATTAATATATATGTAAATAGGATCCCATATAAATTGACGATTTTGCACTATATTTTCCAGCTATTTTAAGTTTTTGTGAAATGGCCTGATGATGGCCGAAAATAGTAGCCATTAATAAATATATTTTTGTGTTAGACTGAGTACATACATAATTTTATTTTATCATTTACTTTAAACACAACGGAATGTCCACTATAAAAAAAGAAATTCAATAACGACCTTCTCTGTGCACTGAGGGTTTAATAGTGCCCTGTTCTGTAAAATGGTTCATTTCTAAATTCTGTAATATTTTATCAACATGCAAGTTAATTATATACGCGCTTAAACCTACGTCATATTATAAATATCCCTAACATATTTCTACAATGTCTTAAAAAGGTTCTGTTTCATGTAGATTCGAAAAAATGGGCTTGTAAATACGAGAGAAATGAACTTATTTGCTTGTCAGTCATAATCCACAGTTCAATCACAGTTGTGGGCTATTAGAGTTAATTTTTCATTACGCATTTTCAATTAAGATAGTAGAAGGATAAAATTGCACATCATGACTACTCACCCGAGCCCTTATCTCATGGAATTTGAAGGCACGTTGAAAACAATGGAACACGCGATCAGCTGATTTGGTAGAACGTACATTAGTAGGTAAATTTAGCCGTCAGGCATGAAGGGCTATTTTAGTTGTATCTCATCTTCCACAGTATATAAATAATATGTACATGGTTTGTTTAATACCTCAGTCTGATATTTTGGTAGTAAAAAATAAAATCGGCTGCGTATATACACGACTTATCAGGACAACAAATGATGCAAGATGTACACATGAAATTAAATCCAGGATTGCTATGTCAAAGGAACATCATGGAGAAAAAATCTCTGTTCGCCAGCAAATTAGACTACAATTTAAGGAAAAACTGTGAAATTCTACATTTGGAGCATACTTTTGTTGGATACTGATACTTGGACACTTCGTACCTTGAAAGTATTGAAATGTGGTGCTGGAGAAGGATTAAGAAGTTCAGTTGAACCGACCGTGTGAAAAATGAAGAAGTGTTACTTAGAGTCGGAGGAAAGGAATATCCTACATACAATACCCAGATTGGTCACATCTTGCATAGGAATTGACTTCTCAAACTTGTTTTTGAAGGAATGATGGTAGGGACTGGAAGACGAGGAAGAAGACGTAAGCCACTACTGTATGAAACGAAAAAACTACAAGATACTGGAAGTTGGAGAGAACTCGGTTCAGCAGGCTATGGTCTTGTCGTAAGACAAGAGTACGAAATGAATGATTGAAAGAATGAACGAACGAGAGAACCAATACACAACTATCAGTCGGTGTAATGTTATCTCACTACATTCTTAAAATACAAATTTCGTAACATATTCTTGTTATGGTTACCGGGAAATTAATCTTCTAGACATGATATGTTGGTAGTATCTGTCGATTGAGGTTAACCAGTAAACCACGTGGAGTTGGAGCTTTGTGCGTATGTAAGTATTCATTACATTGTAATTTATATTCGCTTTAGGTGAATATTAACTGGCGTTGATAGTGTATTAGTGTAATTGCATGCTTATTAATATAGGACGTACGCCGTTAAATATTGGTAGAGTGACTTGGAACACACACGTAGTAGGAATCGAAGGTGAGCATTAACTCCTACAATCCAACTAGCAAAAGGAAGGACTAAGTATATAAATGTCATTCCTTTTTCTCATAGCGGCTCTTATCATTTTAACTATGTAGAAAATAGGATATGTAAGGGGAGGAGAAATGGACCTAACACAACGTATACTCCATGAGAACAGCAATCAAAAAGACTTAGTAGGATTACTGCAAAGATATAATCTTGTTAATACAGTCCATTCTCCAACTAGGATAACTAATAGCACAAACTCACTATTAGATCTAATGTTAATAAATAAAATGAGGTATGAAGGGCCGGCCTCTATCTATGAACTGGGGCTTTCCGATCACCTT
>Ga0209629_10004031_pt1 | contig 10753 bp, 11 predicted proteins | sample TergutCu122P5_FD_187286 | JGI IMG/M metagenome (GOLD analysis project Ga0209629, IMG submission 187286) | Cubitermes ugandensis P5 segment gut microbial communities from Kakamega Forest, Kenya - Cu122 P5 (SPAdes) (version 2) | ecosystem: Host-associated > Arthropoda: Insects > Digestive system... | reverse complement strand
GCGGAACGCGAGCAGGCCCTCCAGGAACTTGCCCCTGGCTATGATTTTGCCGTCGTCATACGTAATATTGTCAATTCGCCCGATGTAATCGCTGTCCGGCCGATACACATACCGGACTTTCGTCGGATCGCGCTTCCCGGCGGTCAACGATTCGTATTTATCGGCGGCCACGACCTGGAACCCGCCAGCGACGAACCATTTCTTTTCCCATGCCAGGCTTTCATATTGCGATATGACGTCCACGGTCATGAGGTTTTCGTCTAATATCCACAGTGTCATTAAACCCAACTCCACGCCCAATTTCGCCATAGCCATACCTGGAGCGTTTCCGCTCCGTCATCGGCGTCATAACTGATACTGTGCTCTCCAGGGGCAATCTGAAAAAATGTGCTGAACTGGTCTGTTTTATTTAGTATATTGACGCCGTTCAGCCTCACATACGCGTCCTTGCCGCTGTCCGGCAGGTTCCCGTTCTCGGTAACGGTCGAGATTTCCAGGAGGTCATCCTTGGTAATGGCCACGGGGTTGTTGGCAGTTCCAACTTTTATGAACATATTGGTGTCCGTCAGCATTATCCGCGGGTTTTTGACCGTTCCTGTTGTCCTTATGCGCACGTAAATTCCGACCGGCACTTCGCCGACATTGGATATTGGGTAATACCGGTCGAACTTCGTGTATGCCGCGACTATCGGCCTGTTTGGAACCCCCAGAAATCCCGGCCAAATAAGCGGTATCTTCTCGCCAAGGTTTTCCCCGAACCCGTCCACGTCCTTAAAATACGGATACGCGCAGCGAAAAGTGAGGGTAAGCACCGGGTCTTGGCAAACGGTCGGCTGGTCAACCGTGCTTGCCGATATGATGTACTCAATAAACCTTTCCACATCCCCATATTTTACCGTCATTTGCCCATACGAGTTTACCCTGAAAAAATGCAGGTAGTAGCTCCGCATTACTTTCGGAACCAATATCTGCATCGTTATAAACCGCTGTTTGTCGCGAATGCTGTTGGTCTGGGAACCCGGCATGAACGGCGTGTCTATTACATTGTGGTCGGTTTCGTTGGAGGCAATCCCTTCGACGGACAGGATTTTGCCCTCAGACCCATATGTGCTCTTGACGGTTACACCATCGCTTAAAAAGGTTATATGCTTGTCCATCGCTCACCGCCGCAAACAAATAGCCTGCCGAAGCAGGGTTTTATGTGTATTTGACAATCATCCTGGAGATTTCACCGGCGAACGTCGGCATGTCGGTGTACGTCATTTTTTGCGGGTATATCTCATAGTGATAGTGGTTTACCGTACTTGTGGAATTATACCCCGCTGCCGCGCCGGCCGGCCGTACCGTGTTGATTCCGGCATATGACCGCGACAGTACACTCAGAGGTATGCCCTGGTATGACGGCTCGTTGGTTGCTGTGGCAAATAAGTCTTTCCCGGCGCTGATTGCGGAACCAATTATGCTTTTCAGTGTAGATATAAGGGAGGGCTTACCCTTTTCAAGCCCGACATTGTAGCCCAACATCAAATTCAGCCCGTCTTTTATTGTCTTTTTAGACGGGGAAGATATTTGCGCCTCATCCTGGCCGGCCGCTATCGCTTCCCTGATGGCCTGTATTATGGCGTTTACCACCTCGAGCTTTCCATCATTGATGCCTCCGGCTATGCCCAGCATGATATTGTATCCGATGCTGTACCACGGCTTCTCATCGACCCGTGTTTGCGTCTCGCTGAACATATCGCGCACAAACGGCTTGATTTGAGACAGGTTGTCCCGCATGGTTTGGATGGTCTTGTCAATGATACCAGCGGCCGGTTCGATAAGCATATCCAGGTTGCCGGTTATTCCGGTTCCCACGCTCTCATCTATTGCTTTACCGGTTTCCTGCATTTTGCCGGTATCGACGCCGATTCCCTCAAGCCCAAGCTGCGAAAGCCTTTTCAAGTCGTCGTCAAGCCATTTGATGGAAACGGGTATGCTGATACCCCCGGCGTTCCCGGTTTCAAGAAGCTGAGAAAGCAGGTTGACAGTGTTCTGCGTCTCCGTGTTGACCTCTGCCGCGGCGTCTTTGGCCTTGTTGATATTGTCGGTGATTTCCGCCCGGATGTCCTTTTCTTTCTGGCTCAGTGCGTTCAGCGCCTCGCGGTCTGCAAGCTCCCGCCGCCAATCCGCTTCGTCTTTGTCCAGCGCGGTTAATTGTTCCTGCAAGCCGACCATATCTTCCGCGCTGGCGACCGCCATTTTGTTGTATATATCATTGCGCTTATCGGTGAAGCCTTGTTCTTTCTCCGCGTCCCGCTCCGCCTGCTGTCTGGCGGCGATTGCGTCGCGCTCGGCCTGAATCCCTTGCAGCTCGTCATATAGGCCCTTGTTAGTCAGCGCGAGATTGTCTATCAATTCGGCTTTCTCGGCCCGCAAATTCTCCAGCCGTTCCCGGCTCCGCTCGAACTCGTCGGACATTTGCCGCTGAACGGCCTCGTCAATGACGCCGCTCTCATCCTTTACCCACGCGATATGGTCAAGATATTCCTCGGAGATTATGTCAATCTTTTCGGCGGAGGTTTCCCCTTGAATAACTATCTCGTTTTTGGACTGCTCATTCATCGCGTCCTGGATGGACTTGATATTCGCCTTTGCCTTGTCATATTTGCCCTGCTCCAGCTCCATACTTAAAGCATAGACATCTCGGTCAAGCTGCTTGCGGTACTCGGAATCGGCGGCGTATTCCTTCCGCTTCTCGTTCAGAAGGGCAAGTTCATCCTCCTTGGAAAGCTGGTTGTAATATTTCCGTTCATCCAGGTCGGCGCGGAACGCGTCATAATCTTCCTTGGCAAGGGTCTGCCTGGCGTCGTACAGCAGGCGGTCAAGCGCCTTATATTCGTCCATGTCCTTCCCGTATTTCTGGATTTCGGCCTCCATCAGGACTATTGACTGCTTGGTGTTTATCTGTTTCCGATGGAGCTGTTCGTCCAGATCGGCCTGAAAACTCGAGTAATTGTCTTTCCGGATCCCGGCTTCCAGGTTCCGCACATTTTTATCAATCTCCAGACGCTTATCGGCGTCGTTCTTATATTTTACCTGAAGCTCCTGCCACATCGTCAATTCGGCCTCTTTGGTGTACTCGGCTGTATCCCTGTACTTGTCAATGGCCTCCTTGGCCTTTTCGTAATCCGTTTTAATTGCCTTGGCCGCGCCGCTGCCTCCGCCAGCGCTTACCGTAACGGTGGGCATGGCCTGTTTCCCTATATTCTCAATAATAGCTTTGATACTGTCCGCTTGAGCCTTGGCGTCGGCTATGGCCTTGTCTGTGTCGATGATCGACCCTTTCAGCGCGGCCGCGGCTCCCTGCGCCCCTATATCCCAAGCGAAAGTTGCGGACTGCGCTATTGCGGAATACGTGACAACCGCCGCGTCGCGTTGAGCCTCCAAATTCTTTATATTCGCCGCGATAGTCGACGCTTGCTGTTCCAGCTCTTGGATGAGAAGTTGCTTCTTGATTTTCCAAACAGCCTCCGCAATAGCCTTGCTGTTTTGCTGGACGGTGTTGTTTTTGTCCATGGCGGCGTAGAGCTCGGGATACTGGGCCAAAAGACTTCCGTTGGCCGCAACCAGGTCGTTGTATTCCGCAAGCATTCCGGCCATAGATTCAGCGGAAACATCCTGGGCATTTGCGAAGTCGCCGTATCGCTTCGCGGCGGAATCTAGGTCAGAGGCTAAGCTTCGGACTTTTTCGTTGTTGGCGGACAGTGATTTTGTTAATTTCTGATGTAAATCAAGCAAACCTCCGCCTGTATTCCCGTAGATTTTCGCTTCTTCATCAACAACGACATATGATTTTGCGAGATTTACATTTTCAGCCGCTAAGTTCTTTTCCTGTACTGAGTTTTTGGATAGCTGGCCGATTAAATCTATTTGCAACATGGTAAAATTACCTAACGGCGTCGCCCCGTCTTTAATGCTCTGGATAAATGCGTCGAAATTTCTTTTTTTACCGCCCATTGAGATTTGGAGTTGGTCTTCTATTTTGGTGTTTTCTTTTTCTAGGTTTAACAATTCCTGTGCAATTTCAATTTGCCGCGCTTCCGTTGCCTTCATGTTGATTATAGCTTGCCTGTTTGTGATCTGATCTTTAAGTTCGCTGTTGGTCATATTAAGTGCGTCGCGCTCAATAGAATATTGCAAATTCAAATCCGGGTATATGGCGTTTAACTGCGCCACGTAATTCGCCAACTGTTTCTTTTCTTCCACGGAACGGCTCTCAACGTTGCTCAGTTCCTCTATGTTTTTTAACAAATTGTTTGCGATTGTCACATTTGTTTGCGCGGCTTCCGCCTGTCCGTCAAACGCCTCTTTTGATTGTCTCACACTGTCGTTCAGTTTGCTTGATGATTCGATAAGCGCTTTCGTCTCTGCGTTTGCCTTGCTGTAGTGTATCGCCAGAAGCGCAATCGCCCCCGCCGCCACCCCTATGCCTACCGCAACCATACCGATAGGGTTTGACGCCCATGCGGCGGTAAATGCCTGTATAGCCCTGGTTGCCAACGTTGTAGCCCCGGCGTTCCCCGCCATTGCGGTGCCCAGCGATACAGTTGCCTTGCTAAGTCCAAGGCTTGCTATTGTTGCCGTTGACGCTCCTGCCGCAAGGAGTTGGGACACCGCCGCCGCCGCTCGCATTGTCGTCATAACGCCAGTTATGGCCGCTTGGATAACCGTTATCGACTTAAACGCGGCAAATGCCGCCCCAATAGCCGTAATGGTTGAAACAATTACCGTGCTATTGCTAAGGAGAAACTTGAATGTCACCTCGATAGCCGCCCCGACGGGCTTCAAAACCGCGCCGACAACGCTTGCGAACGTACCGAGTGCCGCGGAAATATCGGCGATAAAGATATTCCAGTACCCCCTGATGTCCCGCCCAAATATTGCCGATAAAATAGCCTCCCCAATATCGGCGGCGGCCTTGGCTATGGTTCCCCGGTTATCGTACAGCCCCTTGGCCATTGATTTGATAAACTGCACGGCCATAGCCGCGGCCTGCGGCGCGTAACTGGCCGCCTTTGTGACCAAGTTGGCAAATATATCGCCCAGCGCCTGCGTCAATCCGGGAATCCCTTTCTCCCTGAACGCCTTTTGCAAATCCTCGACAGCCTTGTTGGCCATGGGTATCACGTCTATTGTAAGCCCAGTAGACAAGCCCTTCGTAATTTCGCCTATCATCGACTTCACGTTGTCTTTGAGCGTCGAAATCTGCCCTGCGGCGGTCTTGCTGGCGTTCTCCAGCCCCTTGTAGAATATGCCGCCCTCGGACGTGGCGCGTTTCAAAGCCTGCGTCACCATATCTGCCGATATGGCGCCTTTTGCCATATCGTCCTTTAACTGCGCCATGGACTTCCCGGTCATTTTTGATATTTCGTTTAACGGGTTGAACCCCTGGTTTATCATCTGGAGCAAATCCTGCCCCATCAGTTTCCCGGTGCTCTGTACCTGAGAAAACACAATCGCGAGGCCCTGCAATCTGTCTCTGTTCCCAAGGGAAACGTCGCCCAGCATATCCAGATAACCGCTGACCTTTTCGGCCGCAAGCCCGTAGGACATCATGATTTGCGTGGCTCCAAGCAGATCGGGCAGTTCGAAAGGCGTGACAGCCGCCTTTTGCCTCAGTTCCTCCATTTTCGCGATAGCTTTTTCCTGGCTCCCCTGAAACATCGTTGTCAGAGCCGCAAGCGAATTCTCCATGTCCATGTTGTATTTGATACCAAAAGCGGCGGCGGCGGAGAACGCGCCGGAGACAGCGCCCAGCGCGGCCACGGCGACCTTCGAGAAAACGCCGAACGCTGACGTGGCGGAAGAGGCAATGCCCTTTACCCCTTTGTCAAATCCGCTGGAATCTATCCGGGTATCAAAACGCAGCGTGGCGTCTGCCATACAATCACCTTTTCATCAATAAAAAGCAGCGCAAAGGCCGCTGAATTGTCGTTATTATTTGTCTTAAAGCATACCAAACCTGGCCATTTGCGCCTGGCCGGCTGCCTCCTCATCCACCGGCAGGGCGACCCGTTTCTTTGCCGCCCGGGCCTCTATTAAATCCCAGCCTTTGAGGTGGTCAGTCTTCATCCGCCGAAGACGCATTCGCTCAGCAAGCGGCGTCTGGTCGTTAAGCCCCTCAATCAGCATCAAAAACTCATACCAATGCAAGTACGGCGTCTTTAAAAGATCGACGCCGTACTGCATCTTGACGGACGTGTAAATTACATCCGCGTCGAAAAAGTAGTCCATGACCGGGGGGATATTTGGCATGTCGGGTTCCGGCGCTTTGCAGCGGCCAACAAACACCCAGAAATAAAACAGCGGATCGCCCTTGGGGTGTCCGCCTGGATAAAATATCTGGATTATTTTCAGGTTCCGCGCTTCCTGCGACACATCTTCCCGCTCCTGAACCCTTATTGCCCGGAGAATCACTCGAAAATCCGCGTTGATTGGATATTTCGCGCCCTCCGCCTCAATTTCAATTTCTGTGGGAAAATTATCCTCCACAGACCGGTAGAGTTGGAAGTCATACATCGGACAGCTTGGCCACCTCTGCGTTTATAACCGCTTTTTTGGCGGAATCTATTTTCATGCTGATTGCGGCGATACAAGTCCCGAGGATGGAGGCCACAATTTCCACATCCAGCCGGACGCCGGCGGCCTTGATTATTTCATTCCGCTTGGACTTGCCGATCATGGAATCGACAATCCGTAGCGCCTCGTCATATTTATCGACCGCGGCCTTGGCGTTCTCTGCCCAGTTGTCCTCGTTGGTATTGGCGATACTCTCCATTTCGCCATAGATGTTCATGGCTTTTAGGAAATCTATCTGCGTGAAGCGAATGGTGTAATCTTTGTCGCTGAACTCAAGCGTGGCCTCATTCGGCTGCTCTAACGGCATGATTATCAGTTTTGCGTCCGCCATTTTATCAACCTTTCTTCGTGTTTACGCCGCCGGATCTGCGGTGAACTTGGCCGTCAAGTCTTTCGGCGGCAACTTATCCACCGCGCCGATTGTCTCCGTGCCGGCGAACGTGACGTTGAGGGGGAATTTGAGGATTTTGTCGGTTCCGGTTCCGCCGAGAGCCGTAGGTTTCCATGTGGATTCCGCGTATCTCTTTGCCCTGTATGTGCCCACCTTACCGGCAATCGCATACCCTACGACGGCCGGAGCGACCATGCCCTGCAAATTCTTAGACATAAGGGCTTCCAGCAACTGCGCCTGGAACTCTCCGATAGAAACCTCCGTACCGCCGGAGGGTGTCCCGGTGCCGACCAGCCCAAACGGGTCAAGCGTCATAGTAAGCGCTCCGACCGTGGATTTGTCGATGCTTTCGCACCAGATAGTCTCTACGACCTTGTCGTTATAGTTGGGCGTCAGATCGGACCCCTCGATGTCTTTCCCGATCCAGAGCACAGTTCCGTTTAACTCAACGCCTACAACCATGCCGCAGCGCTTGATTTCCTCGCCCTTCGGCACCAGGTCGAAAGCATTTGGAAACAGTAATGCCATTAATAACATCTCCCGTCTGATTCATATTTCACGACATACCTCACCTGCACGTCCACGTTGTATGTGTTCGCCCCCGAATCGGTTTTCCCGATATACAGCGCGTTTGTCGCCCACATGCGCTCTTTGAGCCACATGTAAGGCATTGTGCTTCCGTCGCGCATCCGCCGGTGAGAAAAGCGCGGGGCGTCGCCTGTTTCATTCAGCCACGCCACCCATTCAATAAAATTCGTGCGGAAATCCACGACGGAATTATCTTCGGGATACTTGTCTTCCAGGAACATGAACGATATGACGCGCGTAAAAATAACGGCGTTTTCGCCGTCTATTGTACAAATCTCCCCCGCCTGGTCAGACCCGCTCATATCAATGAGCGCCTGTTCGGGAATGCCCTGTTCCTTCGGGAAATCCTCATAGCCCATAATCCCGGCCTCGACCTGATATTCCCCCAGGAACGGGCAAGCCCGGATCATTTCCCCGACAGGCTCCACAATCGAAAACGTCTTATACAGCGCGTCACCCCCCGAAAGCTCTGTCCAGTACGGATTGAGCATGTTTCAGAATCGCCGCCTTGTGATTGGCCGATACGGCCTCAAACCATCGGCGGCGGGCGAACGGGTTTACTGATAAATTGACCCGCCCGCCGCCATAGTAGACCTCTCTCGCGTAGGGCGTACTCTGCCGTATTTCACCGCTGCCGATTACGGTATGCAGGAGAGCGCTGTCTCTCAGCGCCCCTGTCCTTTGTCTGGAATACTTCATCGAATACATCAGCGCGTCGCTGTCTATCGCTCGCTGGGCTTGGGTTATGGCGTTCTTAAACCTTTGCGGCAACCCTGGATCCCATTCGATTTGAGAGCCCATATCACACCGCCCTTTTTAATCCGACCTCCAAATGCCGCATCCGTCGGCTACCGACCTCTCTGAGCGCAACCCGCCCGCACCGATAAACATCATACGGATACGCCTTTTTAAGTTCGTTTTCCTGCTGCGCAAGGACAGCCAGCGTTCCGGGCGTGAACTCAAATCCGGCGCTGCCGATTACTATGTAGGACTGGTCGCGGGGCGTAGGTGTTCCGGGGTTCAGCGTCCATAACCTGCCGCCCTCTATGTCAGGCAATCTCATTTGCTGATACGCGCTAAACCCGGCATACCCGGCCAATTCATATACAATCAGAATGGCGTCAAGCGCAACCTCCGCGCCATGTTCCTTGACAAACCTCTCAGCGCCGGGTTCAAAATGGCTACGCAGGATGACAATCCGGTTATATGTGGCGTAATCGGCTTGTCCATCCCTCCAGTATGAGTAGACAGTGACAGGGGTTATATTTGCCTGCGGAATCTGCGTCACCGGCAACGCCGCCTTTCACAGCCAATCCCGGCATAAAACAACCCCGTGAATTCACCTCCACACCATGTCAGTCCGTCCCTGATGATCTGCCGGTACAATTCTGTTCCGACGGCGGCCCCGTCCGCGTAGCTTTCGCTGTAACTGTACGACCCACTGCTTTCCGACCGGCTCTTGACCACCTGCCCGCCGGTTATCCCTGCTTGCCGGTCAATGTAGAGCTGATGGCACAGCCTGCACATAACGGCAGTCAAGCAACCGGCGTATTTCTCCGGAACCGGCCGCTTCACCTCCGCCATTATTAGCCTCTGCGCCTCAGCCGCGTAGGCTGGGAACTCCGCCTCCGGGATGAGGGCCTTGTCAATGATCAGCGCTTCGCCGTATTCCTGATATGTAATCACAACCGGCCCCCTTCTCGGCTATTCCGGGATTTTCGCGGCTTTCTCGTCGCCTTTGGGCTTGTCCGCCTGCCTAGGTTCCTGCTTCGGCTCACTTGCCACGGGGGCATATAAATTACTTAACCGCTCATACATTCTGCGCTGGTATTCGTTGGCGGCAACGACTTCCTGACCCGTCTTTTTGTTGTAAAATCTCACATTATCCCTCCGTTTTCCGGCTGTCGGCTTTACCAGCCCGCTTTTCACCCGCTCTTGCGGGCTTGTCTGCCGATTCCGCCGGTGTGTTTACGACAAGCTCATACCGGAGCGGCTGATTTGCATACAGCTTTCGCAAATAATCGTTGGCCGGTATTATCACTTGCCCTGAGCGAATTTCCCGATACTTTTCCACACTATCACCCTTTGTCTGTCTTACGCCGCCTTCAGCACCGCGAACGGCGAACGGCTCGCCGTGTTAAGGCCGTCATGGAGCTTTATCGGGCAGCCCCACGCCAGGCGCATAACCATGCGGAGTGCGGAAGAATCCTCCTGCATGAGATTTGTCAGTATCTTGCCGGATTCATCGGAGATCACGCCCTCCGTGAAAGGCGTGAACGTCACGTCCTGCCTTATCGCATAGACGAACTGCGAAAAATCGCCGACGATGAAATCCGCCTTAGTCTTATCCCAGATCGGAGCCGACTGGAACTCAATCGGCAGAGTGTCGAGCATCCACGCCGAGCCGTCGTTGACGCCCTGTCTGAACAGCGGCTGCCCGGTAGCATCCACAACGCCGCGAAGTTTCCCCTTGGACTGCCTCCCGGCAACCCAGAGATTCGGGTTATATTCGTTCACTTCGACGATGGATTCAATGCCGTTTTCGCCCATCAAATCCTGGTAAAGGTCGCCGGTTGACGTCTTTACAGCGCCGGCTTTGACGGCAATGTCATAGACATTGTCCATTTCCCACGCCGGATTTACCCCTGCGCCGTACAGAAACGCCTGGTCTATAAGAACAGCCCCGGAGTGGATAACCCATTTCTGCACTTCAGCCCAGATGTCAATGCCCATCTCGCTGTCTCTGGCGTCCCGAATCACGTTATCTTTTATCGGAACAACGACGGCAAGCTCCCGAACCCTGATCGACCTGTTGTCCCACCCGATTCCGCTTAACGGCTTCAACCCGCCGCTCTCAACCCATCCAGCATACGGAATCATGGAGAGAGCCTTCATTTCAAGCTCGTTCGACATAAGATTCCTGAGCCGGGTCATACGCGGCATCACTGTCGATATGTGCGGGATTTCCTCCAACACCAGCTTCGACACTTCAGCCTGGATGATCGGGTTTGTGTTCAGGTCTTTCGTTACTTTCGTCAAATCTACAGCCATATCAACTCTCCTTTTTATTTACTGAGCATATTAAGAAGGCTCTTGTTGATTGCCTCGCTCACATTGGCGGCCGCTGGCGGTTTGTCTCCGTGACCCGCCCCG
>Ga0209629_10004030_pt1 | contig 10754 bp, 4 predicted proteins | sample TergutCu122P5_FD_187286 | JGI IMG/M metagenome (GOLD analysis project Ga0209629, IMG submission 187286) | Cubitermes ugandensis P5 segment gut microbial communities from Kakamega Forest, Kenya - Cu122 P5 (SPAdes) (version 2) | ecosystem: Host-associated > Arthropoda: Insects > Digestive system >... | reverse complement strand
AATGCTGGTGACTACATTGAAGGACAGTAAAACTTCGAAACATGTATCTATTTTGTATCAGTTGTAAATAAATAGTTGCCACTATTAAAGTTCCAACCCTCGTACAAATATTACGTTAGAAAATGTAAACATCAGGTTAAATTCAGTAATATTCACAGAAGAATATTTATTTGAAATTAACGGCCAAGAGTCGTCCAAGATTGAAGTACTGGGGGCAACACAGTTATAAGACATTGCCTTCTAGGAATAAGTGCCTGAAAAATGTAATGTAGTAGTCTTCTGTAAGACAATGTGGTGTGGAATTCTGCAGATACTATGATCGTGTTGTATGTTTATGGAAAACCCCTTGTAGGAATAATTAATCTCTTCGTTTTAGAACAGCTTTCTTCCATATACATTAAAGAGACTGAAAGCGAAAATAAGCTTCCATTATTTCTCCAACAAGACGGAAGCCACATCAGTGTATTAGCGAGTATCGACATGCTCTGAATATCTGGTCTTCTCGATGGACCAGACCCCCAAGAAGTCGAAATACTCCACTATTGGGCTTTTCCTCTGAGCGTGTTTGAAAACATTATCAGTGCAAAGAGAAGCCTTGATGTACGCCGCCTGTGAGTGAGAATTTATGTTCCTGTTGCAAGAGTCACTTCGGACTGGCCTTTCGCGCTAATTTAGTACAGCTTGGTCGTCCGTAGCTTGTCACACGGTGCTCATATCAAGATGCAAAACGGATGTGAGAAGACTGTCCTATGTTGTGTTTCATATTCCACGAGTTCATAAATTTTGAATGTAAAAAGTTTCTTTTCAACGGTCTTCTATACAAAATAAAACACATGACAGAATACAGGGAAAAACATTGAGGATACTACCGCACAGGTGGCATTTAAGGCTTTTAGCTAGAAAAATTATTATAAAAAAGGAAAAGCTTTAAAAATTTGGAAGGAATGTTCACATAGCCACTGAAGAAAACAGAAAAGTACGAAACAGATTTCAAACAATATAGACTATGTATGTGTAACGTAATATTAAGGAACCTTTTTGCAACCATTTTTTAGTGGAAAAGAATCAAGTATTAATATTTTGAGTTTGTGTTTTTAGATTTATTTATCCAGCATGAAATGTTCACGTGCTTTATTGTGATCTTTGGCCTGTCCAGATCTGCAATATTTTTCCACACTATCGCACAAACGGCACGATTTTTATACAGAAAGGTATTGAAAGCGAAGTGGGGGTTTGGTATTCTCCACAACTTTGTTCCAAACATTTCTCATTCTAAGAAGATCTGAGAGATATAGGATCAAAAATGTATATTGGTGTTCATGTAAAATACCTGCTATTCTTGTCAGATTTTAACGAACCTTCAAGTTTCTCGACATATTTTCAAAAAATGCTCTAATATCCAGTTTCATGAAAATCCTTTCAGTGCCAGCCGAGTTGTTCCTTGCGGACGGACAGACGGACATAGCGACGCTGATTGTCGTTTTTGCAATTTTTCGAACACCCAATAAAAAGGAATTCAGTTTTAACAACTTAATATAAATAGTTTAATTAGTTTCTTGATTAAATTAATAAATGGAACCAAAAGTTGTGTGTATTTTAAGTCCCATATAAAAGGTATGAAGTGGAATTAAAAATTTGTTTCTTCACGCAATAATTCGTGTTCATCACGTTCATAACGTCAATAAAAGCCGAGTGAATCACATTCCAGATATTCGAAGTTGCAGAGAGGCCAGTCGGTTTTCAGGTAAAGAGTCCATTATTTTCCAGCTATTTTAAATTAAAGTTTAACTTTCTCCAAAAAATCTGTCAAAACTCTCCCGGCATAATATTTCGTGGATGTTCACTCCAAGGTTCTAGAGTTTTTACATGTGGTCAGAGAGGCGAGCAGAGGGGCATAGCGAAATTCAAGTTTGGAAGTTTTGTCTGCGAAAGCCACATAATAAAAATATCAAGAATGAATAACATTTTCAATGCAGGAAACATGACTAAATAGACGAAACGATAAGCCGAACTGAAAGAAGGAAAAACATAACACAAAATAAGGAATCATTAAAAGCTAAGACACTCATTACAATCAGATGAGAAACTAATGTCAGTAAAACACAGCCCTGATTAGAAGCTATAGAAAAAAGAAGGAAAGCTGAACAAATTATTGGAGAAAGGAAGGAAATTTTAATGGCGGATCTTAAGATTATTCATCCCCATTTTGTTGCAGACACCAAGATATAAACCAACATAGATCCGTCAAACAACAGCCAATGTTCTTCGTAGGTACAAAAATGTATTTTTCGGCTATAAAGATAGCAATCATCAGGCTGTAAGTATAAGAAATTAAAAAGCAAAATTTACAGCTGAAATTTTGGAATAATAACAGCAATAAAATGAGAGGAAAAAAACTTACTTAGATATGGACCTGTAAATCGAATTGTTTGAAAAAAAGTTATTTGGGGACAGAGAAATCGATAGACATTCTACAGACGAACCTGACCAATGGCCTAATCCGTGACGTGAAAAAGATACACAAGCAAAACATAAGCGTGGGTAGAGGACAAGTTGCGGAATCTGAAAGAAGTATGTCTGGAGGTGCGAGATCCAGTGGCTCGTTTTATCACATTAATGACCCTCTGGCGGATTTGCCCGCCAACAAAGCAACTGCTAGCTTTTCCAGAACAGCTTACTGAGTTAGTTGTAGAAGCTTAAGTAGCTAACAGATAAGCATACCATTTCGGAGGAATGTTCGTGTTAACCTTACATGTAGATATGTGCAGAGATACCGAAATTTCCTGCCGTTGAATATAATTCAGACATAGTTCACCAGTGCTGTGGGACCACAATGCTGTGCTTAACTGGTGTGTGGCTTGTTTGACTAACAAACGTTTTGGATCTGATCGTTCTTGGCTGACCCAATTAACAATGTTTGGAGGAGAAGGGAAATGGTTTAATCTCTACTAGGCGTGTAGTTCGTTGTCTGTGCACTTCGAACCACAGATTAATGCGCAACAGTTGTAACCAAACTTCCATAAAATTCTATTGTCATTTCTGTAATCGATACGAACTTCTAGTCTGAGGATTTCATGGAGTTACTCTGAGGGTGATTCATAGCAGTCCTGCCAAAACCTCTATTACTGTTTGAGAACAGTTGTGGGGGCTGCAGGAGTTTCTGATCAGAGGACTTCAACTGACGTGCTTCCATGAAATGGATACAAAGCAGCGCCGCTCTACTTAGTGCGGTCTCCTTTCTAGCAAACTAGAGCGAAACCTCCTAATCTTGTAGTTACTGATTAGGGGCTAACCGTTCGCATCACATTGACTTGTGACTTTCACAGTCCTAAACAACAGTTGCATTTTAGAATTTTAGATTATAAACAGACAAAGTTGCTTCAGGGAAGACAAGGAAGGATAAATCAAAGAAGTTATAGTTTTAGTTTAAAATTCCTACACACATGACGAAGGTAGCTTAAGTTTATAAATCTTACGTGTGGCTATGAAAATGAAAGGTGGTTAAGCAAAAATGTAAACTGCAGACAGTAAAACTGAAGATTTTGAGAACCGCTAAGAATAGTAATGAAGGGAAAAACATGAGCTATAAATGAATCGAAGCTAAGTTAATTATAATTAAATCAATTTATGAAAAAATGATATAATAATAATAATAAGAGCTGTTCTTTGCACGGAGTTAGAATGTCTGAAGGCGGAATGCCCAAAAACTGATAAACGCAAATCACGGGGTAGAAGAGTGTTGTTAGATCAAGTGAAAGATAGACAGATAAATTTGAAACTGAAAATGAGCCGATCTGTATAGTAACAAGAAAGTTACACACTTAGTAATTTAAATGATATAAACCATTGGACATTTTTACGAACTAATATAAATTTCGCGTTACCAGTCAAGGCTCACGGCGTTTATTCAATCATCCCTCGTTTTATATCATACTTTCCTCACATTTCCATCATTTTCTCTGTGTCTGAAGAAAGAAATGCAGCACTGATTGAACAGACATTTATACGATATGTAACCCACATGAATCTCGGTTGGACAACTGGCAAGCCTGGAAAGAATTTTTCGACGCCATAGTCAGCTCATCGAGGACTCCTCATAGCTAAAACTTTGCGTCTGGATATTCATGCTCCCGATTCCATACAGTTTTAAGCTATACAAGACAAGAGCTTCGAAACATCTCCCTTCTGGAAAAGTATATCTGCTTTCTTGGTTAGGAATTTCATTTTTTATTATTTCTGTGCTCTTTTAGTAAAAGTAAATTTATCCCATTACAGGCCTGGACAGGTCTTTGAAGCTCCAGAGAGTTGAGGCTTCCGGAATTTCTAGACAACCGGCATATGAAAGTGGCAATATTGTCAGTTCTACACACCGGCCTCATTTACCACCAAGAGATAGCCCTTATACTCATTTGTGTTAGAGACCACGTCGAACCCTGGGCCACAGTGCGGCCGGAAGGATTATGTCAATGGAAAATCCCTGTCTTAGTACCATTAATTTTTACCGTAATAGCACGTAACATTTGGAAACTAAAATAGGGAAGATTCTGAACTGAATTCGCGCCGTGTATCTCTTGACAAAATGATTTCTGTCGACACTACTTGTACTGTTACGCAAAGGAACTTCTTCGACATCAAAAACAATGCTACTGAGCAAATCAGAATGTGTTATGTATATCTTGACACTACAGGATGATCTTCCACGGACAGCGGTGGCAGTGAAATTCTAAGTTTCCTACTATCTTCCAACTGATGTATTCTCTTCCAGGACTCTGCAGTTTGTATCAACCAAACGAAAATATCCACAACATTGCAGCATAAGACCAAAATTCTTGTGAAAAGCTGCTAGACGCCTGGATGCATTGTACGCAAGTACAGTGGAACGTACCATCCACGGGCCCGTGGCAGGCCCGTGGCAGGCCAGTGGCCGTAATTTGCCTTCCCAGGCCGGACACGCAGACTTTATTTCGAAATGAGTTATTAGTCTAGTAAAGCAGCGAAAAAAAAAAGTTCTTTTTTTATGTGTGGCTTCATCTAAGGAGGCGAGAAAAGTAGTGAGGAGGCCCGCGATAAGTAGGAGCATTCAGTGTATATAAATGTGTCGCCGGGAGTTCGGGTGGGGTTGTTTAAGTAACAAAGACACAGAACACATCACCTTGAAGGAGAGTGGCTTAGAAATTCGCGGTTCTTCTGTGCTTAGTTTCCAGCCAAGTTTATTCATTGCATTTACTCCTTATAAGTGTTTAATAAGGACTATACCAGTACAGGAGGCCAATCCCAGTGGACGCACGGTCAAAGGCGAAGGTCTATGGCCGCTCGCCTGCTGAGATCGTGGGTTTGAATCCCACAGGGGGCATGGATGTCTGTCTGTTGTGAGTCTTGTGTGATGTCAGGTAGAGGTCTCTGCGACGAGCCGATCACTAGTCCAGAGGAGTCTTACTGACTGTGGTGTGTCGTTGTGTGTGATCTAGAAAAGCAAAGGCCAAGGTCCACTATGGGGCTATCGCGCCAAGGGAAAAAACTTCCAGTAGATGAGACTGCGTAATAAAAACCCGCTTTACCGCGTGGGGGGTCAAAACTCGGGGACAGAACCAAGAAACTCTGGCCCCGGGTCGCTTCAGGAGGATGCAAGCATAACAGATCGAGAGAGATGTGGGCGTGTCGATCCATGGAACTTTCCTTCAGCCACCTCTGCACATCTCCTAATGCTTTTCTCACTATATTTGGTTCTTCTGCTTGGTTCTGTACTCTGCGGTCTCTATTCGGTCCCACTTATACTAATGCTGTTGTAAGATGGTGTCTCCATTGTTTTCAAGTTTACGAACGGCTCTGATGTGACAGTAGCTACAAGCCACCATTCATAAGCAGGCGCTTCGCTTTGCGTAATAACGGACAATAGGCTCGTGTCCAATTCCTTGCTTTTGTGTCGTCTATACACAGTCTTGTTTGTATATATAAACCATTTCTATGGCACTGTGCCTAATCTCGGCGAAACTCTATAAAGTAGGTATGACAACGCTTCCCTCCTACGACGTGGACAAACAAAATACAGACCAGCTTCTCCGCTACTACTGCCAAATTCGTAGTGCAGTTCCAAAAGCAATCTGCTTAATAAGAAATGCAAACTGGATAGCAAATTGAATGTTAGTGCAGCAACAATGACTGAACGTATAACTAATTATATCGGTCTTACATTTATAAGCTCTAAAATCTTGACTCTTCCGTATACTTGGACATTCATTCACAATTTTCGTTATATTTTATTACTTTCAAATGGTTGTATATATTCAGCAGGAGAACACACGAAAGTGTTTCCCAAAAATCTGTTTATATTATCTATAGTACGAAACACGCGGTGGCGCAGTTGCTTACGGCACTGTGCTAAAAGCCAGAAGGTTGCGGTTTCGATTCCCGGTGTTGTCATTTAAATTTTTCATTGGCATAATCCTTCGGGGCGCACTACGGCCCTGAGGTCGACCCAGGCTCTACGAGAAAGGAGTACCAGGACTATTTCCATGGGTGTAAATGAAGCCAGTGCGTGGGACACAACCTTACCACCTTCATTTGCCGAATGTTTTGAAATCTGGTAGCCTCAAACTCCTGGAAATCTCAGGGCCTGAATAGGCCTGTGCACGTATTGTTTACCTATTATATATAAAAAATCGTTTTCTCCCCGGAGGCATTTTTCTGTTTTGGAGGTAAAAGAGAAGGTTTAAGTAAAAAGTAACCCTTCAGAAAACGACGCCGTGTTTTAATCTTGGAGAATAAATTCTAGGAAGAATGGATGGAAAAGTATCTAGAAAGAGGAACGAAAACATTACACAAACCAAATAAAGGACAGTAAAGTTCAACACACATTGCAGACAGCAGAAAAAAACATACAAAATCTCCGGCGGGAAAACCTTCTATCTAGGCGCAAATTGGGCGATAATCATAGCAGACAATACGTAGAGAAATGCGTGATTATGTGAACTGAATTCACCTGCACGATAATATTGCCGTGACGATGATTCATATTTTGGCACTCTCAGAAATGAAAGAGGTAATTTGACAGGTGCTTACCACAGTATGAAAGGGACACGTTTCTTCCATCTTCAGGGTTAAAATTTGAGCCACGAGAACAAAAGAGGGCAATCGCGTGTATGCTTAAAGTATTGGTTCTATCGTCTATAGTACAGGGTGTCACGTCACATTACAGCACAATACGTATCCATTCGTTTCACGGTCGCTACGTGCCACCGGATCCTGCTGACGTGGATGTACCTTCCTGTGCAGTAAACGACGTGCATTTTCTCGACATGCTGGGCTACTTCTTCCTGCAGAACAGTTCTGTCCCATGGACGCAGGTTCCTTGCTCTTGGTTTCACAGACACTCGATACTATTCCTGTATCGTAGAAGTGTTGAAGTCTTTTTAATTTTCCACCTGTAGGTACATCTGAATGCATAACGTAATAGCTAAAGGCGGCCTTGGTAGCGTAGTCGGTATAGGACTCGACACTGGCATATAGGTCCGGAGATCGGGTCCCGGTGCAGCCGATATTTTACGTGCCGTCCACACAGGCACCGAGGTCCATCCAGCTTCCGGTACAGAGGGTATCAGATCTCTTTCTAGGGGTTAAAAGGGCGCGGGCTTGGTGCTGGCCACCCACTTCCTTCAGTCGTCGGGTTGCGAGTGGATTGGAGCCACACCTCTGCTTCCATCCTGTGTCTGCATAGGCATGTCATGATTTGAACTTCCATAATAGTTGAAATATGCGGCTTCGGTGGTCTAGGGGTAGTTGCTGGCCTTTAGTACCCAAGTTCGGATTTTTAAGGGCGAAAAAATCCTCAGCAAGCCTTCCTTCGGAGGGGAAGTAAAGCCGTCGGTCCCATGTCGTAGATATGCGGCATGTAAAAGATCCCTAATGGCGTGAATAGAGATGTCATGTAGGCAAAATTACCGGACAATCTTTCTCGCCCCCAGTTCCACCTTTTCGCTGGTAGTATCTGTCACGTCGTTGTGGACGTGGAGGCACCTGGCGGCGAAAGTGGGGACGTCTAAACGCGGGGGAAAGCAATGGCAAACTAACCCTAAGAACTTGCTCAGAATCCAGCGTACCAGAGCCATACCGGTCGCCTGACTTGGATCTGGTTCCTGCCCAAACTGGCCCAAGAGCTGAATACTAATAATAATAAATAGCTAAAATATTTTAAGTAATATAGTTGGCACAATTGCGGTTACATAAATGTTTTTTCAAAGAATGATATACATCTCAACAAAGTATGATACTTTACTCCCTACCTCAAAGAGAACGACCAGTCTTCACTATGAAGAACAGTAGGTATAGTCGGCGTTTTCTTTTAGAATAGCAGTGTGTGAAGCACTTAATCTCTGCGACGAGCTGATCACTCGTCCAGAGGAGTCCAACTCAACAATGAGGCAGCCTGGGCCCACTGGCAGCTGTTGCGCCAAAAGAAAAGGAGGGGGGGCGGGAAACACCTAATACACTGTGTAGTTAAAATGAATAGATGTCAATGTTATGGCGGGTGGTTGATACTTATTGCTGGGTTTACAGGGTTCGGCATTACCTGAATTCTGAAAGTATTCTTAAAACTGGCAAATGTATTGAAGGGTGTAGAATTTTTAAATTCCGTGGCACACATGGGAAGCCAGGCACTTACTGGACTGCTTACATAAGTGTATGAGAAACATACCATACAAAACTGCATGCACATATTGTCTTACTGATGATGAACACATGATGATCGAAACATGTAGAAGACGCCAAAAATTTAATTAAAAGATTAATTTGAAAAGTGTGCATTTGTTGGTTTACGTTACGTAAGCTAACATATATTGAAGCCCATATCATAATTTCTTTCTCAAAGAATATCAGTAATACTGTATTGACCGATTCACCAAAACACACACCGCCAGGGAAATCCTACAAACGTCATTGTTCTGAAGTCACCAGATACCAACGCACTCCATCTACCTAATGTTACTCGTCATAAACTTGTAAGGGAATTTATATACAAAATAGGCCCCTTTACGCGACCATAATATTTTCCTAGTCAAGAAATACTCCTCCGGCAGTAGCGCGACGACAACCGGCCACTTCTATCTAGTTTTAACCAATGAAAATTTACATTCGCTCCATAATAGTTTCCTTCACGTAATTTATTTCATAATGCTACCTTTATGCTATGTAAACTTTTTCGAAATATTAGTGAATTAGAAACTGAGAGAGATGCAGCAGGACGCCGACTGTGTAAGAATTTTAGACGTTATTCACACACCTGTCTTAGAATTTCAGACAATATTCTGACACTTGTCTTGGAATGTGAGACACCATCCTGGAATTTGTTTTAGAGTCTGATACACTATCTCTCATTTTTGTCTCTGAATTTTGTAAGATATCCTGCGATTTGTCTTTGAATTTTGTAGACTATCCAGTCATTTTTATCTTAGAATTTGACAATATTTCCTTTCACTTTTATCTTAGAATATGACCCTCTGTCATATTTGTCTTAGAATTTGACAAAATATACTGAAATTTGCCTTGACAGACTGATAAAAAGTACCAAAATTCTCTGTCATCTTAAGGGTGAGATTTAAAGCCGAAACTTCCAGAATGCAAATAAGGCGTGCCAACAAATCCACCACGACGTTTTTCTGCTGGCGTAAAAGTGCGTCTAAACTTATTAAACAATATAAAATTGCATATTCCTATTTATTGCTCGTGCTTACACTATTTGTAAAAAAAATATAAAATCGATCTGTGAGATTTCATGTCTTCTCGGGATGATTAGGCACTTCATTTTCCTGCCGATATTACGCCTTATATCCTGGTATCAGTTTACCAACAAGGGGACAGCAGCTATAAAAAGAAAGGAAGTAAGGATCTTTCAGTGTTACAGCAACATAACTCGGAATTCAACAATTCCATTCCCTGATACACGCCCTCCTGACACCACTCCACTCAAAACATTAGTGGCCTCAAGTACACTTCAGCAACTTAGGACCAAAGGAGGATAGAATAGTAAACAACCCCAGAAGCACCCTCATTCTGTTTCTTTTGAATGGGTGGCGCTCTAATTAGTATGAAAGATACCATCACAATATAAACCATGACGAGATGAGAGAGGAAAACGTACAATGCTTCACAGGTTTCGCGAGCCTTCCTGGCTCCAAATCCTTTCCAACTTTACAATATGTGTGTGGCCACGTCTGCTCATTACCATGCACACAAAAGGTAAACAGAACGTCTCCACTTGTCTGATACATAAAACTAAAACAGAATAAAACTATCAAGCTTTGCGTGCGGCGGTTGATATGACGCAACCAGGAAACTTTTTGTGCTTACTTACGAAGCCTACTTAACGAAAATCGGACAGGTCACTAATTTCTAAACATTTTTACGTGCCGCTAGTAACGAAATCACCAATACAGGCCCTAACCTTCTTTACTGAATTCAGTAAATTCTGTGACATTTTATTCAACGCAGGTCTATCAAGGCACAATTTTAACCACTGCACAAGATAGTGTACTTTTGTGACAGCGATTTCGTAAAATATACCTGCGGCCTCATGATACGGGCTACATGCGGAGGAAAAATACGAGGGTTGGAACTTTAATAGTGGCAACTATTTATTTACAACTGATACATAATACATACATGTTTCGAAGTTTTGCTGTCCTTCAATGTAGTCACCAGCATTGTGTACAACCCGTTGCCAGCGATGTGGAAGTCGTAGGATACCTTTAGCAGCGCCT
>Ga0209629_10004029_pt1 | contig 10755 bp, 8 predicted proteins | sample TergutCu122P5_FD_187286 | JGI IMG/M metagenome (GOLD analysis project Ga0209629, IMG submission 187286) | Cubitermes ugandensis P5 segment gut microbial communities from Kakamega Forest, Kenya - Cu122 P5 (SPAdes) (version 2) | ecosystem: Host-associated > Arthropoda: Insects > Digestive system >... | reverse complement strand
CGGCGCGATAATGCTCGCCGAAGAATCCACCTCCTTTGCCGGCGTCAGCAAACCCACCGCCGACGGCGGCCTCGGCTTCGACTACAAATGGAACATGGGCTGGATGCACGACACCCTCCGCTACTTCTCCAAAGAACCCATCCACCGCAAATGGCACCAAAACGACCTCACCTTCGGAATGCTCTACCAGTATGCGGAAAACTTCGTCACCGTCTTCTCGCACGACGAAGTCACGCACGGCAAAGCCTCCATGCTCTACAAAATGGCCGCCTGGCACATCCCCGAAAAAGCCGCGAACCTCCGCGCCCTCTACGCGCACATGTATGCGTGGCCCGGCAAAAAACTCCTCTTCATGGGCAGTGAATTTGGCCAATCCAACGAATGGAACCACGACGCCAGCCTCGACTGGCACCTCCGCCAATACAAAGACCACGAAGGCATCCGCCAGCTAGTGCGCGACCTAAACCACCTCTACCGAGCCGAACCCGCCCTAAGCCGCAACGACTTCAACCCCCAATCCTTCCGCTGGCTAAACTGCACCGACGCCGACGCCAGCGTCCTAACCTACCTCCGTCAAACCCCCGAAGCCGACGCCGCCCAAACCCTCCTCCTAATCGCCGCCCACTTCACGCCGGTGATCCGCCAAAACTACCGAGTCGGCGTCCCCCGCCCCGGCCGCTGGAAAGAAGTCCTCAACACCAACAGCAACTACTACGGCGGCACCGGCCTAGGCAACGACGGCGGCCGCGACGCCGAGCCAATCCCCAGCGACGGCCACGCCCAAAGCATCGTCCTGACCCTCCCGCCGCTGAGCACGACCATCTTCAAATGGACGGCGAGCATGACATAACACACCGACACCGCAACGCGACGTAGCGCAGACTGCCAAGTCTGCCCGTTACGCTCCGCCAGACACACTTGGCAGCGTCAAGCGCGCCAGAAACAGTAAGTTTTTGTCTTGGTGGAGAGCATCTCGTCCAGCTTTTGAAGTAATTCTTGCGCCGTGTCGTCCCCGTTTTCGGTGGCTTTGTGCCACCACTTCAGGGCTTCGTCCGTGTCGCGTTTCAGCAATGCCATGCCAAGATTGGTTTGCGCCTTCACATTGCCTTGCGCCACGGCCTTGCGCAACCACTCCCTTCCCTCCGCCTCGGTTTGCTCATTGCACGCGGAGCCTAAATGCAGCAGCGCGCCAAGGTTGCATTGCGCCCCGGCATGACCTTGCGCCGCCGCCTTGCGCCACCACATCATGGCCCCGGCTTCATCCTTATTTTTGGGCACATACGGGTCTCGGTTTCCATTGGTATCCCAATATAACATCCATCCTAGTTCACACTGTGCCTCAGGATAGCCTGCCTCTGCCGCTTTGCGCAACCAGACTTCCGCCTCCACTGTGTCTTCGGGTATCCCATCGCCTTTTAGCAACATCAAGCCAAGGTTGAATTGCGCCTTGGCATTGCCGGTGTCAGCAGCCTTGCGCCACCAATGAGCCGATTCCACCTTGTTCTCCGTCACGCCGTCGTCGCCATTCTGCAATATGCCCGCAAGGTTTGTCTGCGCTGAAACACTGCCTTGTTCCGCAGCTCTGCGCCACCATCGCGCACCCTCAGGAGCGTTTTTTTCCGTTCCCCAGCCCAAAACCAGCGCCACGCCCAGATCGCATTGCGCCCCTCTATCGCCGTGCTCCGCGAGCGAGCGCCAAACCATGACGTTTTCAGGTTTTGCGTCCGGGCTTACATTGAACAAAATTTCGAGGTTTCGTTTGGCATTGTCATTTTTTTGCTTCGCCGCCTCCCGCCACCATTTCACCGCCTCTACCAAGTCCTTGTCGACACCGGTGCCATTGGCCAGTGCCGTGCCGAGATTGGCTTGCGCACCGGCGTGATCCTGGTCGGCGGCCTTGCGATACCATTCCACCGCCTCTTCCTGATTCTGCTCAACCCCGTCACCGTTGAAAAGCGCCACGCCAAAATTAAACTGTGCCTCGGCGAAACCTTGCTCCGCCACCTTGCGATGCCAGCGCGCAGCCTCAACCTTGTCTTCCAGCGTGCCGTCTCCCTTGGACAATGCGGCGCCCAGATTGCATTGCCCCCAAGCATGTCCCTGCTCGGCGGCCTTGCGCCACCATTTCACCGCCTCCGTTCTGTCACGGGGCACACCATCTCCACTGAACAAGGCAATGCCTAGCTGGCATTGTGCCTCGGCGTCGCCGGTTTCCGCGGCTTTGCGCAAGGTTTTGATGGCTTGCGGCTCGTCGTCGGCAATCGCACTGACTCCCTCGGCGAGCGCCGTTTCCAGCGCCGCTTTCGCCTTGGCGTGGCCCTGTTCAGCGGCCTTGCGCCACCATTTCACGGCAGCCGCCTTGTTCTGCGCCACACCTGCGCCATCCCATAAGGCGCAGCCGGTTTTATATTGGGAATAAGCGTCGCCCATCTCCGCCGCCTCGTAATACAAAAGCGCCGCTTCGCCCCTGTGGTTAATTTTGTCGCCGTTATTTGTTGAGTCTTTCATGCTAGTGATACGTTTAATGAGTGTGAGAACCGGATGCCCATGGCATTCTATAAAACTGCCAGACAGGCGATTTGCCGTCAGTGTTTTTTAAATCCATCAATCTTTCGGTGATCTGGATTATTTCATACGAATTTTTCTCCACTTTGCCGGCGGAATTAACTTCTGTAATGGACATTTTGCCGTCCTCGATGCTCCACGGTCCTGCTGCTTTGTATCCGGACGGATTCACAAGACTGAACGTGCCGTCCGGTTTGAATTCCGCCACGCCGAAATCCTTGCTGAAAGTCACGCTGAAATACCACGATCCGGGAACAAGCGCGGTCGCACGAGCAAGCATACTGTCGCGATCCTGCTGGCTCACTTGCACGGGTTTTGGCCCCTCTGGAAGTATTCTATAAAAATGCCAGATCGGTGATTTTCCATTCACGTTTTTTATATCCATCAATCTTTCAGTGAGCTGGATTATTTCATAGGTATTATTTTCTACTTTGCCGGCTGAACTTACTTCCGTAATGGACATCTTGCCATCCTGGATGCTCCACGGCCCCGCAGCCTTGCCACCAGCAGGAGCAGCAAAATTGAAGGTGCCGTCCGACTTGAATTCCGCGATGCCCAAATCCTTGCTATTGGTTACAGTGAAATGCCATGAACCGGGAATAAGCGCGGTGGCTCGAGCATCCGGGACGCGCGCGGGCGTGCCTGCCGGTGTTTCAGGTTTGGCCGCTGCAAGTCTTGTATAATCCCAGGAGTCTTTCACATCATCAATGCTTTGCAGGTGAACATGGCTTTCATCAGTGGATGTGATAGTGAATCTTTGCTGAAAGGATTTTTGGGTATATTGATTATGCATAATGTAATTCCAATACATTATATTTTTATCAATTCTCCATGTTCCTTTGGCACTATGATTATCATTTCGTGTAAATGTAAAAGTTCCATCATCTTTGAATGTCGTGACTGCGTTGCCGTGCGGCTGGATTTCATTACTGAAAGACCACGACCAATCGCCATAAAAGAATTTTTCAGACAATGTTTTGCTCGGCAAGGAGGAGGCGGAGGCTGCAACCGAAGATTGTGAGCCAGCAGCCGCGGGAGTTGGTTGCGCGACAACTGACATGACGGGTTTTGGCATTTCGTTTTTTTGAGATTTCGGATCGATTCTATAGAGATGCCACACCGGTTGCTTGGTCAGGCTCATGGCCATGGGCTGCAATTCCATCGCTTTTTCGGTAACCATGAGAACCTCATATACAGCATTATCAAATATCTTACCAGCGTCCGTATGGGTCTTCATAAACATTTTCCCATTTTCGACATTCCACGTTCCTGATGCCCTTATGCCGTTGGGGGCGGGACCCTCTGAGCGCACTGTGCCATCCGAGTTAAATTCAATAACCCCAAAATCCGGGCTGTTTGTCACTTCATAATGCCAGGAGCCAACCATAAGCGCGTCCTGCCTTGCTTGTCTGCTCGCCTCTCCCATTTTGGAAAACACCGTCGCCACTATCGACAGCGGGACGATGGCAATCGCCAGCATCAACGCCCGTTTGTTGTTTCTTCTGATTGCCTCAATTTGTTCCCTGCTCGTGTTTGTTGTGTTTGTGCTCATGATGTGTGCAATGATTGGTTTGTCGTTCGCATTTCTGACTTATTTTGTGTTTTTTATGTTCCTCACCCGGGCGCCAACCGCCTCCAGTTTTTCCCTAATGCCCTCGGATTCCTCGCTGGTGATGTTTTTCACGAGTTCCATCCCGCTCTCCAATTCATCAAACCGGCGGGCGCCGAGTTTATTCAGCTCCTCGATTACATCCTGCCGGTAGGGGCCGATGTCCTCAAGGATGAGCGTGTATAACGCGGGAGTGGCGTCGCGGGTGGCGGGAATGGAACGCAGGCGCTCCATCTCCGCTTTTATTCTTTCCTGCTCCTCTCGCAGTCGCGCGGCTTGGCGTTCTTGCGCGGCGATTTGTTGCGCGCGTTTGTTTGCCTCCGCCTCCTGTTGGGCGGCTATCTTCTTTTGCCTGTTTTCCTCGGCGGCTTCCGCCAAGCGCAGTTCCAGGGTGCCTATGCGCTCATTTCCCTCCTTGAGTCCCTGGTGCGTCAGGATGCTGCTGATGCCAAGCCAGATGATGCTCAGTGGCGCGATTATCCCTGATAAGTAAAAGCTGAAAAAGAGTATAATGGCCAGACTGATAAGCGGCCCCATGGGGCCCAATGCGCTCAGTAAAAATCCGAGCACACCGCTGCCGAAAAGCGCGACAAGCGCTGCCGCGGTGCTGCACGCCATCGACCATCCGAAGCCACCGCCTGTTCCCATGATAATCCAACCCGCAATCATCAGGGCCGTTATGATTCCGAGATAAACAAATTCCCTAGGTCTGTCGGCCTGCCACTCGGGCAGTTTTTCATCATAATACGCCTTGGCGCAGGCGGGGCAGGATTTTTTGCCGTGTATGTCGACGCTGTGCTGCAAACACTCGTCGCAGATGGGTTTGTTGCAACGTTCGCAAGTGCCGGCGGACGCGCGATAATGATGGGTGGAGCAAATGGCATTCATATTTTCATGCGGCGTTGTGTGCTTGGACGGGATTTGGATGCCTAGCTTTTGCGGCTTTCGGCTTGCGCGCCGAGCGCGACTAATTTTGCCACCATCGCATCGGCGGCTTCCCTGCCCAATCCAGAGGCCACGTTTTTGCCGTTTTGCACCTCGGTGGCCTGTTGCCCCGTCAGTTGCTTCAATTCCTCCATGACATCATGCCGGTATGGGCCGGCGTCTATGAGGGTGACTGCGTATAATTCCGGGCGTGGCGCGCTGGCGGCGGCGGCCCTGGCATCGCGTTCGGCTTGCAGTTTTTTTCTGTCTTCCTCAATTTGCCGCAGTTGCGCCTGCCGTTCCTGCTCCTGTTGCTGTTGTGCGAGCGTTCTTGCTTCCTCTTCCTTCCTCGCGGCGGCCATGGCTTGTTTATTCTTTCCGTCCGCCTCCGACAGTAATTGTTGCAGGGCGGGAACACGCGCCTCTGCGTTTTTGATATTGGCGATAGCGGTGCGAATATTAAAAGCAAAGCGGATGGCATTTATCGGTGCGATGATGGCGCCCAATATGAAGAATGCGACAGGAATGAATATGATTTTAAACACAAGGTCGTTGCCACCGCTTTTCCATAGTTTTCCGGCCATGCCGCTGGTGAAAACCGTGGACATGCCGGCCAGTCCACCGAGGAAAAACACCCCCAGAACATTACCTTCGCTTATGCTGGAAACCACGCCTATCAGCAAAAGTGCCAGCGTTATGCCCAGGCCGATGGATTTTTTGGTTTTGTCAGCCTGCCACACGGGCATCATCTCTTGATAATAGGCAAGCGCGCAGGCGGGGCAGGCTTTTTTGCCGTCGGTCGTGTCGTTTTGTTGCGCGCAGTCGGCGCAAATGGGCTGGCCGCAGCGCTCGCATGTGTATTTGGCTTCTTGATATTGATGTATGTGACAGATGGTGTTCATTGAATTTGATGGTTGGTTGGCTGGTTTGGTTATAATAACTGGCTGGAAGTTGGTTTTTATTCATGCGGCGGAGCCGGCCTTGGCGGCGTCCTCAATCAGGGTTTCGCATCTTTGCGCGTGGCGGCGGGCGTCTTCCGACACGCTTCTTGAGTGCTCGCACAAGCCGGCGGTGGCTTGGTTTTGCGTGGCGGCTTTATCCATCTCGGCAAACGCGGCTGACATGCGGATTTTGGATTCCTCCATCTGGCTGATGGCCGACTTGATCTGCTCGCCGGCGTTTTCGAGCAATTTGCCCTGGCTCTCGATGGCGCGCCGGGCGTCCTCCGAATTTTGCCTCATGGGCGTGAGGTATTGGCTCGCGATTTGCTGCCCGCAATCGTCATCCCAGGCGCCACCGGGGGAGACGAGCGAATCGATTGCGTCATTCAGGCTTCCGCCGGAATCTTGCGCGAGGGACAATATTTCCAGAAGGCTTTGTTTGCTGTCGCCGAGTGAGTTGAAGTCTTCGTCTTGCATGGGTTTTATGGTTTGTCAGAAGCGTGAGAACACCTTGTCAGCGGCGATTAAGAGCGCCATTTTTTGCTCGCTAGCGTTTCTTCCGTGCTGGGAAAGGTTTTGCGCTTCGTTCTGGCGGTTTTGGCCTTCCTTGAGCGTCGCGTCCGCTTTTTCCATGAGGTTTTTCGCCTCGGCGAGCGCGCCGCGCTCCGCTTTTTCCAAAATGCCCTCGGCTTCCCTGATGATTTCGCCAGCTCTTGAGCAGAGGCTTTCAGCGGACGCTTGTGATTCATACGCCTGCATCGCGATTTGCTGGGATTCGCTTGCGCTGGCGAGCGCTTGTTTTCCCTCGTCGAGCGCGTCGTTTGCAAGGCGGAGCGCTTCGCGGCAGGCTTCCAAGTGCGCGGTTGCGAGCGACAATTCCTTGCGCGCGGCCTCAAGTTCCTGCTGCGCCTCGGCAAGCTCGCGCTGCCACTCTTCCTTGAGCGCGATGGCCTGCTGCAATTGCTCCTTGCATTTCTCGACCTTGATGCGCGCTTGGTCCCGGACGCGCTGGCAATAGTTACGCTCCTGAACGCAGCGCAGCATTTGGGCGCGCGCCTGCTGAAGCTCGCCCTCCGCGCGGCTGACGGCCATTTCCTCGGCGAATGTGCTCACGGGGTTGCCTTGGGAATCCCGCTGGCTGCGCTTGCGCGAGAGGGCGGCTTGCGCGTCGTATAAAAATCGCTCGGCCCTGTCGCACCATCTTTGCGCGCTTTGAAGGTCGGTTATCGCGCGCATCAGGGCCGCCTCGGCGGCGCTTAACTCGTTTTCCGCGCTGGCAAGGTTGTCCTCTTTTTCCCGCACCAGAATGATGGCGTTCATCAGCTCCGTCTCGGCTTTGGCGACGCGGGCCTCGGCGCGCGCAACCCAGGCCTGCGCGTTGGACAATCTTTGCTCCGCCTCGGCGACGCTGTTTTTCCATGCCTCGGCGGCGTCCTGCGCGTGGGACTGGCTGGACTCGGCCAGGTTGCGGACTTCGTGCGCGGCGCCGGTCGCGTTTTCAACGTCGTGCCGGGCGGCCGCGGTGGCGGAGAGGAGCGCGTTGTGGGCGTCGCGGCATTTGTCCATCTCGGCGCGGGCGGCGGCGAGTTGTTCCTGCGCCTTGCCAAAGAGTGCCGCGATTTTTGCGGCGGCCTCGGCGGCGCGCGCGAGCAACTCGGCGCCCGCGCGTTCGCAGTCCTCCATTTGCAGCGACAACTGGCCGACGGCGTCGCGGATTTGTTGTGGGTCGGTGGGCATGGCGGGTTGGGCGGGGGCGGCTGGGGTTATGGTTAGAATTGGTTGAGGCGCGTTTGTTTTTCGAGTTCCTCAATGCGCTCATCGAGAAAACGCTCCAGCGTCCGCGAGGTGTCGGTGCAAAGCTCGATGTCCCTCAATGTCCGCATCGAGTGCGCTTGGAATCGCTCGGCGTTGGATCCGCCATACTCGTTCCACAAGTGCTGGAAGCGGAGATTGAGCGACTCGCTCGCGGCGGTGATGGCGTCGGATTGCCGTTTTAATGTCTCGCGGTATTCTTTCAGTCCCGCGATGAGTTGTTCCACATTGATTGCCATGATGGTTGTCTCCTTTGGTGTCGGTGGTTGGCGTCGGGGTTAGCGGTCAAGATAGCGCCTGATGGTGTCTATGCTTTCCCTGAGAAATTCGACGTAGGTCGGCCCGGTGCTTCTAATATAATTCTCCATCGCCTGCCCGACGTCGGCGTAGCGCGCGGTGAACTCGCGCTCCATGGAGTCGCCCCTCCAAAGAGGCGCGACAGTTTCATACGCGGTTTGCATGTTGTCATATTGGCGTTTCATCACGGAGTTGAACCCGCCCTCGTCATCGAGTTCACGCAGGAGAAGCTCCAGTTGCTCCAATACATTGTTCATAGACATGTTATTTTTCTCCTTTCGTCCACGCGGCGAGTTTTGCCGCGATTGTGGAAAATTGCGTTTCCCATTCGACCGGCCTGCCGGTGCGCTCGGTGCGGTAGGGGCGGAATTTTCCGCCCAGCGCCGGGTTCTCCATGTTTTTGTAGAAGACGCAGGCGCTTTTTTCGTCGCTGTCCGTCTGGAACACGGGCGCCCTGTTCCAGCCCATGAAGTTTTGGCAACTGGCGTCGTCGATTCCGGGGATGAGCAGGCGGTGGTTGAAGCACGCCATTTTTTTATCGAAGACCGACAGTTGCGGTTTCTGTCCCCAGCGCGACGCCGTCATGACAACATGCATGCCAAGCGCGGGGCCTTTATCGAGGATGAGGTCGAGCTTCCTGCTGGTTTCCGTGTCTTCGTATGCGTTGTATTTGGGATTTAATTCCCTGAATATAAACTGGAGCCTGTCGGCCTCCGAAATGAACAATATCCAAGGTTGCTCGGCGCCGGCGTCGGCCAGTTGCGCGCGGCGCGACAACTCGGCGCCCCATTGGTCGAGCAAGGCGGTGGTTCCGGCCCGGTCCGGCGTGGCGTGGTGCATGTCCGCGCGCCCGGTGGCGCTGGAGAGTTGTTCCACGCAGGTTTTGAGCAAATCGGACCATGCGTTTCGTGGCGGTGTGTTTTCCGAGACGAATATGCGGGCCTTGTTGAGCGCGCCCGCGCACAGGAACGCGGCAAGGATGCCGTGCGCGATGTGCGGCCCGTTGCCGAGTATAAAAATATTCTCGCCGGGATTGCGCATGAGCATGACTTGGGCCTGCTTCCCAATTTTGAGCTGCTGGCCAGCCCAGAAAATCATCGACCCCATCCCCGCCGCCCAAGTGTCGATGCCAAACCCGCCCTCGTTTTCCGGCTTCAGGGCGATTTCCTCCATGCGGTTTGCGCCGGGCTGTTCCGGCTCCGCAAGAAGCGCCGCAAGCTGGCTGTTCTCGATGAACAGGGGCGGCGTGTTGCCGTTGAAGACAAGCGGTTTCACCGCGAAGCCGGCGGTCTTGGCCTTGTCGGCGACGGACTGGAGCGCGGCCTTCATTTTTTCCTCGTCCACATGCAGCACTTTGCCGAAGCGATTGAATCCGTCGGCCCCGCCGTGGTCGTTGAGCAGAATCTGTCCTTGCTCCGTGAGTTTTTTCGCCAAGTCGCGGCCCTCGCGATCCACCTCCTGGACGTAGGTTCCGGCGCCCATTCTCATGGCCGCGCGCAGGTGGATGTTGCCGAGAATTTGCTCGGCTTTTGTCAGGCGCCCGCCCTTCAAATCACCGGAAAACTGCGACCCCAAAAATAGCCGGATGCCAGCGCTCCGGCCCTGCCGGGCAAGCAATCCCAAGTTGTCCGCGGCGTCGCCGATGGCATCGGCATCATTGCCTTGGTAAAGAACTCCGTATTCATCGATGAGCAGAATAATGATGGGGAAACGGCGCCGCCCATCGGGAACCTTCTCCCAATACTTCGTGATGGAAGTAACGCCGGCCTCAGTGAGGGCATTGTTGCGCTTGTCCATTTCATCTTTAACCTCGGCCAGCACATTGCGCATCAACTCCGCTGGCGCCCGCATGGCGATGGCGCGCGTGTGCGGGATGCCCCTGAGAATGCCCAGCGACGCTCCCTGCTTTCCGTCGATCAAATAAAAATTCACCTCCTCCGGCGAGTAACGCAGCGCGAGACTGGTGAGGAACAACTGGAAGAATGTGGATTTTCCAGAACCGGGATTGCCCGCAAGAATGCCGTGCGCGCAATTCTCGCTGTCAAACCACACCGTCAGCGGGTTGTTCTCCGCGTCATAACCCACGACCGCCTCCACTTTTTGACCGGCCTTTTCCGTCCAGATGCCATCCGGCATTTGCAACGTTTCCCACGCCGGCAACGGGCGCGGCTTGAGCGGCGGCGGCTGCGGCGCGGCCTCCGGCTTTTTGGGCTCCTCCTTGACGACCGGTTTCGGCGCCTCGCGCTTGAGCGAGTCGAGCACGGCGCTCAAGACTCGCGGCGTGCCAAGCCAGTTGGCGGAACACTTCTCCACGCCCTCGTCCCACGGGAAATCTGTTTTTCCGAACTTGGGCGGCTTGGGCAGGTTCAATATAAACGGATTCAGCTTGTGCAAGGAGTCCCACATGCCCTCCGGCGGCCCGTGCTTGTCGTCGAGTTGTAATTTTTGCGACAGGTGCAAAAACAGATACTTGCCGGTGCGCGGGCCGGCCCCGGCGATTTTGACCAGGTCATTGCACTCCTCGTTGGAATAGCCCCAGGGAAAATTTGCCGCGAAAACAAACTCGTGGCGCTCCTCCGCCCCGCGCCCCTTCGCCCGCGCGGCTTC
>Ga0209629_10004028_pt1 | contig 10758 bp, 10 predicted proteins | sample TergutCu122P5_FD_187286 | JGI IMG/M metagenome (GOLD analysis project Ga0209629, IMG submission 187286) | Cubitermes ugandensis P5 segment gut microbial communities from Kakamega Forest, Kenya - Cu122 P5 (SPAdes) (version 2) | ecosystem: Host-associated > Arthropoda: Insects > Digestive system... | reverse complement strand
TCTTTTCTTGTTTGTGTTCAATTAACCATACTTTCTAAACTTTTATTTGAATAAGTTGTGTGTACTGATCTGACGTTAATCCGGGTTTAATTATAGTGTAAATAATAATAATAATAATAATAATAATAATAATAATGTACTGCGGGTAGTTTTGGTAGTTGCAAGTCTGAGTACGATTTTGTACTTCAAAACATAACAATTATATTTATATTATATTATATTATATTGTATTTGTATGTTAATATTATATTTGAGATCAAATATCATACACCATGTTAAGAATCCTCTAAAATTGTATAACAGGAGCTGTTTGAAGAATAATCTGCGTAACCCCCTTCCTCGAAAGGGCTTCCAACTTCCAAAATGTTGGTGTGGGAGAAATGGTAAAGATTGTAGAAGTAGTTACGTTTTACGTGATATTACGTAATTCTGAACTTGTTACCATATACCCCAAATACGACGAGAGTATAGGTTGTCACAGCGGTGGTGTTGAGGGGCCGAGTCATCTGCGATGTGACGCCGTGACCTCCAGCAATGTCTTCCCGTGAAATGATAGTTATATTATCCTTCGAAACGTCGGGAACCGCCTGCCTAACGACAGAAACAGCGTCACATCCCGGAAGACCAAAATCCTCAAATATTTATATTAACAGGAAAGAGAAACCGAATGGACATACAGCCAGGTGCGCCTGCGCGCGTTTCGTAAGAAATGTGCCAATGTCCAATGAACTTTAAACGACGCTTGTTCTCCGCATTATGTGATGGTGCAGTAATACTGTCAGAGTGTTAGCTAGAGTTGCTCAGTTTGTATAGTGACTGGGCGGGGGCTGGATGACTGGGGGAATTTGGGTTTTGCGGCCAGTAGGGAGGAATTTGTTTTTTTCTTGACCACAGTGTCCAGGCCGGGGTAAAGCGCCCACAATATCTCCGGCCTGGCCAGGGGCGTATCTGGGATGGGAAGGGGGAGTGGTGCTACCGCCCCGGGCACCAGAGTCCAAGGGGCGGCAAATGAACACAACTGATTTTCAGCGCCTAACATATAATAAATTATTGTAACGAAGACCAAACAATAAGAAATGCGAGTTTTTCTGTTAGGTACTGTCATTGTCTTTAAATCAACCTCCCGGCGCCAGAAAATTTAACTACATCACTGGCCAAAGCTCCTCAGAGGGAAGAGCACCCACGTCATGCAGGTGGCTCACCCTCACCAGTGCCGTTATTACCAATGTATGCAACCATGTATCAACTACGGCTTTCATTTTTATGATGTCATTAATAAAACACAGAAACAAAATTTCTACAGTCAGCAATATGTTTTAGAAAACGTTACATTTCCATCGGTCGACCACTGCACACACGCCCGGCGTACTAACGGCAGGAAGTGACTAACTTGAGTTTTTGGATGAAATACGGACCCTGTACATTTGTATTTCCTGTAGTAGTTACATTTTCTTTTTATTTTCAGAGGTTAGCATGGGTACGTTGGGCAGCGAAGAGATGGACATCACTTCTAGGGAGGTTTTGGAAGAGCTCAAGTGTCCGGTATGTTATAATTACATGACGCCACCCATTCCTATGTGTCAGAATGGTCACAACGTATGCAAAACCTGCAGGCAGAGAATTAACAAATGCCCAACTTGCAGACAGCAGTTCTCACAGTCCAGGTGCTGGCGTCTGGAGAATGTCATTCAGAAAATGAAGTTTCGTTGCCAGTATTATACGGAAGGGTGTGAGTTTGTCGGTCCTGCTCAAGTCATCACTTCCCATGAAGCCAACTGCCCTCACAGTCCATTCAACTGTCCGTTTTCAGTTGTGGTTACCAAAACCTTCTGCTGGAGCGGTCACATAAGTGGTATGTGGAGCCACATTTTGGACAAGCACACAGCCCTTGTTCTACCAGAAGCAGGGGAATTCACCTTCACAGTGGACTACAATGGACCTGAACCATTACACCGAGTATTGCACGTAAGGGGTGAAACTTTCTTCTTGGTATGCAGATTGATAAACATGGATCTGTATTGCTGCGTTCTGTATGTAGGTCCACAGGGAAGGGCATCCTGGTACAAATACTGGGTGGCAATTGCACCAAATGATGATTCTGGATATGTCACAGGGTACCTGCCAACTCAGTCATATTTTGTTAATGTAGAAACACTGTTCAGAAATGGGGTGTGTGCAGTTTTTCTATACGGGTTGTGGAATCGATGTCGTCGTGAATTGTCAAGCAATATAATATCCTTTAACGTAGAAATACAATTCAATTGATGGCACTACCTGCCCTTATATCACAAAGGTATTCAGTTGACATACTTATTTGTAGTTGTTACCATATTTAATCATGATTATTCTTTTCCATGCACAATCATTTTCACAGTGTTACGTGAAGGCCTATGTAAAACCTTGCGTTGATATTGCAAGAATCAAATATTGTAGTCCTTGTTTGTGTCTGTAGGGTCATTTGTTTTTATGCTGCTCTTTTAACATCTGTTGTTAGTATATCTTCCTTTAGTTCATATAATATGTAATCGTTCACAGTTGTAACAGATTTTCTGGGAACAAGAGGGAAAAACCTCAGACATCTTTGTGCCAATGTTACAAAATGACACACTGTTGCTGTTAAAAATTATTATTATTATTATTATTATTATTATTATTATTGGATCTGTGCAGTGTATGGAAGTGTGTTTCAACCCACATGTAGATCATCTTCAGACCAGTATATTATACAAATTAAATTACATTTGCACTAGTAAAATTACAGGTTTTTTTTTAAGTTTTCAGGTGATGTTTCTGTGCGACACCCGCATTGTGTGTTATTCAGTGAATAATAGAAAAGTGTAATTTAGTGTAACACAACTTTATTATATAAACAATTTATCACAACACAGCTGATATAAACAGTTCAATTGTTTATATAATAAAGTTGTGTTACACTAAATTATACTTTTATATTAATTACAGGTTGGTATTTTCAGATCTAAGTCCTCACTCAAACCGTAATGCATGCTGCACACCAGTATTACAGTTTTGCAGTCACTGAATTATGGAACTTGAAGTACCTTTATATGTCAGCAATGTGCATTCAATAAGGAATTGTTACTTTCCTGTTGAAGGTAGTGAAAGTGCACTTGCATAATTTATTTTAAATACTTTAAAAATTGCCCCTTTTTACATTGTATAATTTTCCAGTACTCCCTTTCCCAGCTTTTCTTTATAAAGTTTGTTGCAGGTTTTCAAATATTGTAGTGTATCCATTGGGATTTTTGTGTCATTTTCACCCTATAAAGCTACATAACAACAACAACTTGGCTGTATTCCTGTGCTGTCAGAACAGCTGAAGTTATCTTCCGTCCACAGTTGGCCACATTTACTTCAGTGTACTTCGTATTCTATTGCACATTATTATGACTAAGTTGATCTGTTGTTAAAGGTACGTACTTACTTATTTACGCCATGGAGGAGAATCATTTTTGGGAAGCTAAACGGTTCTCATCTAGTCAAGAAATTTCCCGCATTTTCTAGAACACGAAAGTTCATTACCGCATTCACAAGAGCCCGCCACCTGCCCTGTCCTGAACTACATTAGTACATGCCCTCATCCCACTTCCCAAAGATCCACCTTAATATAATCCTCCCATCTACCCCTGAGTCTTCCACGTGGTCTCTTTCCCTCATGCTTCCCCACCAAAACCCTCCATGCAACTCTTCTCTGCCATGCATGTTACATTCTCCGCAAATCCTTTTCGATTTTTCATCCGAATAATAAATGGTGAGGGGTGTACATCATTAAGTTCCTCATTATGTATCTTCTCAACTCCCCTGTTTCCTTGTCCGGCTTAGGCCTAAATATTCAAAGCACCCTATACTCAAACATCCTTAGCCAACATACTTCCCTTAATGTGAGCAACCAAGTTTTAAACCCATACAAAACAGCAGGCAAAATTAAGGTTATTGTATATGTCAGTCTTTATATTTTTGGATAGGAAATAGAAGACAAAAAATTTTGCACCGAATGATAGCAAGCATTCCCTGACTTCAATCTGCTTCTCTTTTATTTCTGAATATTATTTTGGTTAGTTAAGGTTGTTCCCAAATATTTGAACTGTTCCACAGTTTCAAAGGGACTACGTTCAATATTTATGTTTTGACCTCGTCCAGAATTTTGATATGATCATGTAATTACTTTTTATCAGCATTTACTTCTAAATCAGTCTCCTTACTAGCAAATAATAAAGCCTCCCTTTTTCGTTATAGTATGTACACTCGGCCCACTATATTATTGTCATCACCATGAACTTGAAACTGATGTGTACCATTTAATTTCAAGCCATTCTGATTTTCCCTCCCAATGGCGTACTGTACAGAAAAATTGAAAAACTATGGCGATAAATCATTTTCTTGTTTCCAAACCATTCTGAGCACGAAACAAGTCAAACAAATGTCTGCCTACCAGGACTTTGCTATACGTTTTCAAAACGAGCAATGCAACACATCAAAATCCAATTCACCTTGTGCCCAGCCTTCCATCATCGGAACAGAAGGAAAAATGTACGTTTCACACTATCTTTAAATAATATCCCACAGATTTTATCCTGATGAAATTTGGTCATGAAGTGTGTCGATTGTAGGGAAAGTGAAACCGTTTAGTGTTGCAGCTGCCTGCTTCAGGTTTAAAGAATAAACCAAGGGGAGAAAATATCAGTTCATAGGCAGTGCTTTTTGTAAGTTGAATACGGCATAACAAAGTGACTGTCTGTTATAATATTACGTACTGTGCACTAATTGTACCTTTGAAATCTGAAGTTCATCAATCTCTGGTATAAAAATTCAGGAAATACTTTGCAGGAAACACTTCGGCGGCGTTACAAAGACGAACTGGCAACTGTTTAGGGAAATCGTCGGTGTTGGGTTTGACAGTTGTGGAGGGTATTCTGAATGTTAAAGTGGGTGGTACAAGCATGTAGTAACTATCGTGCTGCAGAGGGTTACAGCAGGATATGGAACTGCTCATTAGTACAGCAGTACCTCGCTCTGTAGTTAACCTCTCCCAAAGCGAGTTCTGCACACAGTGCGATCTAGCGCTTCCCCCTTTCAATTTCCAACATCGTCTCTCTTGCTTAAGGTCATCCAGTAGCTACTTACGTCTTCGCTGTCGTATTCCCGTCACTTCCCTCAATAACGTGTTTCATAAGGCAGTTCCTACTACAGGTGTGACCAATCGAGTTACCCTTCCTTCGGTATATACGTAACACATGGGACTTAATACTCTTCATGGGAAAGGGCCACTCCTGCTACTGTGGACTGTTTTGCGGATCACACGTGTCATAACTATCAGCCTAAATTACTCTGTAATTTTTATGGTTTATATGTAATTTACGTTTGTGACTTCGGGTTAGAGTCCACTGATGTAGGATTCCTCATAGACTCTGTAACCCTCCATTTAGCACACGATCGGGCCAAATAATATTATCCGTATAGCAACTACCGTGTTTCTGAGGATTACAACAGTTACGGAACCTACTCACACAAGTACAGCAGTCTGGTATGCACACAGTAGGCCAGTTCAGTTGCACCGAAACATCGCAGTAGGCCGTGCCTAAACACGGTACCTCCATTAATACCGCATCAACCAGCTAGCTCTATCACGCCCGATCCATCTACCCATTCCATCATTTACCCATTTCGTTATATCCAGAGTATCTCGCATCCTCCGCACATTTTTATAGGTGTAATGGGGTGCAGTGGCCGTCCTACCGCCGACACCATTACCTTAGTAGTGCATCGCTGCCACCATGTGGACAACACAATGAAGGGTAAGAATGTAATATATTCTACGTCACTACAACAAGATACAATAATCCAGACATTTGTATAATGCAATGAAAAAATAGTACACCAAACAATGATTCACAATTTCTTACCAAAAAGAACTACCACAAGTTAGATCACTCCCTCCCTTTACTACATAATTCCTTCCACCTACCACCGCCAATGAATTTTGAATAGAAACTTATAAAGGCAACCAAATGGACCAAATATATCGCTGAACAATTTGCACACCTTAATTTAGCACCAAACAACTTAATCACGTTTACCTTGCCTGACAACTATCAGCTGTAGGACCCACAATTTGTAAATCCACTTTTCCGCCACTTTCCCACAAGTCTGCCGCTGGCAAAAGTTCAGAATAAAGTCTCCGTACCGCCGCTTCACAAAGCCTCACCACACTTTCACAGCTCCAGTCAGCATTTCGTATTGTTGCCTAGCAACAGTTCCTGTATTTTGCTGTTACTATGCGAATGATAGGTGATCCAGCCTTCCAGTTTACCAACTAAGAGAATTTATGAAATACAAGAATTATATTGAGTAAAAAAAGTAAAAGAAAATTCTTTCTACGGTGCACGGTGTAGAGGTGCTGTTGGTCAGGAAACAGGAAGGATACGGACCTATTAATACGTTACAGCTTTTGAATATCTCCGGTATTTCAGAGCGCAGTGCGCGGTTAGGATCCTGCAGCCTGGTTAGCTCAGCTGCGCCGACAAGCACAACACTGCTCCGGCCCTCTTAGCCGCCTGTCCGATGACCAGCAGAGGCTCAGTTTCCTTCGACACTCCGGCAGGAGAGCGAAGGTGATTACTCGCCATCCAGTGCCACGGTCATGAAAGCGTGGACCTTTTCCCCTGTTTACTGCTGCATACGCTCAGAAAAACTTTATTGTTGCCACTTGTGCTGTTTTTTGTTTCTGTAGTTAAATATGCTCTCAGCAGCAATGAGAGCTCCGTACATTGACTGGACTACGGTATGGACGGTCCTGGGTTCGAATTCCGTTAGGGGCAACTGATCTCTTCTCCAAAGCGTCTACTGGTTTGCGGGGGTATTTCCTCGAGGTAGAGGCTGGTGGGTGAGACTCAGAACTCATTCCATTTAATGCCACCTTAAGAATGTGTGGCGCTGTATCTCCAATCCCCTACATGCCTTGTTGGCGTGCATATGGACTATGAGTGTGGAGATACGAGAGAGCAAGTTACAGGAGGACAGAGAAACCTGCAAAGTGTGGAACTTAAAACTGTCCTTCGCCATTGTTGTTATCACAATAAACAATGAAGCATGGTGGGCAGGGCTAGCAGAATGTGGGGGCTGGAGAGCAGAGTGGTGTGGCGGCTGAATATGTGGAGCCGGGAGGTAGCAGCAGTCAGAACTTTGAATGACAGGAGCTTCACACTACATAGCAACCTCATTATAAATTGACGGGCGCGGCATATAGCGTGCATGTGAAAGATGAGAAAAGTCCCTGTCCACGCCAGGAAGGCATAGGGAGGAATTAGAGATACATCTCCACTCATTCATAATCTCGGCACTAGGTGGAGGCGAGCAGTAAGCCTCACACCCCAAATGCTTTACCCCGGTATCCATTAAATAGGAAGCTGGTGGACCTCAGAGCCGGGCCGAACGCTTTACACAGGAGAAAAACTCTTGCCGTTAGCCTAATAACTATATGGACGGAGCTGCCCGGCTGGGGAGAGAAGAAATTCTTAAAAACCGTAGTAACAAAATCTGTAAGGATGTCACCACTTACAAGCTACAGACACGAGTTTGATATTAAAAAGGGACCTTAAAGAGAGTATGACAAGACATGAAGTGGATTCATCTGGCACAAAATCGAGTCAAACGACTGGCTAACGTGGATATGTTACTGGAGCATACGGTACAATAAGATAGGGGGAATATCTTGGCTAGGTGATCGACTACCAGCTTACCTATAAACTATGCTACGTGAAGTCAGGAACAGGAAAATAGGCAAGATCATTCTAGACGATACAGGCTCTAAAGTGGCATTTTGTAGGCAATTCATGAACAGATCATACCTTAAACACACAAACTGTGCTGCAACTAAAGCCACCTTAAACATCCGCGCCAATGCATGGAATGTGCGTTACAGTAGCTCTCTGAACACTCCACATTTACGAGGCTTCAGGAACGCGTCATGTTGACGTTGCCTGCCTTATCGCTTACTTTCGCCGGTGGGCCGATTGTACATGTACTGTAGTTGCGTCCTACCAGTTGCTGAGGTAGCTGCGTTGTGGATGGTGGCTTTGGGCACAACAGGCAAGAACTGCGGACGGCTGCAACAGTGTGCTCGGTAAGTGGCTGTAGTGTATTTTGTGGCAGTGGAACTGTATTGTTTTGGGGGCAGATCACAGCACGTGAGGAAATTACTTCTCGACTAGTATTATAAACGGTAACTTGACCCATCAGCCAGACGCCGACGAAATCCTTTATGTGTGTGCGTCGTACTGTGTGTTGGTTGTGCGTGACTGCAAAGTTTCGTTGAATTAATTACTAGTAAATTATACAGGTCTGGATGGGAATGGAGAATTTCGGCAATATAACAGCCATGTTTACGTTCCAAGTTGTTTGTAATCAGCATTTACCTTTCGTGCGTAATTCACGAAGTTTTTAATGCGAGGGTGGCGCAACCACCGTCTTTGACCAGAAGAACCGCCACCAGTACGTATGTTACTGTCGTCAGGTGATATTCTGTGTACGCGTGTTGTCAGGAGGAGGGACCAGATGATGGTAGTATCTGCTGACTAAAAGTTAACTCGATGTAGCTCAGTGCTTCTTCATAAGCCAACAGGTTCTCAGCAAAACAAGAAATTCCCAACATTTTATGAAACGCGAAAGTTCATTACCGCATTCACTAGCGCCCGCAATTTGTCCTGGTCGTGTTCAATAAACTGTAAACGATCACCCTATGTACCTCGTATGCCCTGACGTGCTCAGTACATTAGGTGAATCTTCTTAAGGGATAGGAGTAGGGTTCATGTGTTCGGATGAAGTCCTCACTCTTTTCTTATTTATTCATGTATTTGAATCTGAGTGGCAAAGTCTATTCTTGTCTAGTTAATTATATTGGAAACATATTCTAACAAAAGAAATTACACAACCGTCACTTCTCTCCAGAACTAGTAACCCACTTGCATCGCCCTCTTATTGCTCGACTGTTGGCTTCAGCGTTCCAGTTCCTTTGTCTGCCGCTAACCGTCTTTCCCGCCCAACGCTCTGTATCCAAAGGTATCCCGACATGATGTCGACAATGAAATTTAAGGCGGACGGTCAGCCGCCCGCAACTGAGGTCAGCAATTGCTCTCTGTTGTACCAACAATGTTCGGCTACGAAACAATACTTTCTAAACTTTTATTTGAATATGTTTTGTGTACTAATGTGACGTAATCCGGGTTTAATTACAGTGTAAATAATAATCGCGTAGCGACGGTTCTTTTAGAAGTTGTAAGCATGAGTACGGGGACCGATTTTGCACTTCAAAACATACCAAATTATATTTATAGTCTATTATATTGTATTATATTTGTATGATATTATTATTATTATTATTATTGTATTTGAGATCAAATGTCATTCACCATGGTAGGAACCCTCTAAACAGTACACCAACCATCTGTTTGAAGAATAATCTACGTAACCCCCTTCTCCCACCGGTTTCCAATGGCAAATTTTTTTTTTTTGGGGGGGGGGTAGGGAGAAACGGGAAGATTGTTGAAGTAGATACGTTTTCAGTGATTTTACGTAATTCTGAATTTGTTACCTTATACTGCAAATACGACGAGTTTTTAGATTCTCACAGCGGTGGTGTCGAGTGTCCGAGTCGTCTGCGATGTGACGATGTATACTCCAGCAATGCCTTCCCTCGAAAATGACAGTGCTACGATCTTTCGAAACGTCGGGAACCTCCTGCCTGACTACAGAAACAGCGTCACATCCCTGAAGAACTGAATCCTGAAATGTATTAACAGGAGAGAGAAACCGAATCGAGCTACAGCCAGGTGTGCCTGCGTGCATTTCGTAAGAAATGTGCCAATGTCCGATGAACTTTAAACGACGCTTGTTCTCCGCATTTTGTGATGGTGCAGTAATACCGTCAGAATGTTAGCTAGGGTAGCTCAGTTTGTATAGTGACTGGACGGCAGGACTTAACGACTGGGGGAATTTGCGTTGTCTGGCCAGTAGTGACAAGGCTTTTGAAGGGCGTGTTCGTAAAATTGCGAAAAGCTAGTATGAGTTTCGTTGTGTCTGTCTTTTGTGCGTCTGTCCGCCCACCCGCCCGCATGGAACAACTCGGCACCCACTGGACGACGGATTTCCATGAAATCCTGTATTTCCTTATTTTTCTAAAATATGACCAGATAATATAATTTTCATTAAAATCCGACGAGAATAAGGGGTACTTACATGAAGACCAATATACGTACATTATTAATCATATCTCTCTCAATTTATACTGAGCAACGTTTCGGGGAAGAGTTGTACGGAAAGTCAAAACACATTTTATGTATCAGTAACTTTTATCCCGAACAACGCACCGTTTATGACATAATGTGGAAAAATATGGTACTGCCAGACAGTCCATAGATGACAATATGGCGCACGCGCAGTGTATGCTGGATACCTAAGGCTACAATCACACACTCAGAATATGTAATATACATTGCTTTTCCACTGCAACAATGGTTGTACCAACACGCCTCATTGTTATGTTATACGAGGGTTTGAACTTTAATAGTGGCAACTATTTATTTACAACTGATAGAAAATAGATACGTGTTTCGAAGTTTTACTGTCCTTCACTGTAGTCACCAGCATTGTGTACGACCCGTTGCCATCGATGTGGAAGTCGTAGGATACCTTTAGCAGCGCCTGTTGTGTCGATAGTTCGAATGGAGCGGTCTACCGCCTGAA
>Ga0209629_10004026_pt1 | contig 10758 bp, 6 predicted proteins | sample TergutCu122P5_FD_187286 | JGI IMG/M metagenome (GOLD analysis project Ga0209629, IMG submission 187286) | Cubitermes ugandensis P5 segment gut microbial communities from Kakamega Forest, Kenya - Cu122 P5 (SPAdes) (version 2) | ecosystem: Host-associated > Arthropoda: Insects > Digestive system >... | reverse complement strand
ATTGTGCAGCAAATAGAAAGAGACTGTTTCAGCGTTGCCAGACGTAGGTCCATATATATACGACGTTAGCATTTCTGGCTTTACTAGGAGCTCCATATATATACGAAATTAGTAGCCTAAGGGTTAATATTATTAAATGGCAAGTGAAATTTAATCCGATAGTCTAAGGGTTAATTTGGAAAAAAATGCATTAGAGATTCACAAATTAAAGTAAAACACTTCTTTGTGGTGTCAAAACATCTGACAGGCATTTGTTGAATTGTGTTTGAATATGGATTTAGTAGTTATCTATAATTTGGGTTTATTCTTACACTGCTGCAACTAGTTCTACTTCCATTGTCAGGCAAGGGAGAATGTGTTTTACTCAAATCTTGATATGGATAAGGCCCAGCTTCACCACCACCATTAAAGAAAGCATTTTTTGCAAGTACATGACATTTCAATTAGGCTGAAAGATAATAGATTCTTGTGTGTATGAGAACACAGTGTGCTCTTCATACCTCTGGTGTAATAATTGTTATAGGATTCATTCACAGATACACTGTTAATTTACAAGCTTCATATGCAGTGTTATACATGAAGGAAGCTAGATATATGAGAAACTGCTTTAATTTTCATCTGTGGTGACAGACCAATTCCAGTCTCCGTTTTTTACCATAATTTTTTGTATAATTTTTTACAGTAGTTGCTGTATCTTTCATTTGATACAGACTTTTCTGTTTTGCAGAAAGAGGGTGCAGTATACCATATAGTTACATACTCCCAGGCGACAAACATGATTTTCTTATAAATTTTACAGTGTATCTCATTGGCTCAAACTAAAACAGAATCTGTATGTGCTTAAATATTTTGTTCCACGTAGATTAATGGCCATGACATATAGCCCTGAATAGTAAAATAAATTTAAGGTCTTACTGTATGAACCTTCTCCTTAAAGAAAATAATGCGTGGCAAATGTAATCCATAAAATGTTGTGCAGGAAACAGTGTAACAGCCAATAATTGAATAATAGATAAACACCAACACATGCACTTTTTCACATTCAACACTGTATTAGTCTAGAATGTTGATTTCAAGGTTAAAATACAATAAAAATACTTAAAGGTACTCCAACATGTTTTGATCTTATTGAAGAAAAAAGTGTAACAGCCCTTTTCATGTCTTGGATGGAGTGCCATCACAGTCGGGTATGGGCTATTAATGGCTTCCCCGATCCAGAAGGCATTAAAAACATCTTAAATGTATATGAATGGATGGGCAGGCTTAAATGTGGGAGGACAACTTTTGATGATGAAGAATAATTGGGAACACAAATAGGCCCATTTATGGATGTCTGAGAGTTTCTTGTAGAGAGACAGTGAAGAAGAAGAGGTTCAGTTACTGTGAATTGTCATGAGTAACAAAACATTGTTCTGTTGTGAACCCTGCCCTAAATGACAGTGTATGCAGTGGAAACACCCCATATCCCCAAAGACAAAAAATTTAAATCCCAGACCTCTGCAGGTAAAGTGATTTTGCTTTTGTTCTGGGACTTTAATGGGTCAATACTGGAACATTACCATGAGCAAGGCACCACTGTTACAGCTGCATTGTACACTGAAATATTGAAATCAAAGCTGAAGCCAGCATTGCTCATCAAGCACAGAGGTTAGCTGTCCAGGGGTGTTCTTTTGCTCCTTGATAACACACTTCCTCATTTCATGGCAGCTACCGTTGAAGCAAATAGGCAGCTGATATTTGAACTTCTTCCACACCCCCTACATAGTCCAGACTTAGCTCCATCAGATTATCACATGTTTGGACCACTAAAAGAAGCCTTGTGTGTATAAAGGTACCAGTGATGATGAAGTTAAAGATGTGATGCACACACGGCTTCAATTACAGCCAAAAACTTTCTTTGTACATGGCATTATAAAGCCTGCGAACTGTTACACAATACATGTTGTAAAAGAGGGGTGATCATGTGGAGAAATAGTACACTTTGCGTTTGTCACAGATTGACATATACAAAATAGTTAATGTACTCACTTTACTTTTTGACTGTGCCTCATTCCTCAGATAATATGCTTCCCTGCTATTTAGAAATACCACATAAGAGTTCACTATGGAGGATCTGTCGGTAAATTTAAGTCAGGAGGCGCGTTGATGTACTTACTTACCTTTATGTAAATTCTGGGCAATTGTCAGAACTCATATTTCTACATAGCCAACAAAACTGGCATGACAAATACCTGTTGCATGTTCACAGTGTTGAGATACTCCTGATGATGGACAGTGGGCCTGTCCTTAACATATAGAGTACTTTATCAAATAGATTTGAGAAATTGTGCATCTTGTTATCTTTTATTATAAGAATATATCACGATGCACGGTCCTCTGAATGTCAGATGCCAGTTTGTTTTGTGAGTAGTGTTTCCTAAAAGTGACCTTGAAATTGGTAATACCAATTTCAATTTGCAGAGGAGGAGGGGGGTTTGTATGGAGAACTGCCACAACATTGCTGCATGATATATGACATGGAGGGTAGAAAATTATGGAACTATTTTCTGTTCCTACCCATGTATAGGTTTTATTTCAGTTGTACAGGCCCACATTTTACAGAACGTAAATATTTGAAGCCTGGGTCTTACGAATCCCATAACCTGGTATTGTCCGGAACTGAAATGTGTAGCTGTATTTGATATTAACAGTGGAAGTTTTGTGTTATTAATTTGTCTTTCAAGATTCGTTAATCCTTTGGAGCCAGAATTAAATGCCCAATGTACTCTGCAAGAGACCCAGAACTTAAGTTGCCATGCATGACTACATGTTGTGTACTGAATACTTTAGTGGATGTTTGGTTTTCTGAGCATCACACTGCATGTCGACTTCCAGTGGGAAGGGTTAATTTCTTAACCTTTATTCTGAACATCCTGTTATGATCACAAGTTCTGGATGTGATAAGGATGAAGTAGTGGAATATGAAATAGTGAAATGCTTCCTTCAGCTCGTGAAGGAGAAAACATTTGTGCTAACTGTATTCTACAGAATAGACAGTTTGTACTTTTATGTGTTGTGCAATTTGTATTTAAATCTTTTGGTGCTGGTGGCAGGTGTTCCGTGCTCGCACACCACCTGAGGCAATTGATCTGGTGTCACGGCTGCTAGAGTACACACCTTCATCCCGTATCTCTCCACTCCAGGCATGTGCCCACACTTTCTTTGATGAGCTGCGGGAGACAAACACACGGCTACCATATGGTAGGGAACTACCACCATTATTCAACTTCACAGAACAGGGTGAGTTAATTCTTCAGGACTCCAACAGGTACAGTTTGACAACAGACAACAAGGATTGATAAAAAATGAACAGCAATTTCAGTATGTTTCATTACATGTTGACGTAGTAAAATTGCAGAGCATTTCTACTCTGCTTATCAAACATTGGCATGGATGAGAAAATTAATTATTTCAGTATGGACTTCAGTATGTTTAATGCTTACTGATTACATTTCCCAGAACTGAGCATTCAGCCATCTCTCAACTCTGTGCTCTTGCCACACCATGCGCAAGAAGAATCTAGTGGAGGTGGCAGTGGAGGAGGGAATTCAGGGGCTGATGGAAATGGTGGGGCTAGCAGTAACCCAGGTGTTAGTGCACCATCTGCAGACACCAACTCAATGGCAACGGCTGACCCAAATGTCCCGTCCCCTAGTGGAGCAGCAGCAGCATCTGGCATGGCTTGAGATAGCCCATTTGTTTAAATTCCGAAACACAACACTACGTCCACACCAAACAACTAGACCAACTATCAAGACCGAAACTAGCAGTGGTAATGTGATGACACGTTTGATCCAGTCGAAGAAATATAAAACAAGATGTATTATAAAAAGTGGGATGGGTGGGAAACATAGTCTACATAAGGCAATCATCTTACAAGTCGTGGGAATCACGAAACTGCACCCACGACAGACTTCATATAACGACGACAGAATATTCCGTAGATGCACATTAGAACAACGTGCGAATTATGATATTGAACATGTTGAAGATTCAGTGTTGGTTGCCATACCATTCTTTTCTTATGTGGTATAAGTCATAGAGGAAAGGAACTCAGAGAAAACTGAATATCAGGTATGTTATGTTCAAGAGAACACAAAGGTTAAAGTGGGATATAAATGTGGGCGATTGGGTTCATCAGTTCTCTGTTACATCTCTCACAGCCTGAATCAAATAAACAGTAAAAAATGGGCGCATTGCACATTTAGATTTAAAATCAAAATGTGTGACAGCTTTCTATTTAACATTTATCTAAATAAAAGGGAAACTATAAGAAATCAAACTTTGGTGCAGTCCTTCAATATGATGGAACTTGGTCAGGATGTAATAAATACATTTGCTCTGTAATAAAAGAAACAAAACATTATCAACAGTAAACGCATTGTACAGTTTAAATCTGGTTCCATCTTTGTACGTATATATTGCAGTTATAAATTATTTAACAGTGTATAAATAGCCCCTCCCCAAATGATCCATCAGCTATTTCTTTTTGTATCTTCGAATGCTAAAGCTGCCAACTATTGTAATTAGTAAATGACCAGACCAGTATGATATGGGCTGAATAATAATTAAATGTGCAGCTTGTGTCAATGTTTAAAAAATGTTATGAAATCCTGTTCCTCGTTTTCTTTTAAGTGGAACATATTATTTTGGCTCTTCAAGCAAAATAGTAGTATTTGGGATGGATTGCTTTTGTATTGTAAAATGGTTTAGATGGGGGATAAAGGTTTGTTGAAACTGTTCATTTTAACTGTGTTTTAAAATTGTACATCCTTTTATGCACTGACGATTTCAGAAAATGAAAGGTCAGATATGGTGGTTTCATTTATAAGACCCATGTTTTATTGGATTCACTTAATTTTAGCTTCAGTAGCTGTATGATGGGTGGATCACATTTTAAAAAGGAAAGATTGGTGCTTTCATAAAAGTAAACAGTTCGCTTGGCTGTTGTGCAATATGTAACAGCTCCCAATTTGTCAGGACCATTTATATTTTATTTTCAAACTGGTGTTAGCTTGTAGAGGACATAGACAATGTGCGACTGTTCATTGGCTGGGGAAGGAAGTGAGAGTGAAGATTGTGATGGAATAACCTGCCATTTATTCTCTTTCTTAATTGTAGAGTCCGCCAGTCCTGTAAACTACTAAAGGAATGGACTTTATTGACATTGTTCTGTAGATGAATTCAAATTTCCAGCAACATGTGTTTCTCCGTGCTGTAGACATAAAAACTAGCAACAGTAAAGTATGACGTAGTCAAAACAAATGAAACACCTCACTTCAGTGCTTTTGTAGAGTTACTGAGACATTTTGTTTCCCCCCCCATGTTTCTCCATGTATAAACTTGAATGCAGTGATGTAATAATTTAGCATTTCACAGCAGTTGATGAAATAAACAGAGAAACACTATTATGAATAGGGTGTAGGTGTTTACATTACACATTACAGTGTATCATTGACAATTTGAATCTTTTATCATCCTTTTGTTCTTTCTGAGAGGCTGTGCATTCAGTCTGCCAAATGATGAACATTAAAATCCGTTTTTTGTCCTTACTCTATGTCAGAAAGTGGATTTCCTTGGATGGCATGCTAGAAGGATCTGGTGAGTGAACCATTGGAACTAATTCCAAATCTGGTCAGTTAAAAAACTTGTGAAAAGTTAATGGGTATTAATGATTGCTTGTAGGAGCAGGGATGTATCTGCTCATGAATAGGTTATAATACTGCCTACTGTCTCTGCAATTCTCCATATTTCTGAAAAGGACAATCAATATATCCTCTAACTTTTCATGAGTATTGTATATATATGTGTAATGAAGAGAGACCTACAAGTCTTGGTAACTTTTGTACATCTTGAATCATTTGAACGCTCTGTTACAGAATCTATATCATGGAAACAGATTGACCTTATTTCCTTGTGTTTCTAAATAAAATTTATCAGCATATACAAGTTTATGCTCTGTAGTAACAATTCCCTAATGCAGGTTCTGGAAAATGCACCTTGTCATTTGTTTTGAGGTGTTTTATCGGAATTATTTGGTTGTGTGAGCTGGAGATTTGGTCATTACCTTCAGCAGTGGATTGCATACTGTGCACATGTCAAATTGAGAGTTTGGTCACTTCAGGAGCCAGAAAGGTTGGGTCTAGAAATGGAATTGTTGGAATAGGACTGCAGTTGGAATTTGTCTTGAGAAATCATGAAATAAATTTTTGAACATCACCTTGTCACTCTCACATGAGGTACTATGCAAGGCCCATTTGCCACTAGTATCTCTGGAATGATTTTCGGTCACTGATGGCTCAAAGAAAATAATCTGTCATCCATGCGTGGAGAAATCGCACCATCTGTTGAAGCAATATAACTTCCATTCCACAGTGGAATATGGATTATAGGTGGGGTTACATTTGTTAGTTTTGAAATGCATATTCTGCTTTCATCTTCTAAGCAGCAGCTTGTGCTTCGAACGTTACAGGGGACTAGTTTTCGTGTGTGTGCATGTGTGTCTTCTCTCATTCAGAACAAAATAAAGATGGCTGCATTTGCCTACTAGTTCAAAACAACCCATTTTTCTCACGTCAGATATTTTTTATAAATGTTGAACTTTGTTTGCATAACTGTACCAGCTGGTGTGTGTTGGATGTATGAAAGATGTAAATGCCTCTTTGTAACTCAGCAGGTGGCTTGGTTGAACGAGAACTGTGCCCCATGTTGCAGCTCTGTGCAGTACAATGTAACAGTTTTCTTGTAGTGTTGAGTGTATTTATGTTTAAACATTTTATGTATAACAGTATTTGCTGGAGAAAAAAAAAACTGTTGGTTAGCCCATTCTGCCATATACTGTGTATGGGGTAGCAGTGCTCTTCTGTTCCAACAGTTTCCATACAGCAGCTGTTTTAAGTGACACTTTCTGTTAATTGTTCCTATTGCCTTGAAAACAGGTCCTAACACATATTTGGACAGCTGGGTCTCCTGTGAAGTTTGTTGCTTTGCAGTGTTTTCTCTTGAAAAGAGAACAAAATTACAAAAGGGTTGTAGTCAAGATTGTTATTCTTCTTTCTGAGCTCCAGTCTGTCTCCCAGATATATGTTTTAAAACATATAGAACTCAAGTCTGTTGTACATTTCCAAGGTTTTCCCTGCATACCACATAAGGTAAAGTTATTGTAATTCTTGCTGCTTGAATCTGTTGATATGTATACTGTTTGTTAACATTTTAAATAAGAAACTTTGAGCAACTGGTTTTTGGTTTGTTAAATATTTGAATGAGGAGAGCACATTAGCAAGTGTAATTGTTGAATTCTGCCTCAGGACCTAACACAGAACTTGAGAATGGTTGATTTTTTTTTTCAGTACAAAAAGATGAGATTTGTCTGAAGCAGAAATTGTAGTATGTTGTAAGAAAAAAAACAGGTTCTTTTTTCCCTGCAAAGTCATGTTGTGTAGTGTGTACTTTATTACTATAATGGAATGCCCATGTCCAAACTGAGATCAGACTGAAGTAGTGAGTGTGCACTGACATTTAGGAACACTGTTATAAACACAGAATGCATTATTAAATATGCAGTATTTTTAGACCCTAGTCATCCATTAAGATGTGCATAATTTCTGCTGCCAGGACTCCTGATTCATTTATCTGGAAATTATGAGTTATTTATATGAACAGTTTGCCCATTGGTATTCACTTGTAATGCATACAGAATTGTGAAAAATCGTAGCAAGTAAGCGTTCCAAGGAATAATGGCACATTTGTAATGCATATGAAATGTTGTGAGCACCTTCATAATAATTTATAAACAGATGGGAGAATCATATTGTGTGTATAATTTGACATGCCTAGTGCTGCATAATATAAAGACTATTAGATTTCGTTATGCATAAAGAGTCGTAGCTTCATTTTTTAACTTTAAGAATGAGGAAAATTTCCTCAGTGAAAAAAACCGAAGAAAACTAGTTGTAACTGTTATAGAGTGCATATTAGCACCTCAGGAAATATTATAAATAAATATTTATATATATATAAATATAGGTTCAATAATCCATTCAGTATGAGAATTTGAATAATCTCAAGTAGGTTTTTCACATATCAGGCCTTTGAGAAATTAGCTTTTGCTGCACTTTCATCTCCAAAAATTTCGTAACTGTGAAGGTAATTCAACGCCAACAATCCTGTATTTGTAATTATGTGTACTGTGTGTATGGTTGATAAAAGATAAGGGCATGGGAATTACAAATATGTTGCTGTTTAATTTCAGCAGCTTATTAAACTTGACTGACTGAGGAGGATCTGTTTCTAATATGCATGCTGTCGTCAAAATATTAAATAAAAGAAAACTGTTAAGTGTGTATTACTAGTTTTTGAAAGATGGCAGTGTGTGTCCTGAATGATCTATGTCATTGTTAAACTAAACAGAAACATATTGTAATTAATAATAAATACTACTTGTGGACATGTGCATTTTTGTACAAAGTTTAAACAGTAGGATACATGGGGGCACCATTTTTTATAGTTGAATAGATATTTGTGGCAGATATGTGTACTTTGACATAATAAACAAGGTAGCAATTGTTGGTTTACACATAAATAAAAATAACACTTAAAAAGGATGAATATATGTAACGATCCCGTAACATGACATATGATGAGAAACATCTTGTGTGCTTTGCTTTGCACAGCACGAAGGGTTATTATGAAGGTAGCGAGATGCCACTTATATTTATCTCTGAGAGCTTTTATTGCTGTAAATAATCTGCCACTTGATTGTCTCTGTTATCATCATTATTTTCCTTGACATATATTTAAATACATTGAAGACAGAATAGTTGTTGGATAAAACAATGACTTTTGTCAGTTGATATTTGTGTGTGTGTGTGTGTGTGTGTGTGTCAGAATGTTGCCTATTGCTAATACAAACTCATAACAACAAAATGCTGATGCTTAAAAAAGAGAAAAGTACAGACTTGTCAACCAGAACTCAAACATACAAATGCTTTTAACTGAGGACATAGCCAAACGTTTCTATACTGATGTGCTTTAAAACAATATGTTTGTAGGGTAAATATGCCTATTGAGATAATAGTGGGTACACTGTCATGTATTTATTCTGTATGTTTTGGAGTTAGTAAGAGTTGTTGAACAGGTCCTAGAGTTATAGATCGTTATTCTGCGGATGATCCATAGCAGTTATCCTGGGGGGGAATAAACTTTAAAACTTTTCTATAAGTTGGAAACTAAGTTTGCTCTCGAGAGTCACAAACTTATTTAAAAGAGTGTGTACAGACTTCGCCTTGCCACATACCGAATGCTGTATGAGTAAATAAAAGTTGCTTTTCAAAAAAATAAAAAGACATGAAAAGGAAACATAAATAAGTAATGCAGATGTGTACTTGTAAGTTCAAAAGAAATTATATTTATCCTCTCTCAAAACGTACATCATTTAGTAATTTCACATTATACATCTGCACACAGTTTTCATTTCTTTGAATCTGAACATCACTCAAGAGTCAAATATTTCATATACCCACATAATTTCTCAAATGTGTGCAGTGAAAAACCATTATTATGCAACAGCCATTGTTGAATGCCTGCAGATGCTGATAAGAGAGTACCCTGTATTTCAAACACTCAACTGAATATACATTACTGTATTAATTTGTGATCACATACAGGTTCTCTGTTTCTGAATTCAAATACCATATTTATCTGAATATAAGACACTTCTTTTACAAAATTCATCATATGACAAATTGGGGGGGTTCAGAGTTACCTTATAACTTTATACAAAGTTGCACACATTCTGTGAATGTTGTGCGTGTGGAATCTGCAATGGCTAGGTGGACAATTAAAATTTTACAGCTGCTACAATAATTTTACATATATTTTTACACCTCTGATTTTATCATGGTAGCCAGCAGCTCATTTCAAGTGGGATTATTGACAGTAGAAGCTGCTGAAGTATTCTGTAAAAATCATAGGTGACCATTGAAAGGAAAGGTACAGTAGGTAATTAAGTATTAAGAAGAAACCAACAACTGTACACGTACCATGTTGTAGAACGTAATGTACAACACGGTCGAAAATGAAGACGACCAGTTTTAAAGGAAGTAAATTCAACCTGAAAAACATTTTACCAACCCAAGCACGGGAATTTCAGTGTCACAAAAAAGTTCTGGAGTTTGTGCTACAGAAACAAAAATGGCCTTTCCATTACCAGAGAGAAAAATATGATGCAGTGGAATTTGCTTCATCCCTGAAGATGGCATGTAGGAATTTCAAAGCCACTAATGGTTGGAGAGTAAAATACGTGTATTGTAAAGGGTTGCTTTTATGTTCGAGAACTACATTAGTGCACCGACTACCTTGAAGAATTAAAAGCATGCCTATGGCATACAATTAAACTGCACCACAAACACATTTACATCTTAGAACAAATGGGCAATGTACAAGGTGGTTCAAATATGACCGGGACTCATTTGTATGTAAACAAGCCGCACTGCGCAGCAGCTGTGCGACCTTGAGAGAGTGAAACCACAACCTCCACCCTCCCTCCTGCTCGGGTTAGAACCTGTTCAGTCCTGTCTGGGAGTTGCTAGAGTCATGAGCGAACAGAAGGTACCGCGGAGCGTGGAACAACGCATTGTGATCAAATTCCTCGTTGGAGAAAACGTCCCGTCCGCTGAAATTCACCACAGACTCCAACAACAGTATGGGGAAGAGTGTCTC
>Ga0209629_10004025_pt1 | contig 10761 bp, 10 predicted proteins | sample TergutCu122P5_FD_187286 | JGI IMG/M metagenome (GOLD analysis project Ga0209629, IMG submission 187286) | Cubitermes ugandensis P5 segment gut microbial communities from Kakamega Forest, Kenya - Cu122 P5 (SPAdes) (version 2) | ecosystem: Host-associated > Arthropoda: Insects > Digestive system... | reverse complement strand
GAAACATCCGTTCCCATTCCGAACACGACGATTAAGACTTGGGCGGCCGATGGTACTCAGCCGGAAGCGGCTTGGGAGAGTAGGCGGACGCCAGAATTTGCTTTTGTAAACATGAAAAATGCCGTAAATCAAAATTTACGGCATTTTGTTTTTGCTTATTAAGCCTCGAATATCCGCGCGGGCACCATCGCCGAGCCCTTCATCAACAGCCGTGCCGTGCGTATCAGCGCGGCGCGCTCCACGTTCTGCGGGTTCCGCGGGTCCAGCTCGATTTCGACCGTGAATTCGCCGGTCGGGTGCTCCACGGAGACGGGCTTGCTCAAACCCTCCGGGATACGCGCGGCGCCTTCGCAGACGCTGTTTTTTAATACGCAGGCCGAAGCGATGGTCACGGCGGCCAGGACGCCGACGGCGTCGTGGCAGACATGCGGGATGAAACAGCGCGCTGATATGCCGCCGCCGTTTCTTGGCGGCGCTATCAGGCACATCTTCGGATAGTTCTTCTGCGCCACGTCCCCGAGGCCCATAAGCGGCGAGGCCTTGAGCCGCAGCGCCTCGATTCTCTCTTTAAGCTCCTCGTCGGCGTTGAGCTCCGCGACCGTCTCATAGCCGGTGCGGCCCATATCGGCGGCCCTGAAAAGGATGACCGGCATACCGTTGTCTATGCAGGTTATCTCCAGGCCGTCGACCGCGTCTGTCGCATGGCCCGTCGGCAAAAGGCCGCCGCACAAGGAACCCGCCGTATCCAGAAAATTGATCTTCACCGGGGAAGCCGTGCCTGGGACGCCGTCGATATGCGCGCCGCCCTGGTAGACCATCCGCCCGCCCGCGGTGTTGACGGTTATGTCGCTAAGCATCCCCGTGTTGCGCGTCAGCACCCGGAAGGCCGAAACATCGCCTTTCGGCGCGAGCAGACCGGTTTCCAGGGCGAACGGCACCGCGGCGGCCAGCATATTGCCGCAATTCGGCGTCGTATCCACCAAATCGCTTTCAGGCTGAAGCTGCGCGAACAAAAATTCCAAATCCACCCCGGCGGTTTGGCCCTTGCGGACGATGCCCGCCTTGCTGGTCAGCGGGTGCGCGCCGCCAACGCCGTCGATCTGGCGTTTGTCGGGCGAGCCCATCACGGCCAGCAAAACCTTGTCGCGCAGCGCGGTATCGGGCGGCAGGTCGGATTCCAGGAAGAAAGGCCCCTTCGATGTACCCCCGCGCATCAGGCAGCAGGGTATCGCGATTTGAGACTGGCTCATTCTTACGCCTTTTCCAGAACCATCACGCAGGACGCGGTATTGGATATCGGAATATGATAATTCATATGGACTTGCTTGGCATCGCCGGCGATTGTGCCGCGCGCGGCCACCCAGTTGATCATCTCCATGCCCTGCGTTCCGGCGTTCTCGACAATCTGCTCCGGGGAAAACTGCGTGGCCCATTCGGGATTCGTCGGGAGATTCTTTACAAACTCAAGGTCGAACTTCTTGTTGATAAACCCGGCGCGCAGGCCTTCCAGCTGGTGGGAGAGCCCGCCCGTGCCGATTACGAGAATCCTCTCGTCGCCGGGATAGGATTCGATAGCCTTGCCGACAGCCCTGCCGAGCTTGAGGCAGCGGGCCGCGGTTGGCGTCGGGAACAGAACCGTGTTGATGTCGATCGGAACCAGCTTGACAGGACGCTTCGCGCCCGGCCAGATCAATTCCATGGGAATCGTAACGGAGTGGTCGATATCGTATTCCTGGCAGGTCACCATGTCAAATTCGGCGGCCTTAAGCTCGTTCGTAAGGTGCCAGGAAAGCGCCTCGTTGCCCTCGAAATCCGAGAAAGTGGCTATGCCCCAGCCCTCGTCGATGGGCGTATAATGCGGGGCGCAGCCGATGGCGAACGTCGGCATCTTGTCCAGGAAGAAATTCAGGCCGTGGTCGTTGTAAAACATGACGACGGTCGTCGGCTGCGCTTTGGCAACCCATTCGCGTATGAACTTAAAGCCGTCGAAGAAGGGCTTCCAGTACGGATCCTCATCCTTTTTGCCCACTATCGCGTGCGCGATGGACGGCACGTGGGTCGCGTTAATTACGCCAAGAAGCTTTGCCATGTTAGTCCTGCCCCGCTTTCACAAGTTTTTGTTTGAATTCTTCTTTGGTAACGCCGGTCTGCAAAGCGCCGATGTCCTGCATGTCCAGGCCCAGCACGCCGTCCGCCAGTTTCGCCAGATAATAGGCGTTGCCGCCCTCGTCCAGCATCTTAAGTATGTCCCTCTTCTCGACGGCGTCCGTTTGCGCTTCGGAGAGGCCGAATTTCCTGCAATAGGCCTTCTCGTCCTTTACAAACTCGTCCCTGCATTCCTTGCTGTTGAATGTGTAGCACATTTTGTTGAGCGGGTAGCCTTTCGACGACGTTGGGCCGTCGAAAATGATGGTTCCGTAAATGCTCATTACTCTCTGCACCTCTTTCTCTGATAATTGCCGCGTATAAACGATCACAGGCGTCCGGACAACACGCGGCGGGTGCGGGACGCCTGTTTATGTCAACTCCAAACACTTTTGGCGGGTTTGGATGCGACATTTCATGATTATGGCTTGCCGTCAACGGTCACTGATCGATTTCAGCCATGGTCGCCTCCTTATAGCGCGCGCCGTGAACCGTTTGGTCGTTTATCAGCTTTTCCAGACGTTCGATAATATCGGCCGAAAGCTTTACATCGGCCGCCGCCACGTTTTCTTTAAGGTGATCCGGCGATGTCGTCCCGGGGATCGGGTAGATCGCGTAGGGGCGCTGCAGCAGCCACGCCAGCGCCAGCTGCGAAGGCGCGCGGCCCGCTTCCGCGGCGATTTTAAGATATTCATTCAGCAGCGCGCGGTTTTTGGGGTAATTTATCTGGCTGAAGCGCGGCATTTTTCGCCGCAGGTCGCTCTCCTCAAGGGCGTTCGGATCATCGACGGCGTTACATAGAAAACCTCTGGCCATCGGGCTGAAACTGACGAACGCCGCGCCTATTTCCTTGCATGCTTCAAGTACGCCGTTTTCAGGATTGCGAGTCCAGAGCGAGTATTCGGATTGCAGCGCGGCGATTGGGTACACGGCGTTGGCCCTGCGCAGCGTGTCCGCGCTGACCTCCGAGAGGCCGACGCGGCGTATCTTGCCCTCTTTGACCAAACCGGCCAGCGCCGATACGCATTCCTCAATGGGCGTTTTCTTATCCCAGCGGTGGAGGTAGTACAGATCAATATAATCGGTTTGCAGGCGTTTCAGGCTATCTTCGCAGGAGCGCCTGATGTTGAGCGGGCTGCTGTCTATCCCGCGCGTCATGTTTCCGCGGCCGTCCGATACCGTCAGCCCGCATTTGCTAGCCAAAAAGACCTTGTCGCGAACCGGTTTAAGCGCTTCGCCGACGATGATTTCGTTCTCGCCGAAGCCGTAGAGGATGGCCGTATCTATGAAATCGACGCCCAGCTCTACGGCCTCGCGCACCATGCGTTTGGCTGCCTCTTTCTCCAGCGGTTTGCCATAACCGTGGTTCAAGCCCATGCAGCCATAGCCGATGACGCCGACGCCCAGCGGCGGTATTTTGCGCATTGTCTGACCCCCACTACGCCTGCCGCGCCAGCTCGCGCTCCAGCCTGTCGATGGTCTGATAGCACGGCAGCACCGATTTTACGCTGGAATTCGGCTCGCGGTTTTCGAGTATAGCGGAGACGAACTCGCGGTCTTGCAGCTCGATCCCGTTTTCCGAGACGCAGAAGCCCTTTATGTCGATTTTTTCATTGTTGCCGTTGTAAAGGTCGTCATAATGCATAAGGTACGTCCCCGTGTCGCCTATATAGCGGAAATGGGTGCCGATAGGCCCGTCGTTGTTGAAGGAGAGCGAAAGCGTGCATATCGCGCCGGAGGACGATTTGAGCTGGACGCTCATGTCCAGCGGAATACCCAGCGTATCGTGGACGGGGCCTTGCAGGGCGTTGGCCCGGACGATCTGCCCCATGGTCTGGTACGCGAACAGGTCTATGGTGTGGGCCGAATGGTGCCAGAGCAGGCTGTCCGTCCAGCTGCGCGGTTGCCCGGCGGCGTTGATGTTGGTGCGGCGGAAGAAGTACGTTTGCACGTCCATCTGCGCGACGGCCAGCTTTCCGGCCGTGACGAGCGAATGGACGTATTGATGCGGCGGATTGAAGCGGCGCGTGTGCCCGGCCATGGCGACCAGCCCGGTTTTTTGCTGGAGCCCGACCAGCTCCTCGCCCTCCGAAAGCTTGTCGCACATCGGAATCTCGACTTCAACATGCTTTCCGGCCTTCAGGCAGGCCATAGCCTGCCGCGCGTGCAGCGCGGTGGGGGTGCTGAGTATGCAGGCGTCGACGTCTTTGTCGGCCAGGGCGTCATCCAGATTTTCGTAAACATTTTTGATGTTGTTGTCCGCCGCGAGCTGCCTCACCGTGTCCGCGCTGCGCACGACAAACGCGGTCACCTCGGCGTCCTGAATGTTTTTGAGGCCGTCGAAATGCTTCATGCCGAACGCGCCCAGTCCGACTAAAGCTATTCTGATTTTTTCCATAAAGCACATCTCTTTCCGATTTATTATCCCCAGTAAAGCCGCGTTGGGTTATCGACGAGCAGCTTCTTTTGCAATTCCGGCGTGACGGCTATATGCGGTATGATATCGACCAGCAGCCCGTCGTCCGGCATATGGTCTTTCAGGTTGGGGTGCGGCCAGTCCGTCCCCCACAGCACGCGGTCCGGGAAGCGTTCGATCAGCGTTCTGGCGAAGGGTATGACGTCCCGGTACGGGCGGCGTTCGCCGTTCAGCGCGGCGGGGCCGGCGACGGTGAGCCTCTCCGGGCCGGTCGTCTTGACCCAGACGTGTTCGTTATCCTCCATCAATTTGATGAACTTCCCGAATTCAGGCCCTTCCGGGGACTTCGTGACATCCGGCCGGCCCATATGGTCCACGACGACGACGGTTGGCAGTTCGCTGATAAACGCGCTCATCTCGTCCAAATCGGAAGCCTCGAAATAAATCACGATATGCCAGCCGAATTTCGCTATGCGCTTTGCGATTTCGCGCAGTTCGTCCTTCGGGGAGGCATCCACCAGGCGCTTGACAAAATTGAAGCGCACGCCCCTGACGCCCGCGTCGTTCAGCTCCTCAAGCTGGCGGTCGGTGAAGCCGGCGCGGACGGTGGCTATGCCCCTGGCCCTGCCGCCGGCCGAGCGCACCGCGTCCGCCATCGCGGAGTTATCCGCCCCGTGGCAGGTGGCCTGCACGACGACGTTTTTATCAAATCCCAGAAAATCCCTTAAATGATAGAGCTGTAGCTTGCCCGCGTCGCAGGGCGTGTACTTGCGTTCGGGGGCGAACGGAAACTCCGCGCCCGGGCCGAACACATGGCAATGCGCGTCCACGGCGCCCGGCGGCAGTTTAAAATCCGGTTTGGCCGGGTTTGGACACCAGTCCAGCCAGCCCTCGGTTTTTACAAAATCCGGCATTGCGTTCACCCTATTTATCTTTTGGTATGATGTTGTTGATCCTGGGGTACACCCTTCTGGCGTTCCCCTCGAAAATCTTGGATTTATCCGCGTCGGATACCGGGGCTTTGAGGATATAGCGCTTGGTATCGTCGAAGTAATGCCCCGTCTCCGGGTCGATACCCTTCACCGCGCCGAGCATTTCGGAAGCGAACAGTATGTTGTCGACCGGGATCACGTTTGAAAGCAGGTCAATGCCCGGCTGATGATAGACGCAGGTATCGAAGAACACGTTGTTGAACAGATGGTCTTTGATCAGCGGCTTTTTCAGCTCCTGCGCCAGCCCGCGGTACCTGCCGAAATGGTACGGCACGGCCCCGCCGCCGTGGGGTATGACGAATTTGATGGTCGGGAAATCCCGGAACAGGTCGCCGGTCAGAAATTGCATAAAGGCCATCGTGTCGGAATTGATATAGTACGCGCCCGTAGTGTGGAAGCACGGGTTGCAGCTCGTGCTGACGTGTATCATGGCGGGTATGTCGTATTCCGCCATCTTTTCGTATATAGGGTACCACCATCTGTCCGTCAGGGGCGGCGAGTTATAATGCCCGCCGGACGGGTCGGGGTTCAGGTTGATGGCCACAAAACCGTATTCGTTTACACATTTTTCCAGCTCGGGTATACAGGTTTTCGGGTCAACCCCGGGAGACTGCGGCAGCATGGCCGCGCCCATATAACGCCCGGGAAACAGCTTCGTTACCCTGTAGCACAGCTCGTTGCAAATGGACGCCCAAGCGCTGCTGGTGTTGAAATCGCCGATATGATGCGCCATGTAACTCGCGCGGGGCGAAAACACCTGCCAGTCTATGCCGCGTTCGTCCATGAATTTCAGCTGGTTGTCCTCGATGGAACGGCGCAGGTCGTCGTCGCTGATGCGCAGATCAGCCGGGTCGGCTTTGATTGCCTGGTCCGTAAGTGAGGCGATCTGCCTGTTGCGCCAGTCCTCCAGCGCCTTCGGGGCGGTGGTGTAATGGCCGTGAATATCAATAATCATAGTTTTTATTCCTTTTTGTTTTTATACACGCCGTTCTTGACCAGCAGCGCGGCCGAGCAGATCAGCCCGAACACGGCGACTATCGCTATCATCGTGAAATAGCTGATGTTAGCCGATTTCATCGAATTAAACAGCGAGCCGAACAGCACTATGCCCAACACGCCGCCGACCCTGCCTATGCCCGTCATCCAGGATACGCCCGTGGCCCTGCCTTTTGCCGGATAGAACGGGGCCGCCAAAGACGGCATGGCCGATTGCGCGACGTTTATGAACATGCCGCCGAGGAAAACCATGGCCCCCAGCACCAGCAGATTGCTGTTAAACGTGAAGCCTATCATAAGGACAAAGACGAACGTAAGCGCGTATGTAACGGAAACGACGATGTTCGGGTTCTTTCTGTCCATGATCAGGCCCAGAACGATGGCCAGGGGCGCGCCCAGATTATAAAGCGACGCGATGAACATGGCCGTGGGCTTATCAATGGCGCCGTTTGACGCGAGGGGCAGAAGCGTCGGCAGCCATTGCTGGAGTGAATAAACGATGACCAGGCCGCAGAAATACGTGATCCAGAGCATGAGCGTCCCGACCAGGTAATACTTGGACATGACCAGGCCCGCGCCCTCTTTTTTCTCGTCCGACGTGGCTTCCTTTTCGCCGGAGATGAATTCGGTCACGCCGGCGGGCACCGCGGCGATCTTGGAGAGGACGGCGCGTATCTTATCGGCCGGGGCCTTTTTGTAGATCATGAAACGAACGGATTCAGGTATAAAAAACGCGAAGATGATAACGAGCACAAGCGGGAAAATGCCCATGAGCCAATAGAACATACGCCAGCCCGTCGCGGTGATGGTTGCGGCGCCAAAGAAGCCGCCGAGGGCGCTGCCGAACGGAAAGCCGCAGTACATAAGCGTTGTCAGGAACGACCTTCTTTTTACCGGGCAGAATTCGCTGAAAAGCGGGACGCTGTTGGCCAGCGCGCCGCCGATGCCGAGGCCGGTGATGAACCTGACAACGGCCATCTGGCCCGGATCCTGGACGAAACCGCAGATGATGTTAAAGAAAGAGAAGATGAGGGCGGAGACAATGACGACGTTTTTGCGCCCGAACCTATCGGCCACGGGCCCGCCTATCAGCGCGCCGAACACGGCGCCAAGCTGCACCGCGGCCATAGCCCAGATATAAATTGCAGGGAGAGCCTTGGGGTCCAGGTGCCATTCGGCTTGCAGAAACGGGCCGGCAAACCCGGACATCGCGATGGAAACCCCGTTGAACAGCAGAATGATCAGCAACATGAAATACAGGCCGATCTGGAAACCCGAAAACTTGTTATTCGACAAAAATTCTTGCAGGTTAAGAGTTTTTGCTTCTGTCTTTACATCCGGTTTTGCGCTCATCTTGTCATCTCCCATAAATTAAAATACTGAACAACATTGTTGAACAATATTGATTGTTCATAGTATATTATCAATATACGATTTTGTCAAGGCCTATTTCAAAAAAACTTTTTAAACATACGGCCTATTGACAACCGGCGGTTTTCGGCGTAAAATATGTCTAAACGCGTTTAACCGGCAACTGTGCTTTTGATGAACAATACGCGGCAAAGGTGATAATATGGCGGTCCAGACCGAATATGCGTACGATTACATAAGGAACAGAATACTCGACGGAACATACCTCCCTTCGCAAAGACTGCTGGAGAACAAACTGTCAGAGGAAATCGGGGCAAGCAGGCACACCATCAAAAAGGCGCTGCTCCGGCTGGCACAGGATAATCTTATCAAATTGGAGGATAATAAGGGCGCTATGATACGTTCTTTCGCCCTTGAAGAGGTTGTAAATTATTTACAGATCAGGAAGGTGCTGGAGGGGCTCATCTGCGGCCTGGCGGCGAAAAATATCCCGGATGCCGGGCTTGACAACCTGGAGAGGATACTGTCGGAGATGAAGGCGCTCCTGGCGGAAGGCAGAAACGACGAATATTCGGTGTTAAACAAGGAATTTCACAATATAATCTACACCGCGTCAAACAACCCGAACGCCGTGGATATTGTGCAATCCATCAAAACGCAGATGATCCGCCTGCAATTCAGAACATCCCTGATTCCGGGGCGGATGCGGAGCTCTTTTGAGGAACACTCGAAGATATTCGCGGCCTTAAAAGCCCATTACGAGGCGATGGCGGAAGAGGCGGCCAAAGAGCACATATCCAACGTCATGCGCGCGATACAGGACAATTACCGTTTAATCATTTAATGTTGATCATTTTAAGGAAGGGGCCGGGCAATGTCAACGGAATATTTTCTGCGTCAAAACGAGATCAGTTCGCGCAGCGACATATTTTCCATCGCGCGCGCGACTATCGAAACCGCGTTTTACGGCAACAACGTCCAGAAGGTGACTTCGCTCTCCGAGGCCTATAAGCTCGCCAAGGCTTCTCCCGGCACCATCGCCCTGGATATGGACGTTTGCAGGCCGAAAGAGCTGGGCCTGGCGGACGGCACAAAGGTGCTGCTGTTCAACGACGGCGAGGTGACGGGCCGGGCTTCCGCCGCCAGGAAAATCATCGGCGAGCCGGGCGTGGACACCGCCGCCCTGATGGGCATCATCCGCGAGGCCGTTTATAAGACGCGCTATAAAAAACTCTACCATTCGCAGGTTTATATCGGGCTACACCCCGATTTTATGGTAAAGGCCAACCTGCTCATCCCCGAGGGCGAGGAAAACATTCTGTATTCCTGGCTGCTGAATTTCCAGCACATCAACGAGGAATACACGAAGCTTTACAACCGCTCCGTGCCGTTCAACGAGGGCGATATCTACGTTTTCTCCGACCCCACGTGGTATTCCCCGGATTACCCGATGGGGCTGACTTGCTTTGACCCCAAGCATAACTGCGCGGCCATCCTGGGCATGAGGTACTTCGGGGAGCACAAAAAAGGCACGCTGACGCTGGCCTGGAGTATAGCCAACCGCAACGGCTTTGTGGCCTGCCACGGCGGGCAGAAACGCTACAACCTGGGGGACAGGAGCTTCGTCGCCGGCGTGTTCGGGCTCTCCGGCTCGGGCAAATCCACTATAACCCACGCGCACCATAACGACCGCTACAACATCACCGTATTGCACGACGACGCGTTCGTAATCTCCGCCGGGGACGCCTCGTCCATCGCGCTGGAGCCGGCCTATTTCGATAAAACGCAGGATTACCCCATCGGCAGCCCGGACAACGTCTACCTGCTGTCCGTGCAGAACAACGGCGCGACGATGGACCTAAACGGCAAGATAACGCTGGTGGCGGAGGATATCCGCAACGGCAACGGCCGCGCCGTCAAATCCCGGCTGTGGTCGCCCAACCGCGAGGACAAATTCGCGGAGGCCGCCAACGCCATATTCTGGCTGATGAAAGACCCGACCATGCCGCCCGTTCTGAAAATCAAGGACCATATGCTGGCCTCGGTCATGGGGCTTTGCCTGGCGACGATAAGGACCTCCGCGGAGAGGCTGGCCGAAGGCGTCGACCCCGACGCGCTGGTTTTCGAGCCTTATGCCAACCCGTTCCGCGCGTACCCCCTCGCGGAGGATTACGCGAAATTCAAGCATCTCTTCGAGATACGCAGCCTGGATTGTTATATCCTCAACACGGGCAAGTTTATGGGCAAAAAGGTAACGCCGGAGGTCACGCTGGGCATTCTGGAAAAAATTGTCGACCGCGCCGCCGATTTCAAGCCCTGGCACAACTTCACGGACATAGAAATCATGCCAGTGGAGGGCTTCGAAGCCGATTTATCCGACGAGAAATACAAGCTCCTGTTCAAAAACAACATGCTCAACAGGGTAAACTTCATCAAATCGCGCGAAACCGCCAAGGACGGGTACGACCGGCTCCCGGCCGAGGCCGCCGCCGCGATCGAAAAGGTCATCAGTGAGATATAGTCATAAGCGCCCATCCGTCATTGCAGGCTTGACACATTCGTCATTGCGGGCTTGACCCATTCGTCATTGCGGCCCCGGATCAGGTCCGGGGTGACGCCCGCAATCTCCGCGCTTGAGGCCAGAAGCCAGAGGCCAGATAAAACCGTAACTGTAGGGGCGGCCCTGCGTGGCCGCCCTCCCCATGCCACACCCATTCCGTGGCACCCGTAGGGGCGAACACTGTTCGCCCGCGCCGCCTACCGCGCCGCCGTAGGGCGCGATGCTTTTGCAGTTTTGCCTTCGGCAAAACTCTGGCGGTTTCGCCTTCGGCGAAACTTCCC
>Ga0209629_10004024_pt1 | contig 10763 bp, 5 predicted proteins | sample TergutCu122P5_FD_187286 | JGI IMG/M metagenome (GOLD analysis project Ga0209629, IMG submission 187286) | Cubitermes ugandensis P5 segment gut microbial communities from Kakamega Forest, Kenya - Cu122 P5 (SPAdes) (version 2) | ecosystem: Host-associated > Arthropoda: Insects > Digestive system >... | reverse complement strand
CATGTCAAACATGCGGCCCTTTGCAAGCACACCTGCGGCCCGCACAAAGGATACTGTAATTTGGTCATTTAACGGCCAAAATTGCAGTTTTTATAATTTAAACTGGATAAACGTGCGTCGTTCACATAAAAACAGCATGCTTTTCTTTATTCAGAATGTTTTTACTCTTGGAAATATGATAGATTATTTCCAAGTGTAAAAATGTTTATTAAATGACTTCAGTTAGTTGTCGTGTGTGGCCCTCATGACAACACAAATGTGACCCATATGGCCCTCGGGGGACCCTCAGTTGGACATGCCTGCTTTACGCCATGCGCCACTCTTGCCCTGCCAGTTTCAACCCACCAGTCCCAGTAATCCACAAATTATTTTTCGATGCTATAAACTTATGCAACTGACACAGCATCGTTACACAAAGCATGGAACCAAACCCCCTGGTGTTACACGAGTCTTATCGGCAGACTCATTATCAATATACTTTCGTATTCCCACGCTTTCATTTTGCGACGAATAGTGACGCCGGTCTATGCGGTTGCACACACAGGTGATCAAGATAACTGTGCTGCACTACACCGCTCTTGCCAGGACTTCCTATTCATTCTCTATTGACAGTCTTCAACGTAAGATAATCAGATTCGGACACCCCAACCGCCTACACTGTGCCTGGCGATGTGTATGATACGATACATCCACCATCCCGTCTTCAGCTCATCCATCCATTCACCAAACCACCCACCTACATTTCCATCCATATACCCACTCAGCCAGACTGACTAACCAGCCGTCTATCGACCTGTCTGTCTGTCTGTCTATCTGTACGTCTATCTGTTCATCCAGTTAACTACGTGCCAACCAACCAACAAACCAACCAAACTGCATTACATCTATATAACCGGTCAAGAAATGTGCACAGAAGCGCCTAAGTGGAAGTTGCATTACATCCGTAATTGCAACAGCATCGTAAAGTTGCCTTACAATTAGGGAATCAGTTCTTATCTAAGAGAAGCAAAGTAATGATACGAAATATGCTTAACACGGCAGAATATAAAACGGATTATAAAACACCCATTAAATTTAACAATCCGATTTCGCAAGCATATCTTACTGGAGTCTGAAGAGGGACTGGGTGACCAAACTGCATTAACAATTCCTTGACCGTGAATACGTAACAAATGTGCTAGTAACGATACTGAAGAAACGTAGGAAAAGAGAAGAGGAAGAACGATTAAGAGAAAGGGTAAACAGACGGACACAAGATAAAGGAGAACAAAATGAGCTTATGAAAGGTAGAGCAGAAGAAGCGTAGAAAATTAAAGGCAAAAGAAAACGAGGATAGTAAAGCGAAGACGCAGGAAGAAAATAAAACAGAAAGCAGAAGTATGTAACGAAGTAAACTTGCCGTCCTTTTACGTCGTCTCGATAACCACAATATTCGGAGAACGAACGTCCACAAAAAATTGACTTCTACTGCAGAGCCTACAGGCGCACCGCCGTCAGGTGCACATTTAATAATCTCTAGGTATTAAACACCGACGTCTTGGTTTTCAACCCTAATTTACTCTGTCATTTCTTGTGACAGGTGTTGGAATGGGGGAGATGCAAGTGTTCAGATTTTAATTAAACACATTCAAGCCTGGCTCATACAGAGCAGTCCAGAGTGTGCAATAACACTCGTCAACACTTACTAGTGACGCTTGGGTCAGGCATCTTCGTTAACACGTCATATTTTGTGATGACAAGCGTCTTCCTGACTGCTGCCTCGTTCTACCGTCCTAACTTTCCACTTAGGGTGTTGACACTGTGTGGGAACAAGAAGAAATAAGAAGCACAAATGTTGTCGATGATGAAACCGCAAGACGTAATTCAGGAAAGAAATAAGGAGAAGAAGAAAGGGATGTGAGCATAAAGAAAGGAAATAAACAAGACAGGAAATGTATAACGCAAAACTGAGACGCGTTCGTATCTGTATATTGGACTTTTTTTCTTGGCACACATTTTGTTGCTCTTTGAACTGTATATGTATTACAGAATGTTACGACTATCAGGAGGGTCGAAGAACTTATTACTTAAATGTCTAAGTTGATTTGGTCTAGTCAGACGTGTCGGCCATACATAATAGCCCCGTCGACATATACTGTAATTGCTGACTTACAAGACAACATTTCGTACACAAATTGTAATTGTATTCATGATCTATCTACGTAACAACTACTGTAGTCACAACTATAAACAATGAATATTAAACACTTTGACTGCACGACATTATTTTCCTTAATTACAGAGAACGTAAATCGCATGCAGAAAGACACCGATCTGTGCAACAGAACGGGACGTAACAAAACGAATACTACCGTCACTGGACTGTTACTTCACACTACATAAATCTACACCATCACAGAGTTAAGGTCTTCAAGCACAGTTCATGTTACTTTGTGAGATGTTAACCAAACGTGAGTCTTCTCGACAGACTTTAACAAAAAATCCCCAATACAAAATTTCAGGAAACCTCGCCCCGCGGAAGCACTGCTGCTACACACGGACGGACGGTCGGTCGAATGGCAAGACAGACCGACAGACATGACGAAGCTAATAATCGTTTTTCGCAACTTTGTCAACGCGCCTAAAAAAAGTGAAGACAGAGAATGCAATATAAAAGCAAGAAACAATCCCGTTTAAAGACTGCCACGTCTCATTTGCCGACCAAAACTCTAAATAAGGCACAGAACTCAGTTCTGACCGTTGTAACGTGCGCCGCGGGAACAGCGTAAGCTACAGCTGTTTGGAAAACAAAGTGCTCACGGAATATGTCTGGCTGGGTAAGGTGAAGCCGTCTATGTGCACGGGGAGGGTGTAGAGGTACAGATCCAGACAGTGTTACCCTACACACTAGATGCAAGCGGTCGGTCAGCTCCACACCCGGCCGCTTTATCCTGTATCCTGGCTGCCCACTGAACAGATGGCTAGGTGCGCGCCACAGTCGGTCTGGGCATTTCGGATAAGTGAAACCTTTTGCCCTTGCCCGCATTCGAATTCCAGACCGTCCAGCCTCTAGCCTAATCACTACACAGATTACGACAACTCAGCTGCATCTGGAACTAAGAGGGGGAGATAAATACTGAATTTAAGATACTAATTACGAAAAAGTTCATTAGAAAAGTAAAATTTAAAAGTTGTAATGCAGCTAGGACGCGGGAAACATGTAATCAACGTAGAATTTTGGTGCGGGAACTTCTTGGATACAGGTAACTTGTATGGTTAAGAAAGGGATGGCAGGACAATATTATTCGCGATATTAGAGTAATTACACTCTGTATTTATGTTGTTTCACATATGAATTTTTCTATCAGGTTAATGTTAAGCCCTATGTTATAGGAGTTCTGGACAAACGGCTCACCACCTAGGGCTCGTACGTTATACAGTATACGACAGTATACCCATAAGGGCATAACACGAACAAGCAAGGTGATGCAACAGCTGAATACCCGTATCAGATTCAGCCAGCCGGCAGCACGCATAAACATGCTTTTCACTTCCGTGCTGTGAATTTTACGATCAGTTTAACAGTGAGGGCTGTCAGGAATAACAATAATGGTGACGTACGAGTACGTAGCAAACCGAGAAGGCGTATGTGGGACGTGGATTTAAGACTCGACATTTATCATAAGAAGTTAAAGGAACAGAAGTTAATAATACAAAATTACCGCAGTACTGTTGACATTCATCGGGACTTTTTCTGTAGGATTCCTATTGCGCATTTCTGCTCTATAAAAGCGTGCAGTTCCGCGGGAAAATAATGTCTTCATCTTCACACTGACCTCTGCTGTGAAGATGGTGGCGGTATGTTTCTCCGAAACGTCGGTGTCCACGTACCAGCCTCAAGTGTCACAACCCACGACCATTATACGAATCCTCACACAACTGAAAAACTCAAATCTTAAAATCATTCATTCGATCACATCACGAGAATATCAACAACACGCAAAGGAGGCGTCGCTGAAATCAATGACGCAATAAAATAATTTATTATAGACTAGTAACAATCAAGTCACACTTCTTACAGGGAGAACATACACCACCAGTTCTTTGCACAAAATGCATAACGAAGAGGTAGCCCGCTTCACGAACTCAACTACAGTGCTCAATGAACCTGCACACTGCAGGAAGTATAAGCCGTTCCGGTTAGCCTCATTTTTGCCCGATCCGGTCTAATATAATCCCTGCCTTACTTTAGGGTTAGGGTGACGGTGAAGTTTCCCCCATGCAAGACATGAAGACACACGGGGGGAGGGGGGGGGTACTGTCGTGTCAGAATTAATACAAAACACAAACAGCAGACACTCGTACAACCTTAAACTGGTAGGCCTGCCTGCAACATTCTACGACGTGTGTAGTCCGTAAAAGACAAACGTAAAGTTCACCCTATAACCTGCCATGAAGGCACAGAGGAGAAGTAGAGGTATAGCTCTATTCTTTCTTTTACCTCGGCGCTAGGGGAGGGTGGGTTGTTAACGCCAAGCCCCCGCCGCTCTAGCCACGGAAATGAGCCGGTACCCATTGTGTTGCAGGTCGCGTGGGTCCCAGGGCCGGTCTGGACGCGTGCGAAAAATCTCCCCCCCCCCCCCCCCCAACAGGGATTTGATCCCCAGACCGTCTAGCCCGTAGCGAGTCGCTATACCGACTACCTACCCCGGCCCACAGATGTAGCCTGTATCTAGCGGAAATCAAGCAAGTGCTCTAAGCACACAAGCCTACTCGTGCTCGCAGTGCCCGCGCTGGCTAAGGCCTACTGTCTCTCTTATCGCATGAGTTCAGATCCCGTTACAGTATGGCTCTATGTCGGCTTGTGTTTCTGTGTTTGTGTTTCCTGAGTAGGTACATTTTTTGTGGCGAGCCAATTACATGTTCAACGAGCCGTAGAAATTTCTATAGAACAATACAAAATTTCTGGAAGACCCGAAAATGGATGACTCTGGTCCGCATTGGCCTGCGGCTCAACAGACAGACTGGCTTATGACTGACAGACAGACAGACAGACAAACAGACTGACTGACTGACTGACTCCACGAAGCAGAGATTTTCTTCAGCAGCTACCAGTTTCTAAACTATCCAAGAAACTCCCTGCGTTGTGTGGAACCCGAAGATTCAATACGGTGCTGACGACAGGACGCCAATGGCTCCGTCTTGAGATTGAATCTCTTCAAATCAAACTTCTATACTGCCCATTTACTTGCTGGAAGTACCCCCTAACCTCTGAAACCACCAGCAGGTGATCAGTAACAAACCCATCTCCTCTGAAAGATCGGACATCAAACATGCTTAAGTGAATCACCTATCTGTCAGACGTCATTCTGATTGCAAATGTGCACAGCAGAGACATAAATGCATTTATAAAGGTCTCCAATTGTGAGCACTGTTCCCTGGCCTTCAGATCCTGCGTTGTGCCAACGGCAACCCCAGCACCGCTATCTTCACTATTTACATGCAGACTTCTGTTCCGAACTGTCAGTTTTAAAATACGTACCTTCTCTCCCTAATTTTCCACTGAAATCTCCTAACAGATTTTTCGTGTGGTAGTTAGGGAAATGATCAGAAACCCGCTCCAGCTCCTCATAAAACTGTCTTTGGGCCACAACTTTTATCCTCAGCGACCTCTAAGCACTACATATGACATTCTATGACTAACAGACTCTACTCACATAACCGCTGACATAATTTCTCTTATGTAAAATACTCCTGTACCTAGTTGATAAGTTTAATTCCCCTTTCCATAGAAACAAGCAAAAACCTCTGCTGCCTAAGTGCCACCAGTTTCTTATCTTACCTCTCGCACTCCCACTACATATGACCCACAGTTTTCTAATTCCCTTGCCATAGTTTTCAGTGGCCATGGCCTATAGACAGTGCTCACATTGCAAGTTCCGAATTTCATGCCCACCTTCCGTTGTTCAGGTCGTTCAAGTACCCTGTATATGACCGAGTTCCTGTGGACATTTCGATGTATTTTAATTTTTTCCCCACATTTGTACCATGCATCTTAACATTATCAAAGTTTTATTTATTCACCTTGCGATGCACTAATGATGTGTCTTAAAAAATATTAAAATTTACATTAAAATTTACATTAAAACAGCTCCGACGTGTTTCGGTGCAGTTACACCTTTTATCAGGGAGCGCATTAATGCGCTCCCTGATAAAAGGTGTAACTGCACCGAAACATGTCGGAGCTGTTTTAATGTAATTTTAATGTAACTTTTAATACTGTTTTTAAGACAACTCATTAGTGCATCGCAGAGTGAATAAATAAAACTTTTATAATTTCGAAATATGTTTATTTTTTACGGCAAGGAGTTTTAAGTCCCCCGCTCAGCCACCCAAGACGGAGAACCGTCTCTTGTCGGCTGCGTGCGACTGCTTACTACGTACATTCCTAAACGCCCTTCACAGTAAACAGGCCGTCTTGTCCATCCGCAACCTGAGGACGAAACATGTCGTGGTGCCAGGGACACACTTAACAACGTATGACAGTACTTTTTTAACGCTGCAGTCTTTTAATAAAATGCCCTTGAGCCTGCAATAACGCAATAAGCGATTATGTGGTCCAATGTGATACGATATATTTGTTAACTGCAATTGGGTTGACACCCGGTGGCTGTATTACAGTACACATTTACGCACAAACAATATGCAGAACAACAAAATGAAACAGAATACCCAGAACGGAACATACATAACAATAAGAATCCTTAAACTAACAAAAGAATACACAACGTAACAATAAGAATACATAATTTACAAAATTAAACAGAAGCATACAAAACATATGGTCCACAAATCGCAAGGAATACACTTGGAAAACATATGCAGGTCCAAACTGAAATTGGAGTGCACAGTTCCGCTTTGTTCTACGTGTATACTCGTATGTCATCCTGCATAGTACAGTAAAACATCTTTTTTTTCCCTTACATTCCGCAGGGGCGAGCTATTATTCTGTGTGCAAAGTTTTAAGTAAGTTGTCTTTTCATTATATGGCACAATTCTGTTCTGCTACTTCTGAAGACGACTCCAGTTTCATTACCTCTTTCCATCAATAGCGCCTGAAAAGCATAGCGACATCAATGATAAACCAAGCCATTACATCAGACAGAATTATACGAGAAAAACAAAATATGAAGATAAATAGGACAAGGGACATTTTTGCCGTCGGAAATGCCTCCCTAAGAGTTAAAAGGACGTCTCTTTAACTCTGTTTCAGCGTTTTATGTAGTGGGGCCAAAGTAAATTCAGCAGCTGCAGTGAGAAACAGCTGCATGTTATCTTGAATACAGTCTCCTGTGTTTCCACGTCTGGAAATGACAAGTTTTTCCTCTAACGGCCTGAGGGCGCTATACGCTTGCTGCTTCCCTTAACCCTCTGTTCTTTTTCCACCATTTTGTATCATTTTGAAAACTGCTTCGATGAGCCAGCTACGTGGTCCGCTACGTGGAATGGTAGCAGTACACTCTGGGCAACAAGTTTGGTGAAGTTGGCAACTTGCTGATTTTCAAACTTCAGACTAATGACTTCCACATCTCACAGATTTCATCTGCCCCCTTAGCAACCGAAGATTTCGTAGAATTCATAACACAAACAACGATAAAATACAAATGGATTGCATAATTAACCCAAATTGATGTTCTTAACAGATGCTGACACCAGGTACAAATTCATTCTCATTTTCAGTACGGAAATTCAATTCTTCATGAGAAGACAACAGGAGCCTGAGGCTATTAAAGTCGCTCTACCCTCTTTCTCCATTCCTTTTCCATTACCCATCTTTCACACGAACTTGCTACGAGTATATGCTCTTTACCCTTATGGTTCTAGAAATATTTAAAGAATTCTGCTTAATAATTTCTAATTTTCATAACTAAGACGACTATGAAGCTGCATTTAAGAGGCATTTATGCTAACCAAAACTTAGGGTAGAAATGATTATTAATAACGTCATACTTTAAAATAAATCACAAAAACTTCAAATTCAGGTCTGCTGTTATTTGGCTTGTTGTTGGACAAGTGCTTCTCGACGTTTCGAAGGATCGTGATGTCTGATATTCATGGTAAATCAGTCCAAGGAGATCCTTCGAAACGTCTGGAGGTATTCGCTCTAAGACACAGACCCGAACCCTCAGCACTACCGCTCTGAAAACCTCAAAACTCGCTCAGTAACAATTATTTGTCAGTCTCATTGTAATTCACCAATGCCACTCAGATTCACGAGTTTATTCGTTCTTACACAATTTAATAAAGTGGGTTTTAAATATGAGCAGTCTCCAAAAATACTTTACAAAAACCAGATAATGGTTCGCACGAACCGAACTGAATCGGCTTCAACAAATCGACATATCGACCGAGCGTCCATTGCCTCTATAACCAGAGAATAAAGTTGCTATAGATTGCTTCAGCATGCCTTAGTATCACTTCGTGTCGTCGTGAAAGGACGCGGAGAGGCAATCGGCAAACACACACACGCACAAACACGATTCCGGATTCGGATGTTTCAAGGCTGCAGAGCAGGCCGCCGTGCAGCTCCTCCGTCCGAAATTGTCACTCGGTCCGCCTTTCACATCGAGACTTTAAATATGTGTACGGGAAGCGCGAAAACCTGCAGATTTTCGTAACTTATCAGAACACAATTTCGGCATTAGATACCACAACGAAATCCGTGAAAGTTGACGCTAATGACTAAGTTTAAAGTGTAAGCACAGTGATTAGACCGACTAAACCATCACGGTTCGATGCATGGCAGAAGCATTAATTTGTCCCTTTACCACCGTGTTCGGACAGGCCCCGGTGCCCATGGGCAGGGGCCCACTGGCCTTATTTTACAAGCGTAACAAAATTCAGGCCAATGCATTAATACGTCCCCGTATTTTCACCCCAGTAACTTCAACAAATTGACGGATTATTAAACGCTTCTGGTTGGAAAAAAATGGTCAGAAAAAATCTTTTCTGTCCTCCAAGATATGCAGCTTCTGTACACCCCTTCTCTAAATAGGGTTCTGGCGGCGCGTAGAGTCGTAAAAAAACCAAAGTTTGAATACAATGAAACCTGTCTTAAACGGAACCTGGGCAGAACGCAGACTTGTCTTTAGCGGAAAACTTGATCGAAACTAAGTAGGTACATGTATTAAAGGAACCTTCCAGCAACAGGAATATTTTCTGTCACTTCCGGTTCCATTATAGGCAGGTTTACTCTAAGTGCTTTCCTGTTTCAGAGTAACAACATCTAACTTTCAAAAAAAGCTAAAAATGGCTGATATTATAAAACCTTGAAAATTTAAAAACAATGGAAAATTCCCTCATTCCAACAATAATTTCCTCAACCAAAAGATGAGTTATGCGGAGTACCGGATGGAACAGATAGACAGTGTAGGCTATAGATATCCCTGTGCTAGGCCATGTGAAGTTGTGGGGGAGCCCAAGGTACCCAGTGGACGCAGTCAAGGTGCACAACAGGGCCGGTCTGGACATGGTGACGAAATGCAAAAAATCTTCATTCCTGCCGCGAATACAATTCCTATCATCTTGTCCACAATTAATATAGTGACATAGGCACCCCAACTTGCTATGAAGAAACGAGTTTTAACGCCTTCATACTTACGCCTTACAAACTTCAAAATGCGTCGACTTTAGTGCATTCTACAGTCATGTAGTGCGCGTCTTTCACGCTCTGCCCTTAGCACCGCAGCTGCCAACTTTACACACATTACAGGGGTGCTGATAAGTCCTTTGCCCGACCAGGAAGGAAAAAAAGCGACAGAAGATTTTGATTTTTATATATCCTATTTATAATCATAATTTGAGGAATATTAGTACTATTTATATGTATAAGAAGACTAGCATCAAACGAAATATTCCCACCATCAAACAAAATACATCGGAAAGTAGGTCGGGCTAAGGACTTATCAGCACTTATCAACTGCCTTGCTCGGTATGGCGATAAAAGAGAGACCCTGTATTTCATAACATTCCTAAAACGCTAAGCAGCGCAAGTCTTGGAATTACGACGATACACATGTAATTTAATATTTCATTAACTTTAGAGTGGTGCTGTTTCCCCATACCCGGCACGCGATTCGCCAGCAGAACAAGCCCCGAAACGGGAACTAGAGCGAATATACGCAGCCGTTCTCTCAAGATGCGATTCAGACTCTAGTGCAAGATATGAGCCCAAAATTTTCATAACCAAACCACAGGATTTAAAAGTTTCAGAATAGCGTGGATTATGCAGCACCATTAGGCATCGTTCTAATCCATGCAATCCAATGTACATTCCTTAAGCAGGTATTTGCTACGCTGCTCTGTAAGGTGAAGAGCCAGTATCTCGCCCATTTATGGCTGGATCCCAGGTTTAAAAGCTGTTCCACATAAGACATATAAAGAGGGCAGGAAACTACAACTGTGCCAGCAGTTTCTTCGACAGACTTATACATGAAACCTGAGTAGAATGAATGTCTTTTAGAGTCCGTACTCAGGAAAAAAAAGTACTTGACTGCGTAATAACCAAAAAAGAAAACAGATTCTGTAGGTAACGGAAAATAACGCCGTAGTGCTATGGTTCCTAAGACAGGAAGAAACTCATTCCTTTAAGAATCCTTCTTAGAATAAAATATCATATGTTGCTAAAAACGTGTACAAAAACGCTTCAAAATGCCATGTTGCCATTCTTGTTCATCGTCATCATCATCATCATAATCACCACCACCACCACCACCACCACCACC
>Ga0209629_10004023_pt1 | contig 10763 bp, 6 predicted proteins | sample TergutCu122P5_FD_187286 | JGI IMG/M metagenome (GOLD analysis project Ga0209629, IMG submission 187286) | Cubitermes ugandensis P5 segment gut microbial communities from Kakamega Forest, Kenya - Cu122 P5 (SPAdes) (version 2) | ecosystem: Host-associated > Arthropoda: Insects > Digestive system >... | reverse complement strand
AAAATCTGGTGCAGTACTCTCCCTAACACATTTGGTGCTGTTGCTCAGAACACAAAATCTGGTGCAGTACTCTCCCTAACACATTTTTTAGTAACAGCAACAATTAATGTATTATATATTTACTTTTCAGTTTCCAGGTGCTCTTTAATAATGGATGTTTAATTCATTGAATGATGGAAACAACGCGACACACAAACACTGCATCAGGCGCTAACAGACTCACAGTTCCATTCTATGCTCCCCCACCATACATAAAGAAAACCAGTGCAGAGATTATAAGTGAGGCCAGAGCATCCATTATACATGAGAACGAAGGTATCAGACTTGAAAGCACAAGAATGGCTGCATCCATACGACCTGTGAACACCAAGAGACCGTTCACTCCAAGGGAGAGACAGAGGACGCTGTTTGGAGCAGCACACAAATCAACTGGCAGGCCCCCAAGCTCGTTTAGGTCAGTCATTAAATTTGTTTCATCAAACATTCTTTTTATCAAATTTTGTTCAGGGTAGACTATTGACACTGGAGAAAATATTTGGACTTCATGCAAAATGTGTAGAAGAAGAGAGAAAAGTACAATATTAGAAACTCTTGATTGACAATATTGTAGGGTATTTGTGCTAAAGCATTTGACATACAGAGAGTATTTTTTGTGAGCAGACTGAGCACTGCAGAGGAGGCAGGATCATCAATTTGTATGCAAAAATGCTGTCCACTTTATGATAGGCAACCTAGCAATATAAAATACTCTCTTTATATATTAAATGTATTATATATTGTTCACGCTAGATGCATTTTATAGGATATCCTAGAAATATACATTTGGCAGACAATGTTGCATGTACTATACACAAGCAGAAGTACCTGTTTTTCACTTGGGATGTGGTTGCTTTTCTTGCCAACATTACAAGATATGGTAAAAAAAAGGAATAACACTCAGCTAAAGAATTGTGGTTTTTTTCATGTAATTTAATAACACTCTGGGAATGAGGATTCAAATCACATCCACAAAATCTTGCAGATATTTCGACAGTGTTCGAAATGCAATGGCTACTCTACATATTGGCAAGAGTGTGCTATAGATTTAATTTGTTTGGTGTTTCTGTGTTAAGTTGGCAGTAGGCAACAGGAGATAGGGAAGTATTTGTTCAGATAGCGTCATGATTCATTTGAAGGTACTATTGCATTAGAGAGAGAAGCTGAAGAAAACCACCAGAACACCAGCTGAGATTCGAAACAGATGCAATACAAGCCAAAAGTATTTCTGTTGTATAGTATGTGAATATCCTGTTGCTTTTGATGTTGCACAACAGATTGCTGAAGTTCAGAACTTAATCTGTGTAATTGTGTTGTATATGGATGATTGTAGGCACAATGCAAGGAGCACAAAATATTAATTTTGTGATTGTACTATTCATTATTGCAAGTACCTCTGATTGTACTATTCGTTATTGCAAGTACATCTCATTGTACTATTTGTTATTGCAAGTACCTCTCATTGTACTATTTGTTATTGCAAGTACCTCTGATTCCTTTCACAGGTATCACTATGCACAAGCTATGTCATTGGTATCCTAAAAATTCAAATTCCTGAATGGTGGAATTTGCAATATATTTTAAATGTTCAGCTTTCTTGCAAAACATGTGATCAGTCTAGGGATATGTCATTGAGAGGTTTCAGTTTGTTGTCTTGAGACACTGTAATATCAGAATTGGAAGTGTCAGATTTGTTCAAGCTTTGGTGTGAACTTTTCATTGATGTAAACTCTGTTTGACACTGTTCATTGCAGCTTGGGTTATCTGCAGTTTCAAGATGCAGATCTTGGCAATTCACTGGGCACACCTACTTCTAACATTAGGCGGCTTAATCCAATCTCTGCCACATTGTCTTCTGCGTCCCTCAGTGCAGGCAGCAGCTTGATTGATGTGAGAGACTGGAAAACACTGCTTAGTAGCAGGGATTTAGAAGGTTCTGCTAGTGTCTTGGTGAACAGAAGCAGGACTCTTTCACCTCAGCCCTTTGGGACATTTCTGACTCCTGATAAAATAAGCTGTGTAGCCAATAGGTTCCGGCTACCATCTATTGAGGGAGTGGGTAAACCATTGCTAAGTCAGAGGCATCGTTTTCGTGCAGCAGCTTCACTAGACAACCGTAAGTTGCTAATTGAGAAGTACCAACATTATACCCACTAAATTTTATAACTGGCACATGTACCCAGTCCACATATCCTGTAAACAATAGCTCATTTTTTATTGTCTTCTGTCACAGTTACTTTTTGTAACATACTGTTTGAGGTTTTTGGTTCTTGTGGTAGTGTATGTTACGATAATGGTCCCTAGGGTATTATGAACTGCTGTGCTGAAGGTGGCAGCAGCAAGTTCCTCGAAAACATTGGTGTCTCTTCGCCACACTACACACTATCACACATTAACATTAACTGTCATCGGAACCTTGTATCTCTTGCTGTCTAATAATATTTTAATATTTTGATAAGAGTACATTAAATTAATTTGCTCTTTTGTGCTCTAATTACAATCAAAATAAACTTTTTCAAGCTATTAATAATAAGTATTTATTGATATCTTATTTCAGTTCCTGAAGAGTTAGAAATTGATGAAAGCGAATCTCTGGAATCAGCTGTGACTGCAATTAGTGCAAAAGATGCTGTGTTGGCTCGCAAAGCATACAGCAGCCCTGTGCAGCGCACAAGAAGTGCAGATACTGAACTCTGTCAGCTGCCTTCTGCTGTGGAGGGGACAGCATTAGAAACATGGCCTTCCCACTGCACTGATGCTGATTCTGTCATAAATAAAGGTGCAACAAAATCAGCAAACTTGATGCTGAGCAAAACAAGTGAAGAGATAGCCAAGAGTGGTCTAAACACTGCTAAAGTTGCAGATAACAATCCCTATGCTAGAAACATTGTAAATCGTGGATTTTTAGAGGACATGAAAAATCAGCAGATAATTCATGAGAAGAGTGTTCAGAAATATCCTTCATATACTGTAATGGGAAATGAAGATAATTTGTTACAGTCCTTCCAGAGGAATTCAGGCATATTAAAGTCACCACAGCAACATGGCCCTGACTCTGTTGCATACACAGAAGACAGCACACATGACTGTATCCAGGTGTCAAGGGCCAAAAGTAAAAATTCATTTGCACCTAATGAAGGTGAGAGTAACAAGATTATTGCACAAAAAGAAAATTCTTCACAAGATCCGCAACTAGAAGGCAGTGCATTTGGACCAGCTTTGAAGAATAATGAAAAATCTCATGATAAATCTCTCAGTAATTCACAAGTCCAGAAAGAGAATGATATCAACTTGAATATGATGGAAACCTCTACTGCCAGTAGTATGAAGAAAGATTCAAAACAAATATCTAAACATGATACATTTTTTAATCAAAATTCACTAATGGTAAATCCTGCTGTAAGTGATAACAGGCTATCTTCAAGCAAAAGTGAGTTAGACGTGGAAATCGCTTCAGTCCCAAAACTCCAGAATTTGCCAGCCACACAACAGAATCCATTCAAAGATGTGGTTATCTCTGTTACCTCAACAACAGAAATGAAGACACAGAATATGCAAGCTGAGAAGTGTAATAGCACTAGGAAGAAACCAAAGTCTGAATATAAGGATGTAATTTGTGCTGCTGAGGAGAAGTGGACTTATATTGAGTCCATCCTAAGTGTGTTGAACAGTCTTGCAGGAAAAGGTAAGAGTGTTCCAGGATTTGTACTTAATTCTCATTGACAAAGAAGTACTTGATCTTCTTTATTATTACATCAGAGCAGTAGTGTAACTTCTAGAGGTTTGAAGGAAACACAAGATATGTCTTGCATCCAAAGAGTGTATGAGGCAGTGCCAATAAACATGTGTTACTAATGTTAAATTACAGTTAACAGAATGCACTGGCCCTAGGGTGTGGTCCCATGTAAGTTGGTAGATGTTCTAGAGGAACCTGACTCCTTCGTCTTTGACCCTGAAAATGGAGGCAGCATATTCCTCCACTGTGTTAGTACCTATCTACCAAATTACATCACATCACATCTCTCAATACATATTGCTGTAAGGAGGTCATGCCTCCTGCAGATCCTCGTGTTTGCAGGCTTATTGTTTTGAGTTTTCTTGTTGTTTTCTGTTTTAATTTATGTGCTAAAGTCTTAGATTTTTACACATCACCATGCTGACATTGTCATTACATTCATCACTGTGATGAGTTGCTTTGATGTATCAAGTAAGGTAAGTTTTGTTGCAGACATGATCCTGCAGGGCCATGAACCATACATCTGGTTTGTACACATTCATGTGTGTTATTGCAATGGCTGAACTCTGCTAAACTAGTTTGTTTACGGTCATGATACAACAATCTTTACAGCTTGTAACAAGAAACAAAGATTTGATATTGTCTTGTTTCTGTAATTATAAGAGTGTGTTCACAAGCATGGTACTGCATTACAAGATACTAGAAGTAAAGTTGTCTGCTGAATTAAGCCTCACACCTTGAACATGTATGGGGGAGTATCAGCATAGCTGCAAACCCTGGCCACCATCTCCCCAGGTAGTGGCCCCCCAGGATATATGGGAGAGGAGGCTGGACAAACCAAATATCTGGTCTGGAAACGGCAGGAACAGAAGGCACGTTTGTGTTCCTGGCAGGAATCCAACCGTTCTCAGCCAGTTGGTATACTGGCTGACAATATTTAATAGTGAATATTAGCAAATATGTACACAGTGCATTAGCAAATGTCTGAACGTCTGTTTGATTGTAGCATGGATAAGTGTCAATGTTCATTTTTTATATTTCTTTCATACAGCAGAAGAGTGTGCAGAGGAGGTTATCCTGTGCATGTCAAAGCTGTATTCAGCTCTGGAGTGTGTTGGAGGAACTGGGAAAAATATTCAAAATGTGAAACTGAGAGCACAAGTATTAAAGACAGTTTACAAATTTGTCGAATCGCCAAATGACACATTATTGTTGCAGATTGCCCGTATTATCCTTGCTGTAAGTAACAACTGTGTGTATTGATAAGCTGCTGGTCAGTACCTGGTGTGAGGCTGCATGGTAGCAAAGAATTAAAACTCTGTTTCTTACAGTTCCAAATCAGTGGCAAAAACCTACTGGCTGTTTGCAAGCTGGTGTTCAAAGTGTCCCGGTGTGACAAGAATGACAAGCTCTTCCTGGAGGACAACATTCTTGGTATGTACCAGGAGCAGTTACAGCTTGCTGGGTTGAATTATGTTACAAATGCCTGGCTGTTGTGTTTGTATCATTACTGTGTCTATCAAATGAAATATAATAAAACAGTGTGCTTTTAAGTGTAAAAATAACATTAGTAAATCTGTAATGAGTTGTGTTTTGTCCAGGACATTACAGTCTTCCTTACCATTCATTTCATAGTTGACTCATTATACCATGATTAATGTGGTCATATAACCTCTGTTTCTTTATTTATAAATGATCAGTAACACCAATATTGGCAATTATATGTGACCTTTATAATTGTCACCGTCACCATTACATAAGCTCCACAGTTAACATAACTGTACTGCCTCAAGACAGCACTTCAGATCGCGGTTTAAAGCCTTTTAAAACAGACACATTCTTTCTTGCTTGCCCTTGCAAACAGAATACCAAAGGCTGTGAACAGACAGCTGTAGCCAAAGCCTATGTGACAACTTGTAATGTTCAACAAATCTAAATTTAGTGCATAAAGTTACACATTTATTTTAAACTTAAGCAGTGTCATGTATAGTCATGAATCATTATAGTGGCTGTACCTGTACTGTAACTTTAAATTAGCATTGAAATTAGCAGTGCAATATTTCCATCAGTACTTTTGTGTTAACTGCACCACAGTTTCTTTCACAGCAAGCAGTTTTAATCAGTGGAGGTGTAACTGAGAGGAATTTAATGGTGATTATTTGTATGTATAATATTAAAATGGATCCTAAAAAACTGGGATGTGACAATGTAAATTACATTAATCTGACCCATGTGGGTTGGTGGTGCAGTGTTCTGAACACGGTAACAAATATTCAAGTTCTATAATCACAGAAAATATTTTTACAAGCTGAGCAAATGTTAGCTCCACAAGGACTCTGCTGCATGCATTAGTTGGATCTTAGTGCTGTAGTTCTGTGGATGTCACTATATATTGTAACTGTTCCCAGACCTCTTTGTGGAAGTGCTTGGTTTGGCAAGCCCTCTGGAGGATGCAGAGTCATGTGTGTATGGTTACGGGGCTCTCAAGTTCCTTACAATGAACAATGTGTTACTCGCTAAAGTGTTGAAGCTTGGAATATTGGAGTTAATGGTACTGCATATGAAAATGGTCAATGCTGTGGTGAGTTATGACATGTGACTGACATAAACCCACTTGACAGTTTACCTTTCTTTCCCAGCTCTCAGTAACTGCAGTTATCTTAAACCAGAAATCTTTGTTTTTACAAGTGTCACAAAATTCTGAAATGATCAGATTTAATATTCTGAAGATATTGTTTGCATTTTGCTAGTTGCATCTGGCATTTTGGCTATACAACTGAGGTACAGCATTTCAATTCCTGAGAGGGATGAGATTTTTCTCTCTTCTCCAGATGGGCCAGACTGGGGCCCACCCAGCTCATAGTCAATGGGTACTGGGGCTCATTCTTTGGTGGTAGACTGGCTGGGGCAAGAAGCTGACTACCCACCTTTATCTAGATCCAAGTTTAAGAATGAATGATTTACACCTCCTCTCACCCTCCATTAGCCTTCATGGCATGCACAGTCACAGAATTACTTTTCATAGTTACTCCTTCTTATGCACAGCATGACAGAACTCACTGTGAACTTGTACTGTAAACTGTGACAGAACTGTCATGTGTCTTTACAAACAAGATAAGATGTGTAGATGCTTGTCTACAAACATGTGGGGGCCATTTCCTACATTTATTGTAGGTTAGGTAAGTATGAGAAATCTGTCTGTGTTATAATGTTCAGGGGCTCTGATTGTACTCATTGTTTGTGGTAGGTGCACAGTGACTTTTGGCTCACTCTGTAAAATGCCTTATTATTGCAAGTTTCTGTTGATGATTGAAATATTATCACAGCATCTGCTTCTTCCTTTATTTCTCATATCATCCTTGCAATTGCGTATAATTTTAGTCAGCCACAACAGTTGATAGAGTGTCCACTTCTCTTTGCAGAGGGTTGAAGGCTCTCGCATTCCTGAACAGACTAGCCATGCTTTGTTCCAACTCACTGGTGCCTTGCGCAATGTTGCGGGGGAAGAGGAAATCTTTCCCCAGTTTGTATCATCTGGTGCTGTCAATGAACTGTGTCGAGCCATGGAGCTCTTCTCCTCTGACCTTGATGTGATCAGCAACATTTCAAGGACACTCAGGTACAGTAGGTAGTTGCAAGTGCTTTCATTATGTGGAGTGTTGCAAAACATGATGTCTCAGAAGCTGGTTCTGCTTCTTCTGTCAGGAGAAAAGTGAAAATACTGAAGCTGCTGTGCTGGTCCATTAGATTGACCTCATTTCTATTTTTGTTTCCAGGTGACTCCTGATAGAAATAATCTCTCACAGGCACATAGAGCAGGTTTCTTACTTTATCCTGATGACAGAGCAGAGCCACTCTTGCAATGCTGTGCTTTACACCAAGAACAGACCACTTTTATAACACTGTGTGCTTTGGCTTGGGTGATTACTTCCTGGCCTGTCACCACGTAGGCCAGGTTTGATCCCAGACCTGTCCATGTAGGATTTGTGGTACACAAGGTGGCACCAGGCAGGGTTTTCTCCTAGTACTTCAGTTTTGCCCTCCCAGTAGCACTCCACCAAAGTTCCATAACTATGCAATCAGTATGACCTACACTGTATAATCTTAGTCATTGACAGTGTCATTAAATAAGACATTTATTAAGTATGAATAACACATGCTTAAAGTTGACTGTGACTGGCAGAAGAAACATAGGTTGACCAACGATGGATTCACAAACACCCATGCAGCAGGAATGAGCCTGAATGGCTTGTATCCTGTTGCTGCTGCTGCTGATGATGGTGAAGGAAAAGATGATGATGATGATTGTGATTATGATTATGATGATAAAGGTAGTGGTGGTGGTGGTGGTGATATAAAACACAAAGAAAATATATTTCAGTGACACATCTACATCAGAAACCTTCAGACATGGGATATTTTCAATATTTGCAGGATATTCTGAACATAACACTAGGTGCGCCTTGTTCAGAGGTATTTTAACAGTACCATGTAATTTCTGTTGCAGTATAATCTCAACCCACAATGACTGCTGCGCTTCCATAGTTGATTATGAAAATAGCTTAAAGATATTTGTCAAGTTGTTCCAAAAGTATCCTGGCCGACAAGATATTGTAGTGCGATTGGGTTATGCTCTTGGAAACCTGATGGCTAATAGCGATACTGCAAGAACCAAGGTAAGGATGTGTCTCTACTAGCATGTTAAGTGTCTGAGTGTGCATGACTCTTCTGTACCAAGTACATGTTCTGCTGCAAGGGTCAAAGTGTTCACAGCGCTGTTGTTGATGATCTAGTTCTTCTGGCAAGTAACACTGTGTTGTTGGGTGATTTTTCCAAACTTTTCAAAGTATTGTGGTACCATTACCTTCTGGGTCAAGCAGTCAAGCAGTTCTACTTGGACAGCTTGACCTTTGAAGATGAAGACACCATGATCCTTTGAACAGTTTGGAATCATCACCCAACAACACAGTGTCGCATATTTCTCTATATGATGCAGCTAATTCTTCCAACAGCTTGCCAAGTTCAATAGAATATATGACAAGAAATGTTTGCTAATTGTCTGCAAAATGGGGTATCACCTTATAATAATTCAATATAGATACACAGTGCTGAAAAATGAAATTGTGAAGGGCAGTGCTGCTATATGCAGGGTTGTTTTGTGCTTAGTAAATATGATACTCTTCTTGACAACCCAAAAGATGGAGACAGCAAGCTCTTCTGAAGAGCCGGTAAAAGTTACCAATGAACATGGAGTCATATACCGAAGATTATATTCATGTTTCCCTTCTTTTTTCATTCAGTTTTTCAGTGAGGATGGTGCAGTTGCGTCCCTGCTACATTTATTGTCCATTTACCTGGAAAAGGACCTCCAAATATTGGGAACTGTAGAATCTTACAGTGAATTAAACTCTGATGCTGGATCAAGTGGATCTGTTGAAGATGTCATAGTAAAGGTACCATATCAGCAAAACATAAGTCATTGTAAAGGTACTGTGTCAGCAAAACATAAGTCATAGTAAAGGTACTGTGTCAGCAAAACATAAGTCATAGTAAAGGTACTGTGTCAGCAAAACATAAGTCATAGTAAAGGTACCATATCAGCAAAACATAAGTCATTGTAAAGGTACTGTGTCAGCAAAACATAAGTCATAGTAAAGGTACTGTGTCAGCAAAACATAAGTCATAGTAAAGGTACCACATCAGCAAAACATAAGTCATAGTAAAGGTACTGTGTCAGCAAAACATAAGTCATAGTAAAGGTACCATATCAGCAAAACATAAGTCATAGTTTACTTAACAAGGATGAAAGAGAGATGACAAAAAAACTAATCCATTACATTATCTACAGAACTTTATTAATAAACCCAACAACAACATGGAATGGAAATATGCTACCACATATGAACTTGAGAAGATAATAAAGTCATTAAAATCCAAGAATTCATATGGGTATGAGGAGATCTCTAATAAAATTATAAAATTAAGCACACCCTTTATAATTTCTCCACTGACTTACATTTGTAATGAGATTTTAAAAACAGGAATATTTCCAGACAGGTTAAAGTATGCCATAGTTCGACCAATTTTCAAAAAGGATGATAAACACGAGACTTCCAACTATAGACCAATCTCGTTATTAACCTCCTTTTCAAAAATTATAGAAAAACTAATATACAACAGATTGTTATTACATTTAGACAAAAATAACATGTTAGCTAAGGAACAATTCGGATTTAGGCCGCATGCTTCCACTGAACAAGCATCATATACAATGATGAATGGTATACTGACAGAGCTGAACGATAATCGGATGGCAGGAGGAATGTTGTGTGACCTCCAGAAAGCGTTTGATTGTGTGAATCATGAGACACTAATAGATAAATTAGAATTTTATGGAATACAATGGAAATTTAAAATCTTGATTAAATCATATTTAACTGAAAGATTCCAAAAGGTAACACTCGGTAATACTATAGAAAACAGCAAGTCGTCAAAATGGAAACAGATAAGAAATGGTGTGCCTCAGGGTTTGATTCTTGGTCCATTACTTTTCCTCATTTATATAAACGATTTACCAAGTACAACAGAGAAGGATGTTAAAATGATACTTTATGCTGATGATACTAGTATTTTAATCATGGGAGCTAATAAAAGGGATTTCAATGAAAACTGCAAAAAGGCGTTTCAAGTAAAGGTACCATATCAGCAACACAGTTGTCATATTAAAGGGACCGTGTCAGCAACACTGTTGTCATAGTAAAGAAACTATGTTAGCAACCAGCAGTTGTTTCTTTCTTACAGGCCTCTACCTAAGCTTCAGTACCCTTCATTCCTGTACAGGCTACCAACTTTTCAACAGTACCCATTTTTGTCATTTGCAGGGTAGATGTGAGTCCAGCTGTGTTGTTAATAGGCTGTATATGAGGGTAGCAGGACTGGGCCATTGAGAGCACAGTGATTAACTGGGCCATTGAGAGCACAGTGATTAACT
>Ga0209629_10004022_pt1 | contig 10763 bp, 9 predicted proteins | sample TergutCu122P5_FD_187286 | JGI IMG/M metagenome (GOLD analysis project Ga0209629, IMG submission 187286) | Cubitermes ugandensis P5 segment gut microbial communities from Kakamega Forest, Kenya - Cu122 P5 (SPAdes) (version 2) | ecosystem: Host-associated > Arthropoda: Insects > Digestive system >... | reverse complement strand
AGACAGAAATTCAAGGAAAATTGAATTCTTACAGTGACTTCAATTTATATTTTAGAAGTTTTATGCTATATTAAAAAGTATAAGGGTAACCTAAAGCATAATTGTGAAATCCATGAATATAACATATATGAATATAAATATGACATGAATATACATGAATGTAAATATGACCTTCATACACAATCTCGCAATACATCTTTACTCCAAAACAGTGTGCTACATATGGGTGTCAGACTGTACAAACACCTGCCCTTGAAGGTCAAAAAACTTGATAATTTCAATCAATTTAGGAAAGAAGTGAAATTGATGTTGTTGAATAATTCATTTTATACACTTGAAGAGTTCTTACAGGCTAAACTAGTGTAGATACACTCTTGGTAGTTATATACATTTCTATATAAATTATTTTGCATTTTACATAATCTTTTCTAATATTGTTTTTGAGTAGCATTGTACTGTGTAGATATTTTAATGACTGAACACTGTATGTTGAACTATGTCATATTTTGACATATCCAGAGTCACATGTATGGCTGGCTGGATTGAAATAAATAAATAAATAAAATCACAGATTTATATATACCTAAAGGTTTCGTTCTTCAAAGTCACGTTTGTAGTTGTATTTATCAGCTTAAACATATGAAAAATGTAATTTATTTTATAACAGTGTGTGTGTGTACAGAATCCAAGTGTGATCTAACAAGCCAGGCAATATACATAGTATGTATAACATAACACCAAGGCACATTTGTGCAACCATTTTTGCAGTAGAAAATCAATGATTAATACATATTCTGAGCATGTATTTGTAGGCTTAGGTATCCAGCATGTAATGCATGCCAAATTGTCATCTGTGACCTGCCCTGCTCTAGAGTATTTTTTCAAATTATATCTAAAATGTTATGATTTTGAAAGAGTTATTGAACATAAAGTGTGTGTTTTGATTTTCTCTACATCTTTTGTCTGAAACACTTTTCATGCTAAGAAGAACTAAGTGAGATATGATAAAAAATGTATATTATTCTTCATGTAAAGTACCTGTGATTCTTGTCCGATTTTAATGAAACTTGAATTTTCTAGACAGAATTTTGACAAATGCTCAGAAATCAAATTTTGTGAAAAACTGTCCAGTGGGAGCTGAGTTATTCCTTACAGATGGAGAGATGGACAAACAGAATGACAAATCTAATAGTCGCTTTTTGCACTTTTGCAAATGCACCTAAACACTGAGTTTTCAAATGTCACTCAGAATTATAAAGGATTTCCACTACAAGTTAGATACAAACTACACTGCAGGTTTGAAAATTCACTGTTGGGAAATATAATTATGATGAATTCAAGCAATGGAAATAGTTCCAACAAAAGGAAGCACTCTGGAGTTATGTATCCAGTATCCATGTGTGTCTTACATCAATTTACAATGCTGGTTTACTTGATAAAGTCAGTTACAAGATTTACTGCATGTCAAATTTTGTGAAATGCCACATGCAGACAGCCAAGGCAGCTGCAATTCATTGCAAGCTGTGGATACTATATTGGTGTAAGTGTATAACCAGCCCTTGATGGTTAATTTGTGACCCTGAATTTCCATATAGTTTCCATCTAATCTGTCTGGTTCTTACAGATCCATATGTGAAGCTATGTCTCAGGTCACCAGACAAACGGGCGGAGAAACGGAAAACAAAAATTGTCAAGTGTACACTGAGTCCAATATTCAATGAGGCATTCAGCTTCAATGTGGCAAACATAAACATAGAGGAAAGTTCATTGGAAATCGTGGTGATGGACTTCGACAACATTGGGCGCGATGAACTGATTGGTCGCATTATGCTTGCAGGTGAGGTCAGCGATTTCTGTTACATGTGACTGAAGATTAAATATGCAGACAGAATATCACAAGCCAAAATAAAGAAATAACCAGCCTCTTTTCTGAGCTGCCAGTACCAAACACATAACTGTTCCACTCGTCAATCAGGACACATGTTTTTGATTTGTTAATCAGTGGCAGCTAATGACCACCTGAACAGGTGAGGCCAGGACCAATAGTTTAACCCCCATGTCCCCGGTCTTCCTGATGCCAATAAAAAATTATTCCTATTTAAAATTTGATACTTAAGAAAGGTAAACAAGTTGTTAATATTTGCCATCAAGCACAACAACAGTATATTAGTTATTAGTTTATTTATTATGGTGGCTACATGTTTCAGTCATTCTTGACCATCTTCAGGTCTACTTAAAAAACATAAGGTACAGTCACAAACTACAGAACAGAAAGCACACACATGTACACCAAGCCTCTCAGCATCCAAACAAATCAACTACCGTCATTGTGGGACAAACTACAACTGACAACATTAAAGATAACCAAAGAACTCTGTTCTAGAACTTTTGAATAACCACAGTCATCATCTGGTGTTTCAAGATACACAAGAATGTAAAGACTAAGAGACCTGAATCTAAAACAGATGCATAAAATACAACAAAAAATGAACCAGTGTGCCAAACTTGTGACTATGAAACTCAGCAAATATTAAATGTCAAATACAATATATATTTTATCGCATAGTTCTACTAAGTTTTACTCCAACATAATGTCTATATAACTACCAATATAACAATCAATATTTTATTATCCATCACGACTGACAAAAATTTGTTACCAATACAAAATTTCTATAACAATATTTTATAACATATACAACTTTCAACATTTTAAAATTTTATGTACATTTTAATGTAAGTAATATGGGATCCCATAATACATAAATATGCACTGATTGTACCTTATGTTTTTATAAGCTGGCCTGAAGATGATCAAGAATGACCAAAACATGTAGCCACCATAATAAATAAACTAATAACTGATATGCTGTTGTTGTGTTTGACGGCAAATATTAACAATTTTTTTGCCTTGTAAATTTAAACACAATTGTTTGACCTCCATAAAAATAATGCTTAAAGAGTTCGTATATTATATTATGTAGTATCCTCTATGTTATCAACCTTGTGCTCAGGCTGAACACCTACAACTCTTGCTGTAAATACAGTACCTCTTTTGGGTCTGGGTTAATTTGGACCCCTCTACCATATCTCCCTATATATAATACTGTATGTTCAGACACAGTCACATTCAGAGCTTATAATGAGGATAATGTGCCAGCCCCATGGCAACATTACAAACTTGAAAACAGTAGGCATGTCTGTCATGCATCATGAGTAAGTGGAAGCAGTGTGGATGTACAACAGCACTAAGGTTACAGTCTGTGAGACTAGGCCCTTACACATTTATTGCAACTTAAGCAATATCTCTGCTGACTCTGAAAAAGGTTCTTGTGCCAAACAAAATGTTAACAGATTGTAAACCCATCACACTGCTATTCATGCATACTAAATGCAAATGAACAGAAACTTATGAACTATTTTTTATGGACTGAGGCACTAAACTGGAGATTTTTGGTTCAGACAGTAGTAGTGATGGATACCGAAATATTCTGGGTATATAGTTATCAGTCAACATGATAACATATTCCATAACACTGGAATCTTTGAGGTATTAAATGTAAGTAAGGCCTAGGCCTTCTACTCCTTATGGATGGCTGCCTCTCATTTTGACCAAATGACAACTTAACAAGGCATGCTGAATAGCTGAATTGCCAGAATAGCACAGTTGGTATAATGACTAGCCTACAGGCCGAATTACAGAGGAATTTGGGTGAATTCCTGGCAGGGGCAAGAGATTTTCCCTTCTTCATAGAGTTCAGATTGGTTCTGGGAAACATCCACCCAGTAAAAGGGGCTCATTTCACTCAGGTTAAGAGGCCAGGGTGTAAAGATGACCACTTACCTCCATTTAGTGCCAAGGTTCAGGACAAGTGGAGTTCTACCTCCACTGTCACATACATTGACATGGTATGTCCAAGGACTTCTACTTCTCAGCTTATTGATAGATGTCACTGCATATTAAAAATAAACTCACATTCTAACAGATACATTATTTGGGAAAGTTACAACATTAGCATTTTCTCCTATGGCATCATAATTACTATGGGCTGTCCATCTGACTGGCAGTACAAGAGAGGCTAAGGGGAACTGCCCAACACCACAAAGTAAACTTCCTAAATGTTTCAGGCAGAGACGGTTCTGGTGAGTCAGAAACCAAGCACTGGTTGGAGATGCTGGCGAACCCAAGCATCACAGTGGTGCAGTGGCATAGGCTGAAAGCAGGAACAAGATCACAAGGAAGAAAAGATGTCCACTGATTTCATATTTTACCTGTATCATTTCAGTTGCACCTGTCCCTCCAACACCTCACTTTATTTGGCAGATACTGAGGAAATAAACATTTACTGCAGGAATCTTAGGCTTTATAACAGTAAGAGAATCCATCAGGTATGGATTTTTAATTTCTGAATGTGGGAAGGTGCAATATGTAATCATCTACACATTCTACTCACATGTTACTGGATGTACATCTCAGCAGCATACATAATGCAGAAAAGCATCATTCCTTACTTGTGTACCTTGTATTACAATTATTACAATTTAATTGGTATGGGATGTGCAGGTAAAGTAATTTGGGACAATAAAGTACAGTAACTGACATATCAATAATTCAAATTTGTTGAAAACCTGCTGGTACCGAAATTCATCAGGTGTGAGAAAATGCAATAATGAGTGAGATATAATGAATGATATGATACTTACAGAATATAAATTCATATAATGCATTTGATGGAATTTTGTGTGGTTTTATGTATGCCTGTGTTACCTTCTGGGAAAAATACAGGATCAAACAGTATTATAGTTATTTTTTATATGTGTTTATGTGTTAATTATTCTTTTAAACTTGCAAACATCATGTATGTTTCTTTAAAAAAAAAAATAGCAAGTGAAAAACATTGTTGAAATATTGCAAAAATTGGACCAAAGAAGGTTGCTATTGTGGAGAGAAATGGAATGGCCAACAGGTTCTGTCAAACAGTGTGAGTGGTGAAGTTGATCGACTGATTACTTACTTTACAGATGATGCATGGTTTTACTAAAAAGGTCACATAAATATTCAAAATAAAAGATACTGGTCAGCAGAAAATCCCAGACTAATATAAATGGTGCCATTACGTGACACTACAGTTTGAGTATGGTGTGTCATCAATGTGAAATGAACAGTCAGACCCACCTGACTTTTGGACAGAGGGAATTCAAAAACATACTTTGGACAAATTTTCACAATACTTTTTGAAAATGTAGGTGATGAGGAGAGGGAATATGGATTCTTCCAGCAAGATGGTGCAAATCATTCATATAACCAATAATTTAATAGCCGTCTTATATAACATTTTTGGAGACCGAATAATTAGTTGTTCCATGGATGACAAATTATTTGTGGTCTGCTGATACACTGATCCACCCGATCTGATTCCACTTGCTATTAGCTGTGGGGATGTCTGAAAGACAACACACATAAAATCAGCCATACACACAGGACACAGTTAAACAAAGCAGCTGGCACATGGTACTGCAAATTTTTAGACAAGAACTACACACAGTTATTTGTTCACTGGGTATCATGCATGTCTGACAGCTGAAGGATGTAATTTCCAGCACTTGCTGTAATATGCAGGACGTTATATTATGTAACACAGATTATTAATGTAGATTCTGTAAGTGGGTTCCATGTTAAGTTGGGACACTCTGTATTCTGTGTTAGTGTAACGGTGCTTCAATAAAGAAATAAGACTATCAAACTTCATTTCTTTATAAATATTTAATTCAATAGAAAGTCTTCACACAGAAAGGGGTATTTGGTGTACATTCCATACAGCTGCACACATTTCAACAATCTTCTAGAAAAAGAAATAAATAAAACACACAAAACTACGGTCTTTCATTGCATTTCAATTTGCAAAACGCTTTCATTCAGGTCTTCAGTAGGCTACTAATTAAATTCAACATATATGTTTTATTGTTCCAGGTTAGTAAAGGTACTTAATATAAAAGATTAAATCTCAAAAGGAGAATGGATTAAAACTGTTGACAAGTTGTAACATATTACAGTACCAAAATTTTTTATTTTCATAGACACAGTAAGAAACAAAGTTTATTCCACAAGGCACTGCATAAAGGTACAAGAAATTCATAAAAGAAACACACATATCAAAAATGTAACATGTGGCTGTGAACCTAGCCCACTGTCAGATGGGTGTTCAGATTTCATAGTGGCCATTTGGTTTCTGGGCAGCTCAGTCCCAGCTTTACCTGATATCAAGGATACAAGTGACAACAGGAAAAAAATAAATGTTCAAATGAATATAATGTAACAAAAGAAAGTTCGCAAATATAGTGTTTCACTTATATAAGCCAAAAGAATTATGCTTCGTAACTTCAACATTCCACAGACGGACACCACTTCAGTCAATCCAGTTTGGCAGCAAGACCAGTCAACTTTACAATGGCTCGGAGCCATGTTAGCCTTCCAGTTACCAAACAACAAATTATGAGTAATTTGAGGCTTCTGCTACGGTGCAAGTGAGTTATTCACTCTTCTGGGATGTTATGGACTTTTGATTGGTAGTTACTGATGTTTTCAAGTGGATTTGTTGACACTTGACAGATAGGCCCGATAGGTTGTCCCAAAACATTGGTAACTAACTACCAATCAACACTGTGTAACATCCCAGAAGAGTGAAGACTACAACAAATTATGAAATTCAGAGTTCAATAAACAGTAACTGTGGCTCTGTAGCTACCGGAAAAATTAAGGCTCTCTGCTCCACCAGCCATGTGACTCTCTCTTCAAGGTCAACTGGAACGTGGGCAAAGAAACTCAATGTGTACTGAACACTCAAAATAATAATACCATAACTAAACAAACCAAACAACTACATACCAAGGTGTTCAATTTCCAGAAGCCTGGCACAGCCCTTCTGACTCTCTCTGCAAGGCTGACTGGAATGTGGGCACAGAAATTCGAAATTTAAATGCCTAGTAAACACACAAAATAATAAGGGCCCAACTAAACAAAACAAATCAGAAAACAACTACATACCACTGCGTTCCAACGTCCTGAAGAGATCACACCAGAAAAGAGGATGAACTCTTCATGTCAGCAAGCCAACTTCTAGGCGACTGGTGAAGTATCAGTAAGCAATGACCCACCAACTATCTGAACCCGGTTTTCCTCTCTAACTGATCCTAACATGTCCTACCTGCATACCCACCAAGGACAGATATGGGAGAAAAGACTAGATCAGCCCAACAGTGTGCCTCACAATCCTAGAGTCAACCAAGACGGCTCAATCAGTTCAGTGGTTTTGCTGCAGATTAATTATTGTACAAAAAAATATGTCTGAATATTCTGTGAATTTTTACACAAAAGACAGGAAAACTAAGCCACAAAATTCACACCTTACATTCCAGAAGTTATGGGAGCTATAACAAGAGTAATGAAATCAGGGCTAAATCTAGGAAAATTAATCAGTAAGAAAGTTACACATTAGAAAAGATCCCAGCAATCAAGTTCCATACTGCCTGTTCTCTGAAATTTATCTTCCTTGACTTCATTGCAGCAAAGTAATGCTATTGACCTCTCAGTGCTAGTCACCATAAGTCTCAGCTTCAGTCATATTTATTTAGAGGGTTAGGAAATGATCAATGTTTCATGATGTTCCAAAATCTTAGTTTCATATTCTCCAAAAGCCACCATAACCCCAGACCGTCCACACCATACAGTGCAGCCAACACATTTTTACATACCTTCAGAGGTTCTTTAAAAGCTTCATGTGTACCAAAGTAACCCTCAGGTATTAGAATAACTTAAAAAAAAACTGAGCCAGGCATGTAAAATATAAATCAAGAAACTCTAATCTGTTGTATGAAACATGCAGAAAATAGTAAATTGTCCAACACCAATGATGGTAGTCACTTTTTAACAGTTCCTGTAATTGCAATTACAGTTCTCTGATAAAAACAAAATTCGTGGAGAATTAAAGAAATAAAAATTTGGTTGGAACTTTATATGTAAACAGAATACTTTGTTGGCATATGTTGAGATATGCCCCACTGTTCATAGCTGCCAGAAATGCATGATTTTGTGTCATCCAGAAGTACCAACAAATATCTATCAGGTTTGGAATATGGAAGTTGATAGCACTTGCCATTTTTTGGTGACTGTTGTTCACTGAGTTGAGGTTGGGCTGTTTCTATATTCCACTGAAGAAATGTAAAAATGTTTTATGATTCACACATTCCAAGTATATTCAAAATGTAATGCAACAGACTTGTGGGACCGGTACCTTCACTGTTCTGATTTACGACTGACTAAATAACTATTTAATACCATGAAACATAGTTCTTACTGACAGGCTAATTGCTCAGATGCTGAAGAAATTTCCTCACCATTTATCAAAACCAAAGGTTTACTACTTTGTTCACAATGTCCTGATTTTGTTTCCTATCCTGAGCAAGATTAATCCACTTCACACCATCCTATTTTACTTCTTTAAGATACATTTTAATATTATTGTCTCATCTATGCCCAGATCTTCACATTGTCTCTTCCATGCATGCTATGTGTGCAGCCATCTCATGCTAGATCACTACTAATAATACATGTTAAAAAGTATTGTAGCTCATCACAGTACCACTAACAGCAGAACTACATTCAGGTTGTTAAGACTCAGATTCTTGTCACGTGACTTGGCGCAACAAATGAGTCATGGTGTTCAGGAAGTGGACTGGGGTAAGACTGCCGAGGTGTATGCATCAGATCACCAGTGTTTTGTGACCTGGTTGCAGTTGGTCTAATAATCTGCAATACAAAAAATATCTTCCTTATATTCTACAACTTGTGAATTTCATCCAATTTATAACAACAGATTCTCCATTATCGACTTTATCAGCTGCTAAAGAAAATCTTTAATTTTAGTATACATTTCATTCATTAAATGGAAATGTCTCCAGTCATTAGACACTACTGTAATAGCTACACTCATGGAATTCAGATGTGGTCTGCTGAACCCTCAGCAGCACATGTTATATTAAAGTTGACCCCTCAGTGAGGTAACACATTCTCTGAAAATACTCCGTGCACTAGATGACAGAATTAAATGGAAAGACCAACCCTACAAAGTAACAGAGATACAGGTCCACAATCCCTTATCTGCAATTCCAAAATCCCAAAAGCTTTGAAAACCAAAAGTTTTGACCTGCACCACTCATGATGCAGGTGTGAGGCATCAGTTGTGTCCCAGTGCTCCCTGAGTCAGGCACACCTCTGCTGTTGACTTTTTTTTTTAACTTTTTTGCGACATTTATTGCATGTATCAGTACAGGAAGTTAGCTTAGTTTGAATGTATGTATGATTGAGGTTTTACTGAATGTTTTGCTTATAAATACTAAGTAGTAGAGTATTTATGGTCTACATTTATCCCACTATTTCATTTACCACTTTATTAGTAAAATATATTAATAAATTTTAAATAAACTCTACTACTACATGTAGTCTTTATTTTTCTCACTTTATGTTCTGCTGCAGAAAGAGAAATTTGTTTGATTACATGGTGCTGCCCCACACCAGACTGGAGATATTGCATAATACATGGCATATGCACTGTATTACCTTTCTAAAATCCGAAAAATTCTGAACTCCAAAACATATCTGGCCCCAAGAGTTTCAGATGAGGGATTGTGGACCTGTACCAATACCTATACGCTAAGAAACTGGCATTCCTTTGTACTCCAACACTAAATTTACTAGTTCACGTAAACTTCTTCCCATAAGTTTGTAAATTTGAATCGTTCCCAGGTTGCTTGCTGAGAAAGAAGTTGTGTGAAGTGTCCAGTTAATGAGTAAAGAAGGTGTGGGTAATAATGACTGATAGATAACTGGCACTTACAGCGTCTGTGGTGACAGAATGGCTGACAGTGAACAGCTCGAACGGCACATCCGTAACCCACTCACCCACCAATGGCTGCATGTTTGGACACGGTCGTGGCGGTGCTGAGGGTGCATACTGGTGATGTCTGAATGGGAAAGTTGAGTCAGGGTCAGTGACTTCCTGTACCTGCATGACACCTATCTGCGTTGTCCGAACGTGGTATGGGAAAACTTTGTTTGCTCTGGATGGTAGTGTGAGGCACTGCAATAAACACCAAGTGTTACAGACCAGAATTCCATAAATTACTGAATGGTTATTCAATGACAGTGTATGAAGCACTACTACAGAATACAGAGCAGTTAACTCGGTACTTCCTCAGAGCACTGTCACAGTCATTCCTATCATAATATATAATTGTGTTATTGTGACAATAATATTCATTCTAAACCAACATAAGTTACAGTTGACTTTGGTTACATGTTTTAGAAAAAGATGCCAACACCAGATTTCAGCATTATGTAAAAGTGAAATGGCCCCTGTCATTTGACAATAAACATGATTCAATATTTTGAATATTCAATGTCTTGAAAGCTCAAACCATCAACAGGTATAAAATATCTGTCTAAAAGTATAATACCAAAAGAATAAATTATGTTTAAACCAGTACTGCTCCACATAAACCCACATATAACTCTCTGGAAAGTATGTCCTACCATGGCAGTTCATCATCACAGCTATTCCATATATCGTCACCAAATTTTATGAAATGCTCCAAACTTACTACTGCACTCTGTACAGCATATATGATTTGCAATATTGGTATTTCCGTAACTCTCTCTCTCTCTCTCTCTCTCTCTCACACACACACACACACACACACACACACAC
>Ga0209629_10004021_pt1 | contig 10765 bp, 14 predicted proteins | sample TergutCu122P5_FD_187286 | JGI IMG/M metagenome (GOLD analysis project Ga0209629, IMG submission 187286) | Cubitermes ugandensis P5 segment gut microbial communities from Kakamega Forest, Kenya - Cu122 P5 (SPAdes) (version 2) | ecosystem: Host-associated > Arthropoda: Insects > Digestive system... | reverse complement strand
TGGACTTTGGGACACCTGCATTTTCCTGGGTGGTGTCAGTAATTTGTTTTGCTTATGATATTCCTGGTGGTTTTTTATTTATTTAGTTTTGTGTGTGTGTGTGTGTGTGTGTGTGTGTGTGTGTGTCTAGAGGTGCAGGTTTTGAGGACGAGTTTTCCACATTTTCCTAATGAGTTATTTGTTTTGTTGACTCTTATTTGGTATTGGAAGTGACAGTGGTCATCTCTTGGTTACATATTGAGAACTTTTGTTATAACTGTGATTAACATCTGCCATGTATTGTGTTGACAACCAAAAAAAGGGATATATTTGCATGTGTTGACAGAATGCCTGGAGCATACCCAGCAATGGCAACTGTGTCTGTATCAGACAAGAGCTCCTCTGCTGGTCCCAGCAGTATAATGTAAGTTTCTTAGTGGAGTAAGGAAGAAAATACCATATGCTATTCCAGAAATGAAAGGAATGAATAAATTGGATGAAAGCAAGTATTTGTAAAGTAAGGGAGATTAGGAGAGGCATAAATAAATGTCCTTGAGAAGTGTAAACAGCTAGTGTTGAGAGTTTTATGCAAAAGGTGACTAAATTGGCATGAGGAATTAATATAGAAAAATAATACATTATGCAGACAGAAACATATAAGAAATATGGCTAAATATTTAGGTAAGAAGTCTAAATGAAAAAAATAAAGTAAAGAAAAGGTGACAGTTATATACACACATAACTCATAAAACTTGAGCCTTTTATTCACCAGTGCCATATATTATGACACATGCATTTTTGCTGAATGTTATTGCAAAACAAATTACATAAAAATTCTGCCAGTATTAACTGTATCAAAAATTAAGTTCAGAATTATTTTGTCTTAATTATATGTTCTATACTAATTAATTTAAGACTATAAATTTGCCTTTCTGGATCTAGTACTTGCCATATTTACTACTTCCTACTGTTTCTATTTTATATTTTTATTCTTACTATTAAAATGTTTGTAATTAGATAGCTGAAATTTGTGTTGACTTTAGGCAGTGTCTTAACTCATTTATGGAATCTGTGTATCTGCTTTTCATGTAATGTCGTAAGAATAATCTTGTGTTTGTGTATTGAAAATTTTTGCTGATAATATGAGTCCTTGACACAGCAGGTTAGATATTATTAAATAGCATTCCTGAAATTGCAGATCAACACGTTTTAACCCATATAGCTACCAGAGTGAAAGTCGTTCTGCTCCTGGACTGTGTGGCCTCTGCAACTTGGGGAACACATGCTTTATGAACAGTGTCCTGCAGGTAACACTGCCATACATACACTTAATGGTGCGTGGTACCATTCCATGGCCTATCAAGAAACTCCTAACAATTTTGGAATCCAGATGGTTAACTAAAAGGGGCAATGATTAGAGTAGAGGACTGACTTCATATAGAGGGACATTATTTTATCTGACAGTGATAACTGATCATTTCCAATTGACTTGCTCATTTAGAGTATGTTTTTGGTGACAGAATAATATGGTGGAAGCTGTAACTTCTGGTGTGCCAGATCTGAACCCATGCAGTTTGTACTTGTGAGGTTTGTTGACAGGTAAAGTGTGCAATAATAATCCTCACGCCAAAAATGATCTGCAAGACAACATTTAGGACGTAGTACATTCAATTTCACCAGCATATCTTTGACAGCAATAAACAGTGTTTTTGCTATATGTGATGCGTATATGCTAGTTGAAGGACAACATTTTCAGCATCTTCTTTAAATTTCATGAATGAAAACATAATACAGTAACACCCTTATTATATGTTTCTGTGGGGACTGCGTACAATCTGGAAAACATTGTTCCTAATGGTATTTGGCCAGGATCACAAAATAGTGCATAAAATCACAGAAAACATAAAATTCAGGAACATAAAATTAGGTTGTACTGTTCTAAATGCAGTGCAGTATAGTGAATTGAAACATATGGACCCCAATTCAGGGCAAACTGTAGTAGCAGCAAGTAGTGCGCTGCCTTCCACCCTGTGAAATGGTCTAAGCGAACAGTGATGCAGGTTGTCATAAAATAATGTTTCTCTACTCTTTCAGTTGTTATTAAATGAGAGCAAGACCCAGGTAGCATAGGTGGTATAGTGAATATGCTATGGGCTGGATGATCCAAAGTTAGAATTCTGTTAGGGGTAATTGATTTTTATATTCTCCATAACATTCAGACCAGCTCTGGGGTTCATGCAATCTCCTGTTCAGTATGCACCAGGGTTCTTTTCTGGGGGTAAAGTGGCTTGGTTGTGAATTTAACAACTCCTCTCCACCTAGTGCTGACATTAAGAATGAATGGAGCTATACCTCTACTCTCCCCTATATGCCTTCATGATGTGGACAGGGACAACTGTCCCTTATTTAATTAAGTGAAAAGATCTGGCACTTGACATGCTTCACACAAGTCACTTAACAGAGTAGAAGTGTGAATTGTAGCATTGTTTCATTCATTTTATGCTATTGAAAATGAAAATGCTGTCATACAATTTCTTTTCACTGTGTGTTTCCACTTTTACATTGTTTGATATCTACAGTAACAAAGGATACTAACAACATCTGACATGTGTGAAAAGTTTTTACATTTGTGGAAAGGTTAGGAAGGTGCTCTTAATGATGGCAGACTGTGCTGTTAAAGATGCCTTTATTTACCGTGGTGAAATCTGCATTGTTATAACATTTAAAGTAGTCCGAAGTGTCATAACCCATGTTTGGTTTCTGACAAATCCCTGTCCATTGTGAGTACAGAAGAAATTGACAGAGAGCCTTGAGTTTTATCATAATTGTTCTGTGCAGCAGCCTGTATATTATTTCTTCTGGATCTTCAAAAACCTTTATGTAGCAGAGACTGTACAAATGGAAGATTTGTGTCATTTGCATCATTATTCTGAGAAGCATGGTTATAGATTTCCAGTCTTTAAAAATGTCAGGAATCAATACCATGCTTATCAGCATAATAACCCAGAAGACTTAAATCCACAGCATCAACACTATAGAAACCTCAAAGCTCACATTTGTGAAACTTGTGCATCAGTGGAGAAAATATAATTGGAGTGTGCTAGGCAGAGAAACAGATGTGCTACAACTCTAACAGTGTTTACATGGTACAAAATGAAATTAAGTGTTGGAATTAAATATGTGATCCATAATTACATATATCTGTGCATGCATTCATGTGTGGGTAGATGTAGAACAGAGTAAAGTATACAATGTGAAGATGTTAAGGCAGATCAGTTTCTTTATGGAATAGAGCATTGTTTACATCAAAAGGAATGGTTCTGAAGTTGCTGTTTACATCATTGGATGATTCAACTATGTTGCTCCTTTATTTTCAGTGTATGAGCAATTGTCCACCAATTACTAAATATTTTTTAAATGAAGAGCACTTGAATGAACTGAATGAAGAAAATCCTTTGGGGATGAAGGGAGAGATTGCTAAGGCATATGGAGATTTAATTAAGTTGATGTGGTCTGGTCGATACTCATACACAATGCCTCATAACTTTAAAGTAAGTATGTAAGAAGTGTGATTAACTTTCTAGAATTTTTTGGTGAAATTTTTCTCATGAGCATGACTTTTTTTTTACCTGTTGATATCACTGCTATCATGGAAAAAGTAATTTCTGCAATTTTCTATAAATCATGTTTAGTAGCCAGTTAACAGTGCAATAAGTTTTTGAACTGCTGACATGTGTGATGTGAAGCCTGGACAGTGACTGCAGCATGAGTGACTGGTCCTAGAGTATTTGAAAGGAAGATTGTAAGAAAAATTTATGGTCCCATAAAAGAAGAAGAAAAGTGGAGAATAAGAACAAGTAACAAGGTACAAGATATATTGCAAGGGTCTAGCAATGCAAAATTTATAAATTTGTTTTAAGATTATATGAACATGCTGAAAGTATGAATAATGAAAGAATGCCAAATCAGATTGTGACTGCTAGAATGGAAGGAATAAGGAAAAGAAGAAAACAATGGAAGAGATTGACTGATGTGGTTGAAGAGGACCTGAAGATATTGAAAGTAAGAAATTGGAATACAGTGGCCAGAGACTGGAAGGAATGGAGGAGGTCACTATTGGAAACCAAGGTCCACAACAGACGGCGATGCTAGGGGAGGAGGAGGAGGAAGAGAAAATAAGAAGAAGAGGAAGAGGAGGAGGAGAAGAAAAAGGAGAAGTGTATCATATATCTTTCTGTTCCACAGTGGAGTCTTCTTGAGGCTTCTGGGCTTGTATAAGTATTGATATTTTAAAAAAAATAGTTTTCCATCAATAATAAAATTCACCTTCTTGTGATTTTTGAGTGTATGGTGACTTTTCTCATGACACCAGTGATATCATCTCTAGAACTAAAGAATTTTTTTGCAGCTGTTCTTTTCTTTGGTCTTGAAATGCTGTGTTTCCTTGCTATCATGCAAGTAAGGGTGTCTGTGACATTATTTTTAAACAGGGTATTGCTATTAAAAAATATAAAGATTAAAGTATACAGAACTATAAATTTTGCCTATTGTTTTGTATGGATCTGAAACTTAAGTGTCTCGCATTGTGGGTGGAACATTGGCTGAGGGTGTTTCAGAATAGGGTGCTGATGAAGATATTTGGGTCTGAGTGGGACAAGGTAACAGGTGAGCTTTGTGATATGTACTCCTTATGAACTGTTATTTGGGTGACCAATTCAAGAATTAGATGGTCAAGGGATATGGTACTTGTGCAGCAGAGGAGAGGTGTGTAAAGTGTTTCAGTGGGGAGAGACCACTCAAGAAGAGAACTTCTGGCTTAGTACATAATGGGTAGTGGTAATTTCTTACCAATGTTTCAGGACAAACCTATCGGTCCCATATTCAAGGGTAAAAAAAAAGCCGATGGCCGCATCTAGCCAAAGAGCAGAGGGGGGAGACTTGCACCAAGTGCACGTCGATGTCCCTTGGTCTGTTAGCCATACCTGTGTTTGATTGCTTTAGTGGAGTTAACAGGCACATTGTATTATAACTGGGTATTTTGCTTATGCTAACAATTTTGAGTCTAGGTTTTCAACCTAGACTGGGCCATACCAAGGACTGGTGTTTAGGTAGCACCTGACTTTATTTGGGGAGGTTTCTTTTGTTGGATTACTGTCTGGGTTTTGAGCCCAGACTGGTGCAGTCCCAAGCCAAAAGCGTGCGACTGTGGACAGACACATATGAAACTGCTGTGCCTGAAGGGGGTGGAGAGTGCAGGCCGTGTCCCGTCTGTGCGTTATACCCTGACATTCTCCTTACAACTGAGGAATAATCAAGGAAAAACCTGTCATGGTATCCGAAAGGTGCGTAGCTGGACAGTGCTGGGTACAGTTTGTTATGTTGACTTGGATACCGTTTTGCAGTGGCCTCAACTGGCCTCTTGTCCTCAGTTGGCTTGGCTGTCTGGGATGTTGGTCTTACCTACATCCCACTTGAGGACACAGTAGTATTTTGTTGCGGCTTCAGCAGTCAGATTCCGTATTTAGTATGGGGGTTGACGTTATGAGGCCAGCATTTAATTTTGAACCCAAATACAGGGTTACTATGTTGACTAGGGAAGAATGGACCAAAGGAACTGGTACTCCTGCAGTCAAGGGGCTCGTCTGGTTTACAGATGGGTCCAAGATGAGGGAGGGGACAGGGGCTGGAGTCTATGGGCAATCTGTGGGAAGAAGGCTCAGCTTTTCTGTAGGAAGATATTTTACATTATTTCAGGCCGAGATATATGCTATCTTGGTGTGTGTTTATGAAATTCAATTTCAGAATAGACCAGAGAAATACGTGAGTATCTGCTGTGATAGTCAGGTGGCTTTGAAAGCTCTTCAGGCCGTCAGAACGTCTCCATGGTCCAACAGTGCCAAAAGGCATTGAACGATATCTCTACTCGGCATGCAGTGGGGCTGTACTGGGTCCCTGGACATGCTGTGGAGAATGAGGTAATGAGATCGCCGATGAGCTCGCAAAGGGTGGCTCTGTTCTGGGGTTTCTTGGACCTGAGCCGGCTCTGGGAGTCTATAGACAGGATATATGAAGAAGGATTAGTCATTGGTTGGTCAACCAGCCTTGGGTACAATGGCAAGGTCTTGGTGATACCCAAAGACAGGCTCAAGAACTAGTTTCAGGACCTTGTCTGGGTGCCAAGACTAGGTTTCTGTCCTTTAACAGGACTCAGTCCAGGGCTGTTACTGGCTATCTCACTGGACATAACACCCTGAGGAGACATCTTCACCTACTAGGGCTGCTGGACAGTCCATTGTGTAGGAGGTGTGGATCAGAGGAAGAAACCTTGGTCCACAGTCTTTGTGAGTGTGAAGCTTTGGCTTCACTCAGACATGTGTATCTGGGCTCCTTCTTCTTGGAGCCAGAGGACATTAAGAGTATTAGTTTGGGGGCCATCTGGAACTTTATCAAAGTAACAGGGCACCCATAAATTGATATGGGGCACAAAGGGCCTGTTAATTAAGGCCTAGGTGCATCAGGACCATGAGGTCCCAATCCCATTCGTAATCAATCAATCAGTCAAACAGTTGCCTTGTCTTGCGCGTCAAACAACCAGGGTCAACTATCTTTCAGCATAGTATTTGCCGAGTTGCTGAACTAAGGGCTTCCCCACGTCAGTTAACTTTGAATCAAAACTCTCGGTTAGGGATCTGATGCGTTCAGCAAAGAATGGAACCCACAAATCCTTGTGAATTTGCCTGTTAACTATGTGACAGTGTGCACCAGCAGCAAAGCGAAGACACTTGGACTGTAACACCTGCTGTAATATGGGTAAGGGCATCGAACCTCCGTGTGGGGAATGCATAGTCCATCATGGGACGGATGAGCTGCTTGTACAGCACGACCTGTTCCAGGTGGAGAGACCACTCCTGTTCAGGATAGAACCCAACACTCCCATCCTTTGGGCAGCTCTGTTTCTAATCTGGTTGATTTGAGGCGACCAGGTCAGCCATGTATCTAGGTTCACCCCCAGATAACGAGCTGTGTCATCCCGTTGGATTGGCTCCCCGAACAGCTGTACTGTTCGGAGATTGAGGAAACGCATTTTGGCCCTTGCAAAAATATTTGTGTTGCTGTTCGAGACATTGATGGCAATCCTCCATTCTCTCAGCCACTGCTCTAGGTTGCTAAGGTATGCTTCCAGGTAGCTGACAAGCAGCACTGGCTTGCGGGACATGGCTAAGTTGAACATGTTGTTTGGGTAGAGGGCTAACTCGACGTGGTGCGAAGGTAAAGGCATGTCATTAACTTAGAGACTGAAAAGGGCAGGGTAAATTAAATTGTCCTTTGCCACCCCAGCCCACATTCCACGAGAAGACATGGCTGTCTAGAAGGACACTTCGAATGTCCGGCCCTGGAGATAGGACAAGATGGTTTTAACCATGTAGGACAGGAAATTAAAGATAATTAGCCTTTAAAGGAGGCCTTCAATCCAAACAGTATCGAAGGCCCTAGCTGCATCAAGGAGAAACCCTCCTGTCATCCTCTTTTCACTGATTTTCCTGGTCACTTTTAACGAGGCAGGCCAGGTGCAGAGATGTGCTATGCTTAGGGCTGAACCCAAACTGCTCGTCGCGCAATAGTCCACGCCAGCTTACTTTGCTTGGGATCCTAACAAGTAGGATCTCTTCAAATAATTTGCCAGTTGTGTCCAACAGACTTAAGGGACGATAGGACGACAGCAGTGCCATATCCTGCTCTGGTTTAATGATGGAGATTACATGGCCTTGCTTCCATTTTGGTGGGAAGTGCTGAGTGTGGAGGACCATGTTGAATATCTTGACAAGGAAGGATGTCACCCTCTGGGGAAGATGCTTCAGTGCCTTGTTTGGTATATCTCATGCCTTACCAACACTTAGACCACAAATGGCATCTTGAAGCTCAGTGGGTTTGGTTAACTTGCATTCACTAGTAAGTAAGCCGTCAGCGCCACGTCAACCTTCTCAATAACTTCGGCTCAAAAGAGTCATTAGCTGGTTGAAACTGAGACTCCAGACTTTCATCCAGGGCTTCAGCTTTCTTGGAGTCCAAGAGAGTGATACGCCACGATGTGACCAGGGGAGGGGATGGAGTGGGAACTTTCATTACCAGTTTTGTCATCACCCACAGTGATTGGTCCTCAGGTTCAAGGGATTTCAGCAGCATGCACCACTGGTCATTCCTCCAACCATTCCGCTGGTGGGTCACCGACCTCTGCAGGGCATTGATCTCAGCTTTTAGAATGGGGACCCTAGTGGCTTTCCACTGCATTCTTAGCTGTTTCTTCAGGTGTATTTTATTATGCATACAAGCTGGTATCAGGGACCATGGGTCATCATGTGGGCGACTGTTGAGAGTGGTTCCTGCCAAAGCAGAGGAATAGTGCCAGATAATATCTAAACTCACGTGTCGATTGTTATGTAATTCCGAATATGACAGAATACTATCTTCCAGGTGAACCTGGAATGTGGCCCACTCAATGCGCCTGAAATCAGGGCAGTCAGTTGTGTGAAAAAAGGAAGGACACGTCATGTCGATAAGTACAGGCAGGTGATCCAAACTCATTGCAGAGCACGAGGTTGGATGCACTGGGGAAGCAAGGTCATTTGTTATTACGATATCCAGGACATCCCAGGTGGCAGAAGGATTGAATGGGATGGTGGTTGTAGTGTCCAGGCCATAGATCAAATGAGGTTTCATTGGCATATTCACGCAAGAGTTTTCCCCTTCTCGTGATCAGCCTAGAATTCCAGCCCACGTTATTAACATTCAGGTCACCGGCCCTTAGGGCTGGTAATCCACTGCAGAAACAAACAGACAGGTCTGATTCGATCAGAGTTCTGGAGGGTGACAGGTAAGCCACCAGGATTTTCACAGCTCTGCCAGCCATCATAACATGTATGGCAGTTGCCTCCAGGTTAGTCAGTCCTGGGGTAGATACAGCATGATGAACTATATCCTGACGAACCAGTACAGCTGTACTGCCTCCAGGTTTTATTCAGTCTGTATGGTGGCAGACATAGATGGCAAGACTGAAGGCTTGTACTGGACTGAAAAGTGTCTCACTTGGGAGGCATATATTGACACCATGTGGGCTGAGAAAGTGCTCCAGTTCAAGCTTCCTTCTGCGGATTCCGCCCGCATTCTAACAGGCAAGGCGCAGGACTTTACTCCCACCCATCCGACTAAGCCACGCTGCCATACTCAGCCACACAAAGAATAATAGTTTTCAGGACGGCCTGCGGGTGAGCCCTCCCAGTGGGAAGAGTGGGTGCAGTTGTGAGTAGCCAACAAGTCCGCTCCACACACACATGTGAAGAGGGAGCTTGTCAAGGAGATCAGAGATGCCCTCGAGAAGTGATTGGTTGGGATGTGGAGGGACCACCTCGTTAGCAGATTTTGGGTCTTCAGCCTTGGACTTTGCAGTCTTGGCCACTTGCCACTTAGTATTCACAGGGGCCAGCTTGGGGGCTGCTGTGGGTTTTGGTGCAGGCTTGTTAGTCTTGGCAGTCTTCCTGGTGTTGGTCGTCTCTGCCTGCTTGGGGCCTTCCGTAAACTGCTCAGGAGTGGGGTTCGGGGTAATTGTGGGCGTGGCCATGACATCGCGACTCCCCTTGAACAACATGGTTCTACCCTGCACCCAGGCTCTCCTGCTTAGCAGAAGGCCTGGCCCTCACCACTTTCGGTGCTGCAGATTGGCCTGTTTCGCTGCTCCTTTTCGTGTGTTGGGGTGCAGAGCTTACGTTCCAGGAGGAAAAATACTAACAGGTGCAGGAGAGGGAGACCGATGAAAACATCTGCATGAACAAAGTGGGAGAAGAAGAAAAAAGGAATGAAAGTAAAATATATGATTAAATAGATAAATACAAGACACAAACAATAAGAGGAGGGAAGTTGTAGCCCTTGGCTACTCCTTGGTAAAACTACCACTTGCAGGGCTGGGAGACAAAAGGAACACAAGGATATGGAATAAAGGGGAGGGAAAAACTAAAGAGGCAGGAGATTAGAAGACTAGAACATTAAACACATAAGTAAAAATGAAATGGGAGGGGGGAATGTAGTATCTTGGTACTACACAGAGGTGAAGTGGCCTGGGAGGAGATGTCACTGACTAGTGCAGGAGGGGCAGACAAAGAAACCTATATGAAATAACAGGAAACAAGAAATAAAGAGGACAAGAAAGAAGAAGAAATGGTAAATAATTCAAGGAAAAGGGGAGAACAAATCGAAAGTAGAAATAGAAGTGTTGGGGAAGGGGACCACTGTTATAGCATGGGGGAGGATAGATATTGGGGCCCTTAAAAGGGCCACAAGCTAGTCACTGCTGCTGACGGGGCCAACTGCTTTCTCTGTGGAGGCAAAAGAGAAGTTTCCATGACCTGCTCAAATTCAGAGCATCCTCCCTGTTCATATTGTTAGGGTGGAGCTCCAACCCTTGCAAATGGGACTGATTGGTTGTCCCGAAGCCTCGATAAGAAATTACCACTACTCACTGCATAATAACGCAGAAGAGCGCATTTCTCATCTACTTTGCAGCAGAAGCCTGAAGTCACGTAAAAAGACTACTTGTTAGACCAAGGTTTTTGTGGGATGATAATATTATTAAACTCCTAACTCCATGGAGCAGAGTCCCTCTTGAGAAGCTTAAAAGGTTCTCAGCTAGTCAAGGAAATCCCGCATTTTGTGGAACCCAGAAGTTCATTACTGCATTCACAAGAGCCCCCCACCTGTCCCTGTCCTGAGCCAGATCAGTCCAGTCCATGCTCTC
>Ga0209629_10004019_pt1 | contig 10768 bp, 3 predicted proteins | sample TergutCu122P5_FD_187286 | JGI IMG/M metagenome (GOLD analysis project Ga0209629, IMG submission 187286) | Cubitermes ugandensis P5 segment gut microbial communities from Kakamega Forest, Kenya - Cu122 P5 (SPAdes) (version 2) | ecosystem: Host-associated > Arthropoda: Insects > Digestive system >... | reverse complement strand
CATTTTTCTAGCCCCTTGAGCATAACACACGAAGTGATGTAATCGGATCCCTCTGAAATAGTGTAGTGGAAATAGTAGTTCCCACTACTACCAGGACGGAAATTTCACTTGCTCGTGATAGGCTTTTCTTTCTTCACTAACGTCGCTGTCAATACTAAAAGACGAATGTTGTGGGAAAGGGGTGTACAACAATTTTCAGATTATTTCTCACTGTTGTCAGTACACACACTCCTACAACACCAATTCATGTGGGTTAAGGTGTGCCGTTATGTCTGTTATGTGGCTTTAATTCGTTATGGAAGAGATTTTCAGAGCGTTATAAGGAACATTCCTTATCATAACACTTGCAAAACAGCTATTAGTCATTCAAAATAATGTCGAAATACAGCAAGTAAAGCGAATTCCTAGTTCTTCATTTCGGAGCTTCGGGCCTTCGCGAAGCAAAGCCAGTTTAATCTCTTTCCAGGTATTGCTTTTACGACTTTCCAAGTATTTGACACTGTTTCGACTTCATACTTTAAAAACCTCCACCAGTTCTCGATCGGTCTTCCTCTTCTACTTTGTCTTTGGGGGTTGCAAAGCATAATTTGCTCCTCTGTAACAAGGAATCCTGCCTCAGTGTATGACAAATTCTCATCCGTTTCCGCAGTATCATTTTCACTGCCACTGATTTCTCTTGTGCACGCCTCCACAATTCTCATACGAGATTGTATTATACCAGGAGATCTTAAAAATCATCCTGCGGCACGTGTTTGTAAATATTAGCGGTTCCTTTGTAATCCCAAAAACATTAAGGTAATATAATTAAGAATCATTTGATCGAATATTGAGTGGTCAATGCTGACTTTTAAATGATAATAACCATATCGAAATGAGAATCCAAGAGAAACTAAACCGACCGATCTGAACATGGTTGTAGATCTAAGATAATGATATAATAAACATGTGTATGTTAACTGTTCACTCTTAAGTTCCATTTCTGTCAAACAGTGATTCTTTTCCGCTTCCATCCTTTCCATTGCAACTGATAAATTATACATCTTATGAACACATAAAATGTAGGTTTGCAGCACTCATATTACTGGCATAAAGTAAAGTAAAGTTCTCCCGCAACAGGCCGAGGTGGCCCAAGGGGTTCCGGGTAGGTTAAGACCCCGGAGTTTCTTAACGTTTCGGCACTACAAGGGTGGTAGGTCGTCAGCCATACACACCGGCCACCTTTACCCCAGGATAAATCCCTGGTACTCACTTTCAGAGGCTGAGACGACTTCAGGGCACATGGTTCTGTCGGTGGAACCATGGAAAAAATCCCCAGTGATACCACCTGGAATCGATCCCGGGACCTTCCGACTAGTAGCGCAGTACCTTAACCACTACGCTACCCCAGGCCCCATATTACTGGCATAGTCAAATAAATTTAATCATGTGTAGAACTGTACCCTATCATGGACCGCATTTTAACAGGCCCTGCCTCAAAATTGTCCTTACAACCTATCGATTCTTAGTTTAATTAAAGAGGTTTATTATGTCATTAGTTTAGTAGAGTCAAGCGACAGAATGACTTCTGAAGGGTCGTTTGAAAAGGGAGTACAAGAAAGGCGAATGAGCTAATTTTAGTCGATATCCTGAAATTTGATCAGAGATTGGAAGAAAAATTACAAAATACGTCAAACGAAATAGCGTTTGGTCTGACTTTTGATTACAAAGCTCCGCCAGAGAAGTCTGTTCCTCATCAGCAGGATTCCAATTAATATTAAAAAGGTGGAGAGTGGAGATGGCGCTGACGGAGTGGTATTAGAACTGATTATATTTAAAGTAGGTCATAACCCACGTTTGTTTCTGGATACGTGTATCAAAATACGTAAGATATGCACATGTATTAGAAAAAAAGAAGTAGCTTGTACATTTTGTAATACATGCCTGTCTCATTAAAAATTTTTAGGCACATTTTTGTCTATGGTTATTTAACAGCGTCTTGATAATTAATAGAAATGACGCATGCGCATCTTCTGTACTTAGCAAGGAAGTTTTTTAATCTATCTCTTTGTGCTTTTTTTTAAATTGTAATACGAATATATTTACGTTAAATATAGTTGTACGCTAAAATCTGTTAACTTCGATTACGTCAGTTACCTTATAGACTGTAAAACCTAATATTCTATACACGAAACTCCTGGGAATAAACAAACTGCCCCGACATGTGTTGGGTACAATAAATTGAGCAACAGCTTAGAATATACCCTGTATTTTGCGAGAGGTTGTATCCAACGCAAAAATAGGGTTTCTTAATTATCTTGTTCGCATTTTGTGTTTTGTCTTAGAATTAAAGCTTTCACGCAAGAAAAACACGATTCTTAATGGAGAAAGTAAGGAAAAGTAATTTTTAAGGTGTTATTTGTCTACAGAATACAAGGATGCTAACGCTCACAACGATACTTGTAAAGCAAATGGGTATTCCTCCAGTTACAAATACGGGATTGGAAGACTGGCACAAAAATGTCAAGAGAAATTTTGGCGGGGAAATGGTAAAATAAATGCCATCGTGATATCCGGACGCGGACCTGTCGGTGTATGTGCACATACGTACAGTATGTTGCTGTGCTTTCAACATAAGGGCGACTGATATTTGGGAAATGTTGTCCGTTTCAGTGAGAATTTTACAATGCTTCGGACGCTAGATCTGCCTATGTATTCTGTTGGTACGGGGAAAGGGGAGAAGCTACTTTGATGGATTCTTTAAAGAGAGGTATTTCTAATCCGTGCTTTGAAGAGGCAAAAATTCCTAAAAGAACAAATCAACCGCACGAAAGGAAGAGTGTATATTACTAGTTAAGGATATGTATGTCCAGCATCTTTTACATTGTAAATCATTTGTAACACTGAAAATGCACTGATCCTCGAACACTACCGAAGTATTTCACAGGGTCTTTCTTGACGGAATCATTTGTTCTCCTTCCTGTTGAATTCAATGGCTTTAACGGAAACCCCTTTGTATCGACTACTGTCTATGAATCTCGTTCTGTTCCTATGTACGTCCTCAGAATAGCAAGTGCCAGGCGTTGCATAATGAGCGGATATACTCTTTCTGAGGTAGCTGTGTACGTAAACCGTAGCTATAGACACACTGGTGGCTTTCTGTGGGCGGTTTCTTTGTTATTCTGGAGCTCGGAAAATAGCATTTGGTATACCAACAACATTTTCGAAAACACATTGCGCTAGACATATTGTGTAATTGAAAATGCTTTTTGATAATGACCAGGAAAATTTTTCTGACATTGCTTTTCATATTCAGTGCATCTTCCGCTACAAGAAGAAAAATAAATTTATTTTCCTTTCTTTCTGTCATGAAATGGATCCCTTTGGGGTACGTTAGGAAATTCTGTGAACATTTTTTTTGTTTCGTTACATGCCTTTCTAATCTGTTATTTTACCAGAAATAACCTACCCAAATATAGCTAATGAGATGACGCAGATATTTTCAGATAACATTTTGTAACTGAGCACGCGATTTCGTTTTTAACTAGAGGCTATTTATCGCCATTAGTGTATAAACTAAAGCATTGGACAAATACGTTTACATTTACAAAATCTGTGAAATTTATGTCGATAAACTGACGACGATACAGGTGTCAGTACAATATGCGTATGATGCAAACCTAGCTTCAGGGAACAGAAACGTGACCCGGAGTTGTGGATAGCAGATATTATTCTGTATCTTTGACAACGCAAATTATCAATTAATAATTCAAAACAACGAAATTCAGCCCCATTGTGCCATTCTCTAGTTACATGGAGATTGTACAGTGAAATTTTAAAATACGAATACAGGAAACCGAGACGGTGACCTTTAAAGGGAAATGTGCTATGATACATAAACCAGTTACGGGTGGAGTTATACTGGGAAAGACCCCACTTGTTTAATTTCTTATTTAGTAGTTTTAATAGCACATTAAAAAACAGAATATATGTTTTAGAAATTATATGCTATAAAATATATTATACTTTAACAATGGTAAGTCAAATGAAGAAACACTGATGACATCTGGCCAAACAGGGTGTGTCGTCACGCTACCGTATAAAAAGGATGACCAGACAACTCGAAAATAAAGTTCTGAGAAGCAGTAAGTCCTAAGATCTGTAAAAACCTTTGCGTGACTGGATAGCTTTATGCGTGGAAATATTAGAAAACTTCTGCGTATAACCAATAAAAATAAAATTAATTAGTGTAAATAAAAGCGAGGTTGATATTGCAACAAAAATTAAAGAAACACCAGATGCCTTGAATGAGTTTGAATAGTACTATTGTCCTGTGAAGTATACCCACTGCATTCACGAAACTGTTGCATAATAAGTCAGGACAGTAAGTCATTTAAAATATGTTACACAAGTTTAATATCTGTGGGCAGTTAACATTCTTATAACCATGTTAGCCTTCATAAGAAAGACCAAACAGCTAATTTAAACCAATCTTTTGTTATGGGGGTGGACCTGTGGGTTCCTTGTGTACCGATTGTGCTACGCGCTCTCAAAATGTATTCATTGTAATAACCTGTGAGTGAGATTTTAAGTTATTATTTAATGAAACTTAATATCTTCTGGGATGTGACAAGGTGAACTTTTTCGGAACTATACCAGGTGGCATAGCGTCACAAGGCCTGAGTCTTAGCTCTGAGACCAAATAAACATTATTTTATTTGTGATCTAGGCATGAATAAAATAATTACCGAAGTAAATTATTACCGAAATACAACAATATAATTTTCTCATTATTGTCAGAAAATTAGAACCATCACATTTTAAAATCAAAATTATGAGACATTTAAACACCTTAAATAGATAGTAACAGTTTTAAAAATATCTTCACCACCACATACACTGAAATTTATGAATGTGTAATAAGCTTGTTTGTTTCATCTTTGGGAAATACAAATTTAAGTTCTGGACCTGAGGACTGGCTGTCTTGAGATATTGTTCGTGCATTTTCTCAGTACCTCCAAGTAAATGCTTGGTCACGCCGAGGTAAATGACGAGCAGATAATTCCAGCCCACATGCGTTCTCCATGGTAATTGTTCAGTTCCACGCTCAGTAACTTAAATACTTAGTAGGAATTTTTAAGCATTGGAAAATAAAGGGGCGTTTATCCCTGTTCTTGAGTGTGTACTGCTCTTAGTATATTGTAACCATCGAGTGCTCATGACACTGAACAAAATTCATCTGCTGTTCTGTTGGATATTCTACGACACTGTTACGTAAATATAGGGGAGGGGGGTTATTTTATGACGCTGGACAAGCGTTGAACTATTCCGGGTCTACACTCTTTTATGAGCCCGTTCGCGGTGTCGTGATTTGGAAATCCAATGCATAGGCACTGAGAAAGATGTGTCAGGAGAACTGAACACAATGCACTCTTAAGTGGAGTGCGCTGCAGGATACTGGGCATGAAAAATAAAGTATGAATCGTGGCCAATTTAAGTGTCTCATTATCATTAACTAACGACCTCCGATGGAGCAGAGATTTTTTTAGATGATATTACTTAGCTATCCAATAAATTCTCTGTCTTCTATGGAAATTTGATTCTCATTCTACCGTGTTCAAAGGAAATGGGCTGTAATCCATACTCTAAGCCAGCTAAATCCAAAATATGACAAAGAAATGGATTTATTCTCAAATAATATTACAAAGGCCTGTTCTGCTACTGTTGTGGGTTTTCACAAACAGAGAAGCCTTTCGTCGACGTTTTGTCTTTCAGAACATTTATTGCACAGTATTCTGCTCTCGTTCCTTTGTACGTGTGTGTACCGTACATCCCCCACCCCGCCGTCCAGCAGAGTAAATCCGCGGCGATGGAGTCGATACTTTCCTATCTTTCATGTACTTCAAGTTTCAATTTATGTGTTAATTTTTTCTCGTTTATTTTACTTGTTCTCCTTACTTTTTTTACGACATTAATACTTGAGGATGTGTTCATAACTACAACAGATACAGCAGGTTTCAATTCCTGAGACTTCAATGGAGCTCAATGTGTGTAAACTCCATTCCTCTGTTTTAAGTTAACACATATTTTGAACCATGACAGTACAAGATAATAACATTTACGTAAACTTACTGATCACGACAAATATCTAACCATGAAGTGTATCTTCAGAAACCGTACATCCTAAGTAAGTTAATGCAGTTTACGATTTGTTGAAATAGTATGGACATCGATGTATTCGTTTATTATACCAACCAAGTGCACAATATCAGATAACATACAAATGGTAAATACACTACGCTTCTCCGGCATGTTTCGGTAAAGATATACAATCATCAGGGAACATATTGTGCCAAAATTAAAACCAGCTATAAATGGTGAAATAATATTTACAACAAACCAGCTATAAATGGTAAAATAATATTTTCAAAGTTTCATAACCAGTAGTGTGATCTGCAGTTTGTATCAACTGTGTGTAGAAGATATACATGTTCGAATTTCGATGTTTCACCGTGCATTTTTCAATTATTGATAAACACCAACACAGCACTTCTTCACATTCTAAACTGTATTAGTCTAAAATGTTAATTTCAATGTTAAAATACATAAAAATATTTAAAGGTACTCCGACATGTTTCGATCTTAACCGATCATCATCAGGCAGTAGGCCTGTACCTCGTTAAAGTCACTGAATAATTTAAAAGTGTTTAAAAGTTTAAAATCAAAATTTTAAAATTCTGTTTTTAAACTTTTAAACAATTTTAAATTATTCAGTGACTTTAACGAGGTACAGGCCTACTCCCTGATGATGATCTGTTAAGATAGAAACATGGCGGAGTACCTTTAAATATTTTTATGTATTTTAACATTGAAATTAACATTTTAGACTAAAACAGTTTTGAATGTGAAGAAGTGCATGCGTTGGTGTTTATCAATTATGTACATGTTCGGTTTAAAATCTTAAAATAACTAAAATATTTCATATACGGGTACAGTAGATATTGTTTGTACAGAATAAAATTACAATTGTTGTGTTTATTGGGGGGTCCTTCTAGCCTACGGTTTTATATTCAAGCTTCTAGTGCAGTTCTAGGTCCAAAGTGGACCGTGTCCCCATACTGGAGCTGTGTTGTGTATCACAGCCACCTGTGTACTGTACTTGCATATAAATAGTAGATACATTGTCTTTATTATTCACTTGTGTCTGATATTGTGCATTTGGCTGATTTAATATACAAATACAGCGATAAGAAATGCACTGAATGGACATCTTAAAAAAATATGGACATCAGTCACTGCAAAATTTCTTAATTCATAAACCTCTGTGTGAAGTGGTTAATATCCGTTAAAAGTTTACTTTATAGAACAATAACTTGCGTATTAGTACAGTCATGAATCGCATAGCTCTGGAGAACTGCGCTTTGCTCAGTTACTACCCAATCGCTGGGCAGTGACTGAGAACAGAGCAGTTCTGATCTGCTTAGCAGCGGAAGCCTGACATCACGCGTGGCTCCTATTCTGATTATACAACTAATAACTGCAACATCTTCCCAGGGGATTGAGGCAGTGAGTTCATTTGAAACGTCTGTAATTGTGTAACAATCTAAACAGCGCCAAAACTCAGAAGATTTGAATATTTTTCATCTCCCTTCTCAGGATCTAAAACCTCGCCAAATCTGTAGATTGCTGGATTTAATTTTCGGGGCACTACGATGCCTGCTAGAGACACATTCACATTTCTCTGTGTGTAATAACAGTTTATGTCAGTAAGATTCTGAGTAAATATTGTTTGGATAGAATATCACGATACAAAGGGCAGAGAAAAGTACACACACCCATGCGAAAAGAACTGACAAAAGGGCTTTCGAAATCGACCACTTTGACTCAGTATTTTTCTTCGTCGAGAGAAACGAAGATGTATCGTTGAGTTTCAAATGAAACAAAAGTAGACTGCTCAGAAAACTATCGTAGGAAAACAGACTAGACAGCCCCAGACGGGTTCCTTTATTTGCTTCTGCTGTTTGTTGGAAGTTAAACAAGAAACCGAACGTCCGCATGTCACCATTAGTGCGCTGTTACTGTGACGTAACGCATGTCGTATCTTGAAAACCGATAGGTCTGTATCGTGACTCACGTTTGATATTGCACTGGTTGTAGAGCATCTGTTTGTCGCTCGCCTGTTGGACATAAATGGTCGTAATACTATACAAATAAAGTGGCTATTAAAGCTGCCCCTCCATTTGGTTGAAAACTAGACTCGGCAGACGAATGGAGGAGTGTAGCTGTTATGTTAGGCAAGGGTGCATAAATCTCAGGCGCCTGGTCGCTCGGGCAACGACATTTTCTTGTGGCTGTGCCTGCTATTTTGTGCGTAATTACTGCAGGGTTTCCGTTCCATAGAAAAATTTGTATCAACCTACACCAAGCAGAAAGCGCCAATTGCCAATGAGGTTCACAGGTCACTTCAGAATTTTGGGTCCTGAGTACGGAACTTACATTACGTCATCTTTCTGGCCCTTGGATTTTGGAGGTGCTTTACAGGAGTTTGGAAAATATGTGATCCCCATCTCTACGCATTCTTAATTTTGGCACTAGATTCAAATTACCGTCGCCAGTCGAAAATATTACAGCATTGAAAGTAGTAACCTCAGTAAAATACGTACGCAGAGCAGCAAGTCTTCCTTTAACGTTGGGGATAATTTCCTGAGTTCCGTAACTTGGAGAGAGCTTAGACTGTAGCATTTTCACCGTAGAAATTAATTAAACATGCAAGAGTCAGGTCAGTGAAGGTCCCAATAGCTGCTGGCCGAAGGGGCATTGCTAAGAGAGGGCTGCTTGTATAATAAATTATACATGCGTGTTTCGGAATTTGGGTCATTCTCAAAGGCAAGTTCGCATTAAAATCTACATTTTAGAGTTTTATTTAATGGGCAGCCGTGTGTAGGCTTTAGGAGAAATTAAATATTCCATCCCTTTCCGCAGTAACAATTATAACATTAATCACGTCTTTAACGATAAAATTTTAAAAGCTTAAATTTCCTAATCATATATCACATTTCAGACCTTTGTATTTATAAAACTCATTCGTCTTGTAAGTAATGTAATTGTAGCCCGTTTTCTGTTTCAGTAGTTTTTGTATGTGAGAAATACATTGCAGGTTTTTGTATGTTGTTTGACGTTTATGACTTGAGTGAGACAGTTACATGATAAAACATAACACCCAAAATTTATAGAGAGTAATGCAGAGTGGAGACAGAATTGGTGTAGTGAAATAAGTGTGGTTTATTTTGAGGGATAAAGTGTTTTAATTCCGACAATGGACATATTATTCTAACATATCATGATTTTTTCAATCCCTTGAGTGAGATGCCGCCTCAGTATCTTCAAATATGTCAGTTCCAGTCTATCAGTAAGAATCACACTAGCACAGATGATTCGATTTTGCGTATTCTTCTTGTTTTTGCAATTAGGTGGGTTATTCTATGTAACTCCTTGTAGATTATCGCTCCCAGAGCAATAGTTTAACACCTTTGGCTACTTCACTTATTCCATTATGTCTTGATTTTTGTTTGACCGTGCATCATCAATTAGGTAAAGTAATACATATGAACCAACTAGATGCAACAATGATTTATTGATCTTATAGATTAATAAATCATTGTTGCATCTAGTTGGTTCTTATGTATTACTTTATCCATTATGTCTGTATGGTTCTTCGTATCTAACTATACGTAACAATTTCTTCAATTATATTCTCAAATTATTTTTATGTAAATCATTGTTTATTTTTAATCGCCTTTTATTGGCTTTAAAAATTCACGGTGAAAACCCTAAATTCATTGTTTATTTTTGTTTAAACATGAATAGGTACTTTAAAATAGAAATTATGTGTGTCACTGATTTGAAAGTAAAAGCTTTTTGTCAGATCAAAGCACTGGTAGATTTTTCGGGGCCCTAAGTGCAGTTACCGCGTTTTTACTAAAACCGCCCGTTTGCCCCTGTCCTGAAGGAGGTATGTTCAATATACTCATACCATCGTCACCTATTTGTAAGCTGCAATTTGCTATTATTTATTACGCCTAGGTCTCTCAAGTTGTCTTTTTATTTCAAAGTCTACCAAGTACCCCCTTTTATCTTTTTTATGCCTGTGCCTGTAACACCTCACCTTCCTTCAGCTGATCATCCAGGTAGGTAAAGAATATTGCGTATCAACTTAGGGCTCTCAGTTTAGTAATTTCTGCCACCTGAGTTGTATTGGTGCCTAATTGTCACTTTCACGTTTGTTCAACATAATCTTAGAAATTAGTAGTTCGTGCAATGAATAACATTACATGTACGATACAATGTATCGTACCATGGAACCTGGAGGAATAATTCTAGTGTGAAGTGTATTGTGATTCTTAAAATCCCCGTTCTGAATGACAGGTTACAGCAGTGATGATGGATCTATAAAACTATACACTTGTATTTAAGAGGCAGTTACGTCGCTGAAATATCTGCATTGCCACCTGATATCCTGGCCTGTATGCGCATACAGATGTTCTTGGTCCTTGCAGGTCAATTCCTTTGGTGTACCTTCACACACAGTAGTTCTGAATCCTTAAGAATTCTTGTCTATTTATAATTAATTATTCGTATGCCACTGTCTTCAACTTCTGCAGTTATTTCAGTGATAACAAAAGCGTAATAATCCTGAAAAACTTCCACATTGTCATCCACAATTTTATAGTCCAGTAGGAAAAAAAATTGATTTTCTCTTTTTATATCAGTTCCATAACGGTGTTTATCTTTT
>Ga0209629_10004018_pt1 | contig 10768 bp, 4 predicted proteins | sample TergutCu122P5_FD_187286 | JGI IMG/M metagenome (GOLD analysis project Ga0209629, IMG submission 187286) | Cubitermes ugandensis P5 segment gut microbial communities from Kakamega Forest, Kenya - Cu122 P5 (SPAdes) (version 2) | ecosystem: Host-associated > Arthropoda: Insects > Digestive system >... | reverse complement strand
GTGACTTTAGCAAGGTACAGTCATACTCCCTGTGGATGATCTTTTAAGATCGAAACATGTCGGAGTACCATTGAATATTTTTATGTATTTTAATAATCAACACGCCAGACTAATATAGTGTTGAATAAAAAAGTGCATGTGTTGGTGTTTTATACATTATTGAATTGAAAAATGCACGGTGAAACAATGAAAAATGATGGTGACGTGTTCAATAACTTGGTGTAGTGTCTGCGTCCTGAAACTTAGGCTCCGACTGCCAGTAAACAACAGGTCTAGTAAAGTTTCCGTGCCCAAACGCCACACGACAAAGGAATAACTGAGGAGCGGAAATAGGGATTAAAATAGTGTTAACCAAAGCACTGGGTAAACGTGACTGGTTGATTCCACGGGGTCTCCTCGGTTGCCAAGTGGACACCTGGATGTGTGGGTCCTAAACAAGGCCCGGGCGAGAAGAGAAGTGCCTATACCAGCCGGAAATGTAATTCCTGCCTTTCAGGCCACAACCAGTCGCTTTACACAGCCATCCCGTCTTACAGCATAAACATCGCAACTACTGTTACTGTTATTGCTGCTACCACTACTACTACTACTACTACTACTACTACGACAGGTAAAGTTGACCTCAGAACAGGCCATGAAGGCCCAGAGGGGGGGGGCAGACGTAGAGATCTATTCTTTCTTTTACTTCGGCGCTATATGGGGGTGGGTGGTTAACGCCACGCCCCGCCGCTTTAGCCCGGGAAAGAGACCCGGTACCCACTGTACAGGAGGTTGGGTGGGCCCCATGGCCTGTCTGAATAGGTGCAGAAAATCTCGCCTCCACTGGGATTCGATCACCGGACCTAGCTATTCGCTATACCGACTACGCTATCCCGGCCCACACTACTACTACTACTACCACAAATAATAATAATAATAATAATAATAATGCGGAAAACACACTTGCGATTCCGAAGGAAAAAACAAAAAACGGCAGAAGTGTGGCGTTTCACGGAAGTAAGGCTATGGACACAAAGATCTCTACATAACCCACATATTTTATGTGGTATGATCCAACAGCGCATAAAAACCGATCAATATTCGTCTAAATGTCTGAAAGGCGGCTTTAAATCCTTATCACTTGTCCATCACATTACTAGGGTTTGGGTGTGTCAAGCTAATGGTTGTACCCTGCACGACGCGTCTAGCTCATACTAAAACATCCGCCACGGAGAAATACAGCTTAACAAGGAAATGCTTGGAGCCCGCCCACTTCATGGTGCTGCATCAACACCCAATTATTCCTGGCAATGGCACGTGCTACGCACGCACCATGGAACGTCCCGCCTGCAATGAACGAGTCGCCCGTCAGACGTAATTAAAACACTGGAGAAATGTCAATTCAGCGCCGAGACGAGACTGCCTGGCAAATGAAACTACTTGCGCTGAGAACTCACGGACTGCTGTTAAGTTCCTACAATCACAGCCACGGCACAATCTGCACCAAGAAGAGTCACAGATTGCTGTTAACTTCCTCAGTAATAAAGTGTCACAAGCACTACATGCTCTGGAAAAATGTCACAGGTTCATGTAACTTGCTACCGGAATACAGTGGCACAGCTTTGCCACTGGTACTACATGCGTTGAGAGTGCAAGACTTTTTATAACTTGATTTGGTACTTCATATTTACACATACTGTGTGTGTGTGTATGTATGAAGTTCTATATTATTATATTTTTCGACCTGTAGCACAGTAAAGGATGTTACTTACACCACACATTCTCACAACATGTTTCCGCACCTACTGCCAAAATCAGGAGGGCATCTCCTTTGATCGAGAAGTTATTATAACAGGAATGCGTGCCTTTGATCAATGAAAAAAGACACAGCAGAGATGCGATGTTTGTGAATTTCCACACATCATGACTGATTCAAACAAATCGGGATAAAACACCGTGGTCGGCGAGTTGGCTTCCCCCATTCTCCCGCGACGGTGTACAGCACGATCTGCTCGGTCAAGCTCGGCCTTTCATTACGTAAGGTTGAATCCTTTCGTGCTTTATGTATTGGCTCTCCTTCGATAATTTATAAAGTACTGCATGCTTAAAAATGTATTTCGATTTTATTAACAAGATAGGCAATGCATGTATAACGTTACACTATACATACAGTGTTCGCGTAATGCTATACCCCTCAGCTATCCCAAAGGCATGATAGATTTTCATACGAAGGGCGAGCCTTTACAGCGATTTATTGTCGTCGGCAACAGTAACACGTATTTAGGTCTCCATGTAAGGTTACCAACATTTCTGCCCAATTTCAGCCAAATCTGGAATTTCTCAACAAATTTTCATAAGAAACCTCATACCACATTTAACGGAAATCAGTTCAGTGGGAACCGCTGATACAAGCGGACGGATGGACTGACGAACAGCCTGATGCCATTTCACTAGCAGGGAACGCTTTTGTAGCGATTTAATGCAAATTATATAGGCCTGCATGTAAGGTACTCCATAATTTTGCACAATTTTAACCAAATTTGAATTTTATAGACATACTATCATAAAAACCCCCAATATTAAATTTCATGGGATTGCGCCCAGTGACAGCAGCGCTGACACGTGTGCAGACAGACGGACTAACAGCACGAGACAATTTCACTCGAAAGGAGTGCTTTTATAGCGATTTAATTATGCCGACAAAAACACAGGGTGTTTGGGTCTTCAAGCAAAGTGCGCAATATTTTTACCCACTTTAACGAAATATGGATTATCTCGACAGACTTCCATTAAAGTCTCCAATATAAAATTTCACGGAAATCGTTCTGTACAAGCCGCACTGATACAAGCATGCGGACAGCCGACCGACGGACGGACGACATGACGAAGCTTTTCGCGATTATGCGAACGAGTCTAAAAATAAACATTCATGCTTCACATTCGATACTTCCTAAACTTTAGACTGATCATCCCGCTGTGATATGATATATAAATCAGGGTAAAGGAAACCATCAGTCACAACACAACGTTGACAATATCATTCAAAGTCGAAATATATTACATATTTCGGCTGTATGTGGCCACTTTCAGATACTTCTTCCTTATAAAAATACTAAGAATATCATGTATAGGCCTACAGCAATAAAATTTCATTTTTAGGAATCAGATCTCATTATTTTACAAAATATGTAAGTGAAGAATGTTCCGAATTCAGTTGTTGTCGAAATATGGGATCAAACACTTCAGGCATTGCGGCTGTAGGCGTCAAGCATAACCGCGTGTCTGGTATTTTGTCTTGTGGTTTTTGCCTTGGCAGGGCTCTGTAATGCAAACCTCACACAAGAATAGATTAATCGTTCAGAATCATTCCACACCTCATTCGGTGCTACCCATCGTCAGATGCAAACTGTGTAATGTAAAATAATTAAACAGTCCTTTAACGTGTGAAGTTCGTCTTCAGAATATTTGAAAATTAAATTCCTACCTCTCAGAAAACAGTGTCATTATGACAAGGACCAAGCAATAAAGTCTGTGCAAGGAAATACTTGCTAACTCTGATGTTCTGCATCCTGCTGTTTTACCTGTATTCCCAAATGTTACTACTACACCATAATGTAAGATTTGTATGCAAATCTTACATTATCTCTAGCAACATGTTTCAGCTTTTAAGAAAATCATCAGGCTAACTTTGTTAAAACATCAAAATCTAAATCTAAAGGTTTATGTAACTTACAACATACCAAGTCAATTCTGGATTAAAATCTCACTCCTCACAGAATTTATAAGATAGATTTGATGGTCCCATAATTTAATTTTTAAATTAGGTTGTATAGAGAATTACCTTCAAAATTTCATGTTGTTGACAATGATACATTTGTTACAAATACAGTATTTTCCTTATAATTTCCAACTTTCATAGAGTGCGTAGGAATTTTCTGTTAAGTAATCGATGTTTTCTGAAATGGTAAAATTTTGTACTTTAATGTACTGATGTTCTTTAAACTGATACTGAAGTTGATGTATTATAGAATCATTACCATACATTCCAGTACTATATGTTGTTACTAACACTAATATTTGAACTGCTACAAAATATAAATATTTTTTTATTGTTTTCAGTAATTAGTTTCTTTTGTTAACAAACTTCTGTACATTCCAGACTCCAGTCATGTGCTGTTATCAGTGATGTGTCCCCTTGCAATAGCAAGTAAGTACAGCTGTTCCTGTGTCACATCTTCCAGCTGCTTGTATGGAAAGATTTGGTTAGGCTGTCTAATGGATTAGTTCATGTGTTTCCTGAAGTCCTGGACATGGTGTAGAATGTTGGACACATTTAAGTTTGGAAGGAGGGGGGGCTTGCATAACACTTTGGGTACTGCAATAGTTTCTCTCTCCCTGTGGATCTTTATGCAAATGACAAAAGTACATACACTTTATGTAAGACTGCAAAGACTATCTCAGCATCTTAACACACCTGTAGCTTTGAAATAATCTATTGATGTAATGATGGAAGGGATATTAATTCACTTCACATCTGAACTTAGGTAATTCATCAATAGAGAGTCATATGCAAGGTTCTTAGCACCTGACCATAAAACTTGCTTTCCAGATGACGGCCTTCTAGAGGTCAAAACATAAAGTGGGGTCTTAGTTTTATAAACACACTTCAGAATTCTGCTCTGAGAGTTTAGCATTACCTACTAAAGTATGCAAACTCTTGAATCATATTGCCTATTTCAATACAAATGTATCAATTAATTATCCTTTCTACAATTTCTGAAACATTCAGAAACATTCCCCAGCCAAAGTAGAAAGTCAGGGCTGATATTCATTTACCATGAAGTTCTACAAATAACACAAAATGTCATGCCAAATTAACATGATGTGTGTGATTATGAAAATAATGATTTGCAATTAGAGACAATGTCTGAATATATGGTGACTGACATCTTACTTTGTTGATAACTTATTACCTGTAGCGTGTTTAATGATAATACCATACAATATGTGATAAAGTCATTAAAACATCAAATGTTAAAACAAATTAAAAAGGAGACCACCTTTAGTTAAGGCTGGGTCAAATTATGACATTTTAGTGGAGGCCACTGGACTTGCTGCCAAGTGTCCTAGTGTGATTGAAAAAGTTTCCCATTGCCTCCAAGTGGACAAGTGAGCAAGTCAGTTTGTTGCAGTAGCAAACTTCAGTGGCCACTTGATGGAAAGCTGGCAAGCTGAAGCAACTAGTGTCCCTGTATGACTCAGTATTTTGCTTCCCTGCCAGTTGTCGTTTGAAGAAACAACAGAACTGTGTACTCAAATACCAAAATGTCGGAGTGGAACAGGGAAAATATTAGTAAATATATTGTCTGGTGCACCTACCTGTCCAAAGAACTCAACAGTTGCATTGTGGTATCTTGGCCCAGCTTAAAGTTTACTGACCACCATTGTTGTGTTTCCCAACACTTAAGGCCCTTAATTCCCACACTAAACACTTGCCCAAGCCGAGGGTGAGATGTATGACTCTAAACCTGACTTCTTGTTGCAACTTTGGCATGACAGGTACCCCTGAGCCTAGGAAAATCTAATGTGCTTCAGTAGACTGCCACCACTGCAATTTTTCCCTGTCAGACACCAGGATGGGATTGCAGACACACGTGCTGACTCTTGTATCACTATTCCTAGCCTGTCTTCACGTTTTTTTGATGGGTTTGGGACAAGTGATGGGGATGTGTGGTTAGACGGGATGTTGTCTCATTACTACTCTAAATAACGACCACATTAAACCTACACTAGATTACACTCCAACACACATGTATTCATAATGTCCAATTTCAACAATAAACTTCTCCCATATTGGAATAATTATTACTGAAAATTGCCTATAGATCACAAATTAATTGCCACCCTATCGACTAAGGAATGTTGACTGAAATCCTAGACCTGTTGATCAGACCAAAATTAGTCTGGTTGAACTACAAATGACTGGTCAGTTTACAACACACTAAACATTAATGACCCAAATTTTGATGAACAACGGTAGTAGAAGTTGAACTTAGCAACTTGGTTTGACCATTAAGGTTCAGCCACTGTGCAAGTTAACTACTCTGTATTTGCAAACAATTTGAATTAATGTTGAATACAAGACTGGAGGATTATATGAACAAGAATAACAGAGAATCTGTGTTCCAAAAACTTGTGTCTTTTGATTTACGAACACGAACTTGTGCACTTCACATGTGATGTGCTAAGGGAAAGAATAAAAGTACTGAAGTTAATAAAATACAAGAAAGTGATTTGAGCTGATTTTCTCAGGAGAGTCCTAGTTTTATAGGTTTTAAACTGTTCTGTCCCAGTGTGAAGCAAATTTCAGTTCAGGACATCAACTGTTCCAGGAATTTGCCAAGACTTTTAGGATATTTCAGAAAATGTCTACAAATGTACTGACTTTTCTCCAGTGGGAAAACACAGTTATTGGGGCCATTAGCCAGCCACTAACAGGAACGGGAGGAAGCGTGGAAGAAGTGTAGATTAGTGATTACAGCGTCTGGACAAAGGCTGCTAAGGGTCAGGAACAGCTATGTAAAAAAAAACCAGTAACTGAATTGTGTCCAACACCACCACCATCATCATCATCCTTTCATTTGATTTTGTGGTATCCATATGTAATATTCGTGTTTCCTGAGTTACCTTGTTTGTAGTAATATCAAAACTTACTGTGCTTTTATCCCTTGCACAATTGGTTAAACAATTTTTCTTCTACCTTCTCTCCACCACAAATGTTATTAAGTGTCCCAGTTTCTGGTTTTTAAAAAGTGGGATCCCTACTCTTGGGGCTGTTTTAAATGTAACTGTCCGGCCAGACTTACTTCCACAATTGTCGCAGTGTGACCTACAAGCTGAAAGCAAGTTTAGTAGAATTCACTGAATGACTCCAGGACAATGTCCTGTGACCCAGCTTTACCAATTAACTCTCACAAAGAGTCTACCAAATTGCTGAAAGAAAGTCTTGAAATATTCAAAAACTTTTTTTACAAATCCCTCTGTAAAACACTAACCCACAACTTTGACAAGATTCTGAAAAGAAGGGGTATTACATATGCATGAATTATGCAGTAACACAAATACGCACAGGATATGTGGCAAACTTCCAGGCTTACTATCCACAACCTCCTTTACGAATCCAAAGTGAAAATACATGACTATAATATATGCTGTACTTACCAATTCCCCTGCTTGAATACTGCTGCTGCTGCTGCTGCTGGTGTTGCTGCTGCTGGTACTGCTGCTGCTGTTGCTGCTGCTGGTACTGCTGCTGCTGTTGCTGCTGCTGTTGCTGCTGCTGCTGCTGCTGCTGCTGCTGCCGTGGGTGGTACTGATTCTGTTGCAGGAGACCAGCAATTCGCGTTATGGCCTCCAGTTGGTTAAATGATGGAGGAGGAATACTGCTGTATATGCCTAATCCAGCTCTCATATTTGTGTGGTGCCTGACAATGATGGAAGTAAAGTGTTACAAGCCGAGACTTAATAATTAAAATGGAATCTTCAACTCAGCCCAGTATATTATCTGTTTGTGGCTAATGATTCTGGTTACAGTCCTACCCAGGGAAGTACCAAACTCAAGCACCTGGTCATCCAGGTGAGCATACTTCGTACAGTGGTGCCTAATATTCCAGCATAATTATTGCACTTGTTGCATACAAAAATGCACATCAGTTCCCACGTACTGAGACCAGATAACAGTGAGGTTCATAGGTCACTCCAAAACTGTGAGTTCTCAGTACCTAAAGTGCTTCTTTCACCCTTCTGAAGCCTAGAATTTGGAGGTGGAAAATTTGTGTGCCCCTGGTTTTATCAATATACCCTATCACTGACCACAGGTGTAAAATCAATTTCTGACATACCAGATGAGGCTGATAATCAAAGAAATTTTGCTGACACTTCAGTGAAATAGCAACACCAAATGTTCATAGCACAGCGAATACTGAAAACTCACTTTAAATTTTAGTTCTTGAAAGTGTCAATACAGGAGTCAGTGATGGAAGGTATGTGATACAACATATCACTAAGTCTAAAGATTGCACAAGGTCCATGATGCCATCATTTGACCACAGACTTGCAATATTCTATGGTTTAATGAATGCTTGATCTCTGGGTTATCCAGTGTTAGAGGCTGCAATACCATGCTGTGTTTATGAACATGACAATTTATTTACCTTCTTAAAATGCACTGCAGTGTGTCTATACATTAATAACACGACCAAGCTCAAAGTGATCGGTGCAAAAAAGGGACTAAAGACAAATCTTATTTACTCTGACAAACCTCCAGAAAATATGTTACTTGCTCTTTAATTTTCATTTTCCTCAAATTTTCATCATTAGGAATCAACAGAAAATTACTGCGGTGTATACCTCCTTCCAGTATTTCTTAACTGCCATGATTTTTAAGCTAACTTCATGTTAATGTCCACATTCCACTCAGCAGTTCATTTTATCTCTTCAGGCAAACAAAATTTCATTGAACAACACTTCAAAAAAAGCCAATAAGCAGAATAAAACAATATATATCAAAAAACAACATACAGTTTATGATGAGCATCTGCTAACTGTACGATACAAAGTACGACTAGTTCAATGACAGACCAAAAGGCCAAAGGGGTGTGAACTGTTGAAAAGGGTTTGTGTGTCTGTGTGTGCGCGTGTCGTGCACGAACATGCATATGTCAGACACACATCAGGATCCATGGCTCTATGCACATGCCCCTGTCTACAAACAATCAAGAGGTCAGAAAACTCATATAGTTATAATTGGCACAGCAATACTAATATTCTTAAGTGACAAGTAAAAGTGGAATGTTGTTTAGAAATATAGTCATGTGTAAAATGACACAATAAAATGGGCCATACAGGGGCCTAATAAAGTCCCAACATTCTAATTCTACTTTTACTTATTTACTTCTAAATTTACAAATGCTTAGTAAACATAATAACTGATCATCAGACATAAAATGCACAAGTGTAGCATCAAAACTAATGAAGAGGATTCAGGATGCAGATAAATTTCTCATGTCCTTACTTACCCAAGCATCCTATGCCCTGCTTCACCCAGTGTGGCCCTTTGAGTTGATGGTGCCATTCCAATCTGAGGTCTCCATTCCCTGTTCTGAGCTGGACTTAAGTCCTGGGGCTTCAGCACTCTTGGTGGATCTCTATAAATTCAGTAAAAAATGGAATAATTACTAAGCGTGAATTAGGCATGTAGGTATGCAGCACATCTATATGGGAAGAGGACTCACAGTTTAAAATAACTTCCAATGGCAGTAACAAATCCAGTGGTTTTATCAGGTATTCTGACAATTAATCTTGCACACTGGAAGTTGTCAGTATTTTGACATTTCATACAGGAATATGGTGCAGATGGGTAGTTAAAAATATACAAAAATACTTCATAGTATAAGATACTAAAAAACTTAGTAACACTTGAAGAAATTTTATTTATGGTAAATTTCAATACCTGGCTCCTTTCAGGCGACGTGCAGGAAATATATATGAATCTGCATAATGAGGATCTCGAAATCTGACACTGCAAAGTAAATATATAAACATTTATGGCTTATGAATTGAGAATACACTCACAGGTGTAAACACAAATGTAAAAAGAAAGATGTGCTCAGTATTTATTTTTAATGGCTGTTTTTGTATCCTAAGTTCAGCTGTGATTATTTCCAATCTAAAGGTTCACAAATCTCAAGACAGTTTCAGACATCTTTCACTATAACAGCACCGAACCTTTCGATTCTATGGGCATGAAATGAGTGAAAAAGACAGTTAGGTAGATAATATATGCCTGCATGAAAAAGTATATGATTATATCTTTTCACTGTATCCACCAGATTACATTTTACAGTACACAGCCACTCCTTCCAACTTGCAAAGTCCTGTTTTCAATAATGTTATTATCACAATATCCTTATTTCATATGGTAAGCTCAGCTTATGGTATCAACACATCCATGGGTTCATCCATTTGTGTCAAGTGCCCATTACAACTTTTGACCAAACATACATGTTTACAAAACACTGTATGCCTATCTTGCCATTAAATGCCTTTCTACTTTTATACTTCTCAATTTCCTACCACAAAATGTAATATATGAAACTTTGTTGTGGCAGTGTCATTTTATAATATACAGCAAGAACACCTATACCTGCAATCTGCAAACAGCGCATGAAATATTGTAGGGAAACAGATCTTAAACATACTAACACACGTTGTATAGAGTGTTTCCCATACACTGAACATGTGCAAGTGCAACACTTTGATGATTGCAGCTGGCATATTTAACATTGTCAGAATCTGCACTCCTGGAAGTTTTACACAGAAATATATCACTGCACTCAGTAATTATTAATTTATATTTCTTGTTACCTTCACCAGACTGAAAGCACTTGAAAGGAAATAAATATACGGGTAAATCTATTCCTGTTCATTCCACACAGAGTGGGAGCAGCAGAGGTGCAGCTCTAGTCATCCTGTACCTTAGCACTACAAGGATAAGAGTGGTGAACTTCACACCCTGGCTGTTTTACCCCTGAACCCTGGTACAGACTGAGTAGGAGGCTGGTTAGGCTCCAGAACAAGTTTGGATATTTTAGAAGAGGAGGAGGAGGAGGAGGAGGTGGAGGAGGAGGAGAGGAAGAAGGAGGAGGAGGAGACGAAGAAAAAGGAGGAGAAGAAGGAGGAGGATGAGGAGGAAGAGGAGGAGGAAGAGGAGGAGGAGGAGGAGAAGATG
>Ga0209629_10004017_pt1 | contig 10768 bp, 8 predicted proteins | sample TergutCu122P5_FD_187286 | JGI IMG/M metagenome (GOLD analysis project Ga0209629, IMG submission 187286) | Cubitermes ugandensis P5 segment gut microbial communities from Kakamega Forest, Kenya - Cu122 P5 (SPAdes) (version 2) | ecosystem: Host-associated > Arthropoda: Insects > Digestive system >... | reverse complement strand
TCCCGGGCAAGGATCGCAAACCGTTGGAATGGGACGCATTCTGTTTGAAAAACACCCCGAAGTCAAACGCCTCTACGAAAAGGCAAACGAGATACTTGGTTACGATATTACCCGATTGTGTTTTGAAGGGTCTGTGGAGGAACTCGATTCAACCATCCGGAGCCAGCCGGCGATTTTTTTGACCAGTATTGCCGCTTTGGAAGTGTTACGAGTCGAATCGCCGGAAATTGTTCTTGCAGCGGAAGCGACGGCCGGGCTTAGTCTTGGGGAATACACCGCCCTCGTTTTTTCCGGGGTGATGCGTTTCGAAGATGGATTGCAACTGGTCCAAAAACGGGGTCTGGCCATGCAGGAAGCATCCGACGCCACACCAAGCGGCATGGTCAGCATTCTCGGTCTCGAACGAAGTCAGGTGGAAGCGTTGTGTAATGCGGCGCGGGGTGACGGAATATTGCAGATTGCCAATCTTCTTTGCCCCGGCAACATCGTCATTTCAGGAACGAACGCCGCCTGTGAACGAGCTGCGGAAATGGCGTCTGGCATGGGAGCGATGAAAGCGGTGCCGCTCGCCGTCGCCGGAGCGTTTCACACGCCGGTCATGCGGCCGGCGGACGAAAAACTGGCGGAAGCCTTGTCGCAAGTCACATTGAGCCGTCCGAAAATTCCCGTGATCAGTAACGTGGACGCCCTGCCTCATCAGGAGGTGGAAGACATCCGTAAAATCCTCGTCCAACAGATTTTACAGCCGGTTCAATGGGAAGCGTCGATGCGTTCTTTGCTGGATCAGGGGTTTGACACGTTTTATGAAGTCGGACCGGGACGCGTGCTGCGGGGATTGCTTCGCCGTATCGATCGCAAAGCGGTTTGTCATGGCGTCGAAGTCGTGTAAAGTGAAAAACTTAAAACTAAAAACGAAAAGTAAAATTCGCTTTTCAACTTTTCACTTTTAGTTTTTCACTGTTCACTTCATTGAAGCCAAAGGCTGAAATCAAAGAAGGGAAATCAGGTTGTCGTGGGAAATTTTTTGCAAGTGGATTTGAAAGACCGCGTGGCGGTGGTGACCGGGGCAACCCGTGGAATCGGACAGGGGATCGCGGAAGCATTGGCCGCCAACGGAGCGAAAGTCGCTTGTCTCGGGACAAATCAAGAACGACTTCAGCAGACCGTTGATGCCATCAAGGCAACCGGGGCGGAAGCCGTTGCCTGTATTTGTAATGTGGCCGTTACGGAAGAGGTTGAAAAAACGGCGGCGGCAATTTTGGGGCATTTTGGCAAAGTCGACATCCTGGTCAATAACGCCGGGATCACCCGCGACATGCTTTTGCGTCGCCTCAAAGACGAGGATTGGGACAATGTCATGGCGATCAATCTTCGGGGGCCGTTTTTGATGACCCGTGCTCTTTGCGAGTCGATGCGCAAGGCGAAAAAAGGGCGAATCATCAATATTGCGAGTGTCAGCGGTCTGCAAGGCAATCCGGGTCAGGCGAATTATTGCGCCTCGAAGGCCGGCTTGATCGCGTTCACGCGAACGGTGGCCCTTGAACTGGCTAACAGAAATATTACCGTCAACGCCGTGGCCCCGGGGTTCATTGAAACCGACATGACCGCCGTGTTGAATGACATCGTGAAACAGGTCGCCAAAGAAAAAACACCGCTGGCACGTTTCGGTCACACCGACGACATTGCCAATGCGGTGCTGTTTCTGGCAAGTGATCAGGCGTCGTTTATCACCGGGCAGGTGCTTCCGGTTGACGGCGGTTTGACAGTGTAATGTTGCATAACAGGTTTTGAGTTTTAGTATCCATTCACGCAACTTCGTGTTTCTTCGTGCCTTCGTGGTGAGAAAAATTCGTGAACGGTTACGGATTTTATTATTTTGAGGAGAAAAAAACGTGGCATCCGTATCAGAAAAAGTGATCAATATTATTGCCGATCAACTTGGCGTGAGCAAAGACCAAATCAATCCCGAAACCGACATAGCCAACGATCTCGGAGCCGACTCGCTTGATATTGCGGAACTGATGATCGCTTTCGAGGAAGAATTCGACATCAGCATTAATGAAGACCCGGCGGAACGGATTTCGACGGTCGGTCAGGTCATCAAATATGTGGAATCGAAGCTGAATCCCGAAAACTGACCGTGATGGAATCGGTTGCCGGGCCGCTTGTTGGGAGTAATGGAGTGTCCTGTGAGGGACATGGTTGTTCCTGTTTTGGCGGGTAAAAATAGCTGACCTCCACTCAGTGACCGGTTTCAGGGCACTTGTTTACGTTTTGTGCTCTGGTTTTTTGAACAACTGGTTTTTCACGACTCCTGCGGCAGTCGTGCGATTGATTTGTCGTTGACAGTGATTTTCCTTATTGAAAGGGTGTTCGTTTCAAATGCCATCACGTGTCGTCATTACCGGATCGGGGCTTGTTACACCGCTTGGATCGAATCGTGACCGGGTGTGGGAAGATTTGTGTCTCGGTAAAAGTGGTATCCGCAATGTCACAAACGAACTGTTTCTTGGTTTTCGTTCGCAAATTGCCGGTGAATGTGTCGATTTCGAACCGGAGCGGTACATCGAACACAAAGACGTCAAAAAAATCGACCGGTTTGCCCAATTTGCCGTTGCAGCGACTGCGGATGCCGTTGTCCAGTCAGGTCTTGACTTTTCCAAAGAGAATTCGAGCCGTTGTGCGGCGATCATCGGTTCCGGAGTCGGTGGACTGGCCGAGATCGAAGCGAATTTTGCGAAATTGCTTGAAAAAGGCCCGTCTCGGGTGTCGCCGTTCACAATTCCCAAAATGATGCTGAACGCCGCTTCCGGACACATCTCGATTTTATACGGATTGCACGGCCCTTCTCACGGTGTTTCTTCCGCATGTGCCAGTGCTTCCGATGCGTTGGCACACGCCGTCAAAATGATTCGCGACGGTGAAATGGACATCGTGATTTCCGGAGGCGCGGAAGCGGCGTTGACCCGCTTGGGATTTGCCGGTTTTTGTGCCATGCATGCCTTGTCTGAACGAAACGGCGAACCGGCAAAAGCAAGCCGCCCTTTCGACAGGGGACGCGACGGTTTCGTGTTGTCCGAAGGTTGTGGTATTGTGATTCTCGAAAGTCTGGAACACGCCAAAGCCCGCGGAGCCGTGATTTTCGCCGAATTGCTCGGTTTTGGCCTTTCGTCGGATGCGACGCATATCACCCAACCCGACGAAGATGGGAGCGGGGCCGCTCTTGCCATGTCGCTTGCTTTGAAAGATGCGAAATTGAACGCCGGGCAAATCGGCTACATCAACGCACACGGCACCAGCACGATGCTGGGAGACGTCGCAGAAACCGCGGCAATCAAAAAAGTGTTCGGTGATTTTGCCGGTAAAATTCCGATTTCAAGCACAAAAAGCCAGATCGGGCATTTGCTCGGAGCCAGCGGCGGCGTCGAATTGATTTTCTGCATGCAGGCCATCGGGAACGGATTGATTCCGCCGACGATCAATCTTGACGAGCCGGACCCGAAATGCGATCTTGATTACACGCCGAATCATGCCAGGGAACACCGGTTTGATTATGCGCTTTCGAACAGTTTCGGATTCGGCGGTCACAACGCCTCGTTGATCGTCGGACGATTTCGGGATGAAGGTGACATGTAAGAATTAAGTGAAAAACGATAAGTGAAAAGTTGAAAAACGAATCAACTTTTCACTTATCACTTTTAACTTTTCACTTTATTGTACCGGCTTTGGTGTTTCCAAATGTCAAAGAAAACTGCTAAAATAAATACCGCCGATTCGAAAACGACCCAAAAATTAAAAAAGGTTCTGAATCAAAAGGTCGTGAAAACGGTTCTCGTGCCGATGAAAAAAAAGAAGGTTGCCGTCAGGAAAGCCGCCGTCAAAAAAACGGCGGCCAAAACGGTCGAAACGCAATCGCTTAATCCGTATTTTCCTGAGCCGAACCCGTTGCCGGACTGGAACGCCGGTTGGATGACGGTTCGCGGAGCAAGGCATCATAATCTCAAATCGATCGACCTTTCGATTCCGCTGGGCACGTTTACCGTCGTCACCGGCGTCAGCGGTTCCGGAAAAAGTTCGCTGGTCAACGACGTGTTGTATCACACGTTGGCGCATCAATTGCATCGGGCGTCGTTGACGCCGGGGGCGCATGACCGCATCGAAGGGATTGAACGAATCAACAAGGTGATTCGCGTCGACCAGCAACCGCTCGGCCAAACGCCGACCTCGAATCCGGCAACGTACACCGGTGCGTTTGAGTTGATTCGCAATTTGTACGCGCAATTGCCGGATGCCAAAATCCGGGGATACACGGCACGGCGATTCAGTTTCAACGTGCCGGGGGGGCGTTGTGAAAAATGCGAAGGGAACGGTCAGCTCAAAATCGAGATGCACTTTCTCCCCGACGTTTGGATCACCTGCGACGTTTGCGACGGCAAACGTTACGACCGGCAGACGCTTGAGGTCCGGTTTCGCGACCATTCCATCTCCGACGTGCTTGAGCTTTCGTGCGGCAAGGCACTCGAGCTGTTTCACAACATTCCCGGCATCCGGAAAATTTTGCAAACGATTTGCGATGTCGGACTTGATTATCTTTCGCTCGGACAAGCGGCGCCGACCCTTTCCGGAGGTGAAGCGCAACGGGTCAAACTCGCTTCAGAACTGGCTCGCCCGGACACGGGGCGGACATTGTATCTGCTCGACGAGCCGACGACCGGTCTGCATTTCGACGACCTCGAAAAACTGCTTGGCGTTGTGCATCGACTGGTCGATCTCGGCAACACGGTCGTCATGATCGAACACAACCTCGACATGATCAAGTCGGCGGATTGGGTCATCGATCTCGGTCCCGAAGCCGGCCTCGAAGGGGGTTATCTCGTCTATGCCGGAACGCCGGAACAACTCGTCGATTACGGAATGCGGTATCTTGCATTGCCGGAATCGTCCCGGAATACGGTCAAACGAAGTTACACCGCCGAAGTACTTGCCCCTGTGCTTGTTGTCGGACCGTTTGTCGAGCGGGTTCCGTTCAATCCGCAAAAAACGGCGGAAACGTCATTGATGCAGGAGCATGACAACAAGAAAAATAAAATTCCGGACCTGTCATCCGGTCAAGTCATTTCCGATGAAACAGCACCGGACATGATCAATGCGGAAACGATCGGCGAAGACGTCAAAATGCCCTGGGAAACCAACGGCAGGCTTTGGCATACGAAAACGCTGGTCAGTCGCACCGGCAAGCCGTGCCGGTGGGACGGTCGCATTTTGGCCGATGTCGTCGATCAAATCGAGGAGTCCGGGTTGTTTGCCGAAACAAATTGGAATAATCGGACCGTTGTTGAAATCACCGCTCCGCAAAAGACGCTCGGCTGGTTTCTCCATGCGATCACAGCGGAGGAATGGCTGCTCAAACTCAAATTCCGGACGGCGAAAAACACGTTCCGTCGCGATTGGCTCGTGCAGCAACTCGCGCTCGCGCCGCTGAATGACATGCCCGATATTCCGCTTTACGGAACCGAGCCGCGCACGCGGGTCAACAACACAAACGGCCCGTTTCAGGAAATCGAGTTGCGCGTGCATTCGTATGACGAGATCGACCGCCCGGAATTCCGGGAGTTTCTCGAAACGGCGATTCAGGGGTTCGCCAAATTCATGAACAAGGTCAAATCGGAGCCGAACCAACTGACCCCCTGGCGGCTGCTGAAAGAAAAATGGCATTTCACGCCAAAGGGTTTTGTCGGCGGCACGTCCCCGGTTTGGGATTATCCGTTGCTTGAGGAAGTGTTTGCATTGTTGAAAAGCGTCGCCCCGGATGCCATTCCGACCTGGACGAACAAAGTGCTTGTGCCGTTTCATCTGCCGAACGTCAAAAAAGCATGGGCGATTGTTCACACAAAACGCGTCGACGGCATTTATCTGGAGTTGAGCGTCAAAAAAAACAGCGTGCCGCTCGGTTCGATCCGCAGCATCGGGCACGATCAGGCGGTCGACGGCAGCCGCCCCGGTTACGACATCGTCACGTTCATTTTCACGAAAAAATCGGAACTCAACAAAACCACCCTTCGCGAACTGCTCAAGGAAACGCTGAAACACGTCGTCATGGAATAATGTTTTGGAAGGATACAAAGGGCAGTGATCAGGGGGCAGACGATTATAGATGCGATCAAATTTGAACCGCTTCCATGGCTACCTGCTGCGCCAACAATTATTAATACACACAAAATAGTGAGATTTTTTGTTGTCGGCGATGCAGGCGATTCATCGGACAAGCTCAAATTTTATTGTCGGCACAATAAAATGGGTGGTCGCCGGGGAGAAACGATCGCGGGTTATTCTTCGTCAAGTGGTCGATGGCGTTGGCGGCCTTCGGTGGATTTGCGGTGCGGTCGATAGCCGCCGCCTGTTTTCGGGCGTTGCGGTTTGGAACGCTCGAATGGCGGACGATCTGTCTTCTGATAATCTGTCTTCGGACGATCCGATTTCTGAAAATCCGTTTTCCGGCGGTCCATTCTTCCACGTTCCGTTGACGAGCGGTCCGCTTTTCCATGACCCGTCGATGTGCGTTCCGGTCTTGTCCGATTCCCCCGTGTTTGTTCCGATCCTGTTCGATTCGACCGCGATTGATCCGGTGCCGTTCGATCCGGTTCCACACGACCCCCGAACGAAGGACGTCGATTCTCACCGCCAAATCTCTCATACCCGTGTCTCGTACCGCCATCTCTCTCGCCGCGATCTCTCTCATGACCGTGTCTCACACTGCCATATCTTTCGCTTCTCTCGCCGCCATGTCGTTTCGGTCGCCGATCATTACTGTTGCGTTCCTCAAAAGCCGGACGTTCATTCCGGCCACGATCATCGAATGAACGTTTTCGCCCTCTGTCGTTACGTTGTTCACCGTCGTTACGTTGTTTATCATCACGTCGTTCACCATCATTACGAAACTTGCCGGCATTACGACGTTCACCCTCATTGCGTCGCCTTCCATCGTCGCTACGTCGTTCGCCGAATGGACGATCACTGCGTTTTCCACCGTCATACTTTCTGTCGTCGTATTTTCTGTCGCCGCGTCTTTCGCCGCCATATTTTCCGGCATTGCGTTTTTTGCCGGTGACAAATGAACTGCGAAATTCTCCGGATTCCCTGCGTCTTTCGTTTCGTTTGGCTTCGCGTTCCTTGCGTTTCTTTTCGGTGAGTTCCGCGACTTTCTTTTCACGGTACTCCGTCCGTTTTGCTTTTTCGATGGTCGTTTTTTTCTCAAGCCGTTTGACGCGAGAGTTGTGTTTGAGCGCCAATTCTTTCGGGGGATACGGCGGGATCAGGCATTTTTCCTCAAGACCGATCAAGTCTTCGCGACCGTAATCGCGTAACGCCATTTTCACGTCATGATAATTTTCCGGCTTGTAGTATTGCAAAAGGGCGTGTTGCATCCGGCGTTCTCGCATGCCGCGCGCGACATGAACCTGTTGACCGTTCACCGGATCGTGACCCGTGTAATACATCGCCGTCGCCAGTTCAAACGGGCCGGGAATGAAATCCTGCACCTGTTGCGGCTTGATGTTGTGCTCGTGCAGGTACTCGGCAACGCGAATCATCGACGGGACATCCGAGCCGGGCAACCCGGCAATCAGATACGGAACCAAATACTGCTCCTTGTGATGTTTTGCGTTTAACTCCCCGAACATTTGCACAAAGCCGTCGTAATTTTCGATGTTCGGCTTGCGCATCAGGTGCAGCACCTGCGGATCGACGTGTTCCGGGGCGGTTTTCAGGTGCCCACCGACGTGATGACGGATCAACTCCTCAACATACTCCGGCGAACGTTGTGCCAGATCGGTCCGCACCCCCGACGCGATGAACACTTTGTCGACGCCTTCCGTTTTTCGAACGGCACGCATCAAATCGATGAGCCGCGAATGATCCGTGTTGAGATTTTCGCAGATTTCCGGATGCAAACAGGTTGTCCGCAAACACGACATGCATTGCTGTGTGTCGCGTCCGACCATTTTGTACATGTTGGCGGTCGGCCCGCCGAGGTCGCTGACAACGCCGGCGAAATGCGGCTGTTTCGCCAGTTGCCGCACTTCGTCGAGGATCGACGCTTTGCTGCGGGTTTGCACGAATTTCCCCTGGTGCGTTGCGAGACTGCAAAACGAGCAGCCGCCGAAACATCCCCGCAAGATCGACACCGAGTTCTTGATCACGTCGAACGCCGGGATGATTTCGTCGCGATATGACGGATGCGGCCGTCTCGTGAACGGCAATCCGTATATCCGGTCCATTTCAGCTTCGTTGAGCGGAAACGACGGCGGATTGACGACGATCGCTTCATGCAAATGTTCCTGGACGAGTCGCTTGGCACAATACGGGTTCAAGTTGAGATAAGCGAGCCGCGTCATTGCGTTGAACAGTTTCGGATCGTCAAGCACTTCCTCGTAACTCGGCAAATGGAGCGTCGTTTCGTCTTCCTCCGGGAGGTCTTCCGACATCCCCAACCGGTACACGGTGCCGCGCACGTCGCGGATGGTCGCGATTTCCTCGCCGGCGGCAAGCCGTTTCATCACTTCGACAATGGCCGTTTCCCCCATGCCGTACAAGAGCAGATCGGCTTTCGAGTCCATCAGGATCGAACGTTTGACCTTGTCGCTCCAAAAGTCGTAATGCGCCAAACGCCTCAAACTCGCTTCGACGCCGCCTGTGAGAACCGTCACGCCGGGATACGCTTCCCGTGCACGCTGGCAATAAGCAAGCGTCGCACGGTCCGGTCTTTGCCCGATTCGACCGCCCGGTGAGTAGGCGTCGTCGTTGCGCACTTTTCGGCTCGCCGTGTAATGGTTGATCATCGAATCCATGTTCCCGGCACTGATGCAAAAACAGAGTTTGGGCTGCCCAAACGTTCGCCAGGCGTCGCAAGAATGCCAATCCGGCTGTGCGAGGACGGCGACACGAAATCCGGACGCTTCCAGAATCCGCCCCAAAAGAGCGGTTGCAAAACTCGGATGATCGACGTAAGCGTCGCCGGTAACAAAGACCACGTCCACACCATCCCAACCACGGGCGATCATTTCTTCGTTCGTCATCGGCAGAAACGACGCCGATGCGTTTTTTTGACCGTTTTTATTCATGTTAACAGCTACCTGGTTGTATGTCGCATCCCAGCGTCGATCTGTGATCGACCGCTAAAAAGACAGATGCGATTGAATCGCTTCGAAAATTTTATCCGGTTCGGACATGCGTCCCATGCCGGTTTCACCGCAACTGAGGCGGCCTGATTCGGGACCGATCAAAATAACGCCGTCGGCTTTCAGTTGAGCGACGTTTCGTTGCACGGCGGCCTTCTCCCACATGGCGCAGTTCATTGCCGGAGCCATCAGTATCGGCCCTTTGAAAGAAAGCAACACGGTGCCGAGCAGATCGTCGGCGATCCCCGCAGCCGCTTTGGCAAGGATGTTCGCCGTTGCCGGGGCAATGCAAAAAAGTTCCGCTTCCCGTGCCAACTCGATGTGCGTGTGGATTTGCGCGTCGTCGAACACATCCGTTCGCACAGGCCGACCGGAAAGGGCTTCAAACGTCCGCGGGCCGGCCAGTTCGGTCGCCGCACGGGTCATGATGACGGAAACACCGGCTCCCGCCTGCACAAGCCGGCTGACAAGCATTGCCGTTTTGTATGCGGCAATGCCCCCCGTCACGCCGATCAGTATTTCACGCCCTTGCATAACACGTCCTTTATCTCTTACATTCCCGAATCGCCGAAATCGGAGTCGAGCATTCCGCCATCGAGTCCGCCGGGATGCGTCGTTTGCAAATTCCCATGCATGTCGAGATAAATTTTATCTTCAAGAATTTCCTGAATGACAATCGACAACTTGTCTTTTTTGTCCGAATCGACAAACGCACGGGCTCCCTTGTTCAAATAAACAAGCCGTTTTTGAATGAGCGACGAAAGTTTGAATCGTCCGCCGACTTTCTGAATCAATTGTTCTTCCTTCAGTTCTTCGATCATTGTTCATCCTCATTATTGTGATTATTCTTTTTTACTTGTTCTTTTTGCCTTGCAATATTCAGCAACAAATCGTTCAACTGTCCGACGGCTGTTTGCAGATCGTCGTTGACCAGTTGGTGTGTGTAATATTTTGCCAGTTCGAGTTCTTCGGTCGCTTGTTGCAATCGTTTTGAGACGGCTTCGGGCGATTCGGTGCCGCGTTTGGCCAATCGCTCTTTCAACACTTCGATGCTTTTCGGACGAATGAAAATCATGACCGCATCGGGGCACAACTTTTGAACCGCGAGTCCCCCTTGCACGTCGATTTCCAGCACCACCCATTTTCCGGCATCGCGGCGCGATTCGACCTCGCTTCGCAACGTGCCATACCAGTGACCGCTTTGAAATACCTCGAAACATTCGAGAAACTCACCGTTTTCCCGTCGTTTCTGAAAATCTTCCGGCGAAAGGAAATGATATTCGACACCGTTTTGCTCGCCCGGTCTCGGCGGTCGAGTCGTTGCCGAAACGCTCAATTCAAGCGGAAGTGCCGATTGTCGCAACACATCTTTCAACACGGTTCCTTTGCCGACCCCCGACGGGCCGGAAAACACGACGATTCGACCGTGATCAGGATTTTGTTGTGCTGGGGTCTGTTGTGTCATGTCAACCCTTATCAAGCCTTCAGGCTTCCGTCAGATCGTCAAATCCCCATTATTGTGGTGGCGAGAAAAAATGCACAACGCTTCAACGGCTGCCGATTGCGCCGAAATGCAAAGACTTAGCAAAATA
>Ga0209629_10004016_pt1 | contig 10769 bp, 5 predicted proteins | sample TergutCu122P5_FD_187286 | JGI IMG/M metagenome (GOLD analysis project Ga0209629, IMG submission 187286) | Cubitermes ugandensis P5 segment gut microbial communities from Kakamega Forest, Kenya - Cu122 P5 (SPAdes) (version 2) | ecosystem: Host-associated > Arthropoda: Insects > Digestive system >... | reverse complement strand
TTTTAATAACTCTGTGTTTTTTAACATTATGTGCATCAGTTGGTAGTGAAAAGGTTTCAACATTGTTTGATGCACGGTGTAACCATGAAACCATGAAGTCATAACTTGTATATATATATATATATATATGCGACGAAGAAAATATCAGTTTCTGAAAAGGTTAATCTGAAATGAATAATTTTGATATTTCGTTCATCCATTGTCAACCAAATCCATGAAGAGATAACGAATTTCCATGAAAAAATTCTGGATATCACTTTTTTCAGTTCATTCATGCTACTTGATGTGCACAGCGTCTCCTATTTTGGATTCCCTCTCTTTTAAGTTTGCAAGAAATAATTTCAAATTTTTGTACAGTCACTAAATTCCTAAATATATAAGCATACAAACTGCATAATTTCTAGATATGTGGAAGACCTCTCTCCGTAAAAGATTACGCATGGCTAACCCCAGTACAGAGAAGTGCCTTAAAAATCGTGCATACCTTCCGAAACGTATTGCACATATTTTACAAGAAGTCTATATCAACTACATCAATACTTTAAACCGCGGATATTCATAATCCCACGACGCTGGTATACAAAACCAGAAAAATACAATTACCACAGTGTAAACCAACAAATTCACACAATTCGTCAAGGTCACAATAATACGTCAACACCTACATATTTCAGGCCCCAGTGGTCCATCATCAGGGAGGGCACAATTATATAAAACAATCTTTTAATACTATTTTATCAACTCCAGTATGTAGAAAAGCTGTCATAAATTCTTCAGTGTTATTTATAGTAGATTGATCTGAGCACAGTACTTGGAGCAGACCGTTGGTTCGAATGTGTTCACGGTACTTAGGTTGCTCCAATTACTGTGCACAAATCCATCTACTATAAATCACACACTGACGAATTTACGACAATTCTAGTACATAATGGAGACGATACAAATATTAAACGATTATTTTATGCAACTGAGCACTCGCTGATGATGGGTCAGTGTGGCCCGCAATTTGACGTATAAAACATTATTTTAATTCTGACCAATTGTGTGTGTTTGTTCGTTTACAAAGAGACAATTGAATCATGATGCACGGAAAGAAGAAAGTAAAACTCAGAAAAAAATCGTAGAATGGAAAGATGGGATATAATCTTCACACTAAATTTCGTTAAAACCCTCAGCTTTATCGAAAATTACTTGAGGGGGCATACCTACAAATATGTTACCATAAGCATTTTGTCCGTATATGGCAGCAGGATAAAAACTAAAAGCAATATTCAGCGACCTCTGGTAACTTCTCTGGAAATACTTGGTTAGTGTACAGTCCACCTGCATCGTCTGGAACATTCTTCTACACGGTTGCATGGGACAGATTCTGAATATATTGCTGCAGGCGCAAAAACGTTTCCTGTGAAGGATGTAGTACAGCCAATCAAGAATAAAAACGATTACCATGACAAAATAAGCTAAAGAATTTTCAAAGTGCCCAAACTGACCTGAGACCGATACTTCATTTCCGATATAAATTTACAGGATTTTACACCCTTAAGTTCATGTGGAAGTTCATTCATTGATCTGTTCCAGGAGCGATACAATACATTCGCATGGTGACTTGTATAAAAATATTGTCTTAGAAAATGTGAAGCCGCGTAGATTGATAGAAATTTTACTAAGTTTCGGAATAACGAACTGTCTCATCCACCCTGAAGATGGAAGCGGTAGATGTTATATCCTATAAGACGGTAATGGTTTTATTTTTGAGATTTTAGTCCTGTGTGTTCAGTGTAAATTTTTCTGCCGTAATTTTTGTCACACGTTAAGATTTCTTTTCGTTGGTATTATTTTCTTTCTGTAAAATCTGAAGGTAAAGTTGTTCCTTTGCACCCTCTAAAGGTACATGAAGTAGGAGATATAACTCTCTGAATTCTTGAATCTCGACATTGACTGGATGTGCTTAGATTCACGCGCCGAACGCTTTATCCCTGAGGTAAGTCCGCCTTTACCCATGGAATGGCACGCTGAGTGACTCTCAATGCCAGTTGGGAATTTTGGAGAACAAAAATCTCTTCTCCCTACAGGAAATCCTCCGCCACGCCTTAACTCAGTTACTATACCCACTACGCTATAACATTCTGTCTTTTTACTGGTGCCATATTTTTTCTTTTATTTGTATTAGCGTCAATTAATTTCTTAACAAGTTGGCATATGGTTTCAAATTATGCGTCTCCGTGTGTTTGTGTGTCCTATGTTTAAAGTTTTATAGCACGCCACCGATTTTTACGAAACTTCAAACTAACTTTAGCAACTACCCCGGTCTCTATATTCCTAAATTGGATGAACGGAAAATGCTGAGCTTCTTATCCGATTATATCCTAATAATACCAGTTTTTCAACAAATACCATAGTTATTTTTATTGCCCAGGACACACAGACTTAAATAACTATGAAATTTCTTTGTCGGCGCGAAAAGCGGTAGTAGGGAGTGGCAATAAGCGCCTTTATATTTCACAATATATCAAGTTAAACACAAATTATAGGTAATTAATTTCCGTTGCAATTCCTCTTCTAATTCAACAGGCAATTCCAACGACACTGGCAACATTTCGAAAGGAATTAATTTCTTAAAATGCAGAGTTTATTAGACTATATTCATTGAGGATATTAGATAATATTCTACTACTGCCGTTACTATTTCATCAAATTCTGCTATAATAACAACAACTACTACTACCACTAATAATACTATTACTACCACTACTACTACTACTACCACCACCACCACCACCAGCACTACTACCACTACTATTGTTACTTGGTTATGGCGCCTTAACACCGATAAGTTCGAAACGTGTGACTTTCAGTTTTGTTCTACCCGCTTCCTGGTCTGTCTCTCAGTGGATCCGGCCGCATTAAGAAACTATAGCACCAGTAAACACGCTTCCGTCGAATTTAGTATTGGGCTGTTTCAATAAAATGCGTCGACACGTCCACATTCTGCTTTAAATCAGTTAACAATAAGGCCTAATTGCGCTTTGGTGCGGTTTGAGTGCATATCGCTAGTTATCTACAAGGTATGTGTATATTTGGAGTGTTATAAAATAGCAAATAGAGCAGTGCGAATTTAAGAGGTTTATTAAGAAGGGTATAGTAGCAGTATTAATAATAATAATAATAATAATAATAACGCTGATAGACATATCAGAAAGCCGAAAATGTAACACTAATTTAGCTAACTGTAAGTTACTCGTACGTCGTTTGAGAACACTGCACTACAATTATAAATATCATAGACGTGATATTATGGAGAATAACAGTGAACCACGCTGAGATACATGCGTAATTATAGATCCGGAAATTTTGGCCACCAGATAAAATTTAGTTCTTTATAACAAGACACTAAGGCGGGTCTGCGTGACTGAAATAGCAGCGATTAAAGAATATTACGCGAGCAATATTCGTACAGTATTATTGAACTATCCTTGGAATGGAATATTTAAGATTTCCTATGAACAGCTACGATCAGCGCAGATAACTCTTAAGCTGACCATGTATGATGCGTATGTAGGGCTTGAGCGACACAAATCACGTGACAGGCTAGGCACGCGTGGAAATGTTCTGCAAAGAACAGCTTAAAAGAGTAAGAAGCCCAAGAATATTCCTGATACACTTTCCGTCAGCAAAAGTAGTCAGTGCAATACTGTCTGAAACAATGCCCTTTATTGGTCCCCTTTTCTGCCTATATTTATGGTTACCTCATATAATTTTTGCATTCTCTTTCCATTGAAATGGCATATTGTAAAATATGCCAATATGCCTACTGCTCGCCAACCAACAAGTACGTCTACCCCAATCACATCTCTGTCTTTATGGAAAGTTATAGTGTAAACTTTACTCTTTTACATTTTATTGCATTTTATTTATTTATTTATTTATATAAGAGTTATTTAACTAAGTTCTCAGTAGCTCATACTACAGAACGTCCAACAGACAGACGATTATGGAATGTGGATAAACAGGTTCCGGAATGAAGCGCTTGTAGTTCCAATTTTGGGGCAAAATCCATAATTTTTTCTGAAGCAAATGAGAAAAACTACGAAAAACATATCATAACCGCTACACACTCGTGTAGTCAAGCTCGCCAAGAAAGAGAGCAATGACATTCAAATTCCCACGAAGGTTACAATTATATTTTTCATAATGAATTTTTTCCAAAAGTAGTTGCATACTTTCATAGCAGCCTGTCATGTTTGCGAAATGGGCTAGAGATACACATCGGAATTTATCCATGTTATATGTTAGCACAGTTTTTAAGCTAACCTTTGAAGAGTCAGTAAACAAACGCCACTCAGTTGAATCTTGTTGGTGTCCAAGAGCCTCTATAATAGAGCAGACATCATTGTAAAATACCAGATCGTGGTTTGAGAGAAAAATTATTTGAATTTATATTGGCGAATGCGAAAGAAACATAGTTCATTATTTTGGTGGAGAATATTCCACACTTCATTCTGGAACACAAGGTCAGCATGATTTTCGAAAATTCAAATCACGGAGAAGGTCGTTAAGATCTCCTTGTGCTAAGAAATTGGGTTCAGATGAGAAAAAAATTGCTTCAAATGTCGGATCGCAATTAACATTGTCCTCTTCTTGCTGTCCGTGATCTTCATCGTAATCAGAGTTGTCATCGCTAACAGTCAGATTTTCTGGAGGCTTGGTACATGCAACTCTTCACTGTGTGGCACAGTTTTCATTGCAAATGGCATATCTGGATATTTCATTGTGTGTTTGATTTGAAGGTGATCCCTCTTATGTTGTTAAACAAAAGTAACCATCGGATGAGTTCCCTACGAACCATGGGAACGACAAAAGACATTTGGCGCAAACCAATTATCCATCCTGTGAGAAATCTTACACAAGTTACACAACAAATACGAGAAGCCAAAATTTTATTTTGCTCATCCAATTTACACTCCAAATTAAGCTCATAACAAACATTAATGAGCGGAGTGAAATTTCGCCTTTGGGATTTGAATGTCAATTCACTACACACGTAACAAAAGTTGTCAGGATGAATTGACACAATCTTTTTCATGATAAAAATATAATAAACACATTCCTTTTACAGAAATACTTCACTAAAAATAATAACACACAACACTTGCAACTTCTCACAACGCAGTTCGGCACACCACTAGCAGCACAGTGTTCCTCAAGCAGAGCTTACTGCTAGTTTCATGTCCCACCGTGTCAACATATTTCTGAACTTGCACAGTCTGGCTGTCTGTGATTGGGCTCACATGTCTACTGTCTTTGTTATGGTTAATTTTTCATGCCCACACTATATCTGAAATATAATAAATGCCTCAACTATACGTGTATTTAAAATATACTGATAGCGTAAAAAAATAAATTGGTAAAATTGCATTAAAAAGTACTGTCACACAAAAACTATTAGAGCAATTCTAATAACATAATGGAATGCAGCGTTGAAAAATACATAAGAAACACAAAATAGTTTGCATGTGACAAAAATTGTGTTTACCGGTTTTCTGTATATTTGTGTTAGCAAACAACATTTTGCTCTTTAACAACCAGATGTCACTAATTATAGTGGTTACAGCATGCGATAGGATAACAGAAGAATACAGATGTTTAATTCAATTGTATATTGTAGAAAGAATGAAGGATAATGTAGGATTCCAGATGTCGGAACTTACAACATTCCTGTGAATAATTAACATAATATAAAAGTCAATGTGCCCTAAATGTATACAGACGGGTCTTACTTGGAACCGAATAAATTTTAAAACAACTTTTTTGTCAAAATAAAGATTACCCATCCCTGCAAAATTTAAGATTACAGTGACCTAAAATATTTGTTATACCGGCCCATAATTCCGTCGACGCTGCACAATTTCAAAATTATTTACCTAAGTAATTTTCTACCAGCGAGGTCCAATGCAACCACATGGTCGCTTTGGAATGCGTTTGAAAATAGTATTTTTGCTGAAAGATCCAAAAGAGACAGGAATTTAAATTATTGTTTATTTGTGCAATAGATATTGGAAATATTTTACTCTTTCTTTTGACAAGAAACACCGTTTTGACACAAGGTGCTACTGCTCAGGTTTATGTTTTAGAATCTCAAGTGATCAATCACTTTTCTGCTGGATTTCCGATAATTTTCTCTGTCCATCGACGTCATGGCAACGGATTATGCCATTCAAAATGAAAGAATTTTAAGACGCTTACGTTCAATCTTTCACAGTAAACTTACGCTTGTCCGCGTGAACATTTCAAAACGTGGTAACAGATTGTAAAAAGATTTTACAGAAAGGAAGTCAATAAAAAATAGTGTGACAATTCTAGTCTAGCGTGTGACTTGCATCGAACTTCACGATTTATATATATATATTTTTTTAACGGCACGAACTTATACCACAGAAGGATGGTCTAATTGCTTCAAATGCCGTACTATGCCACGGTCATTTAGTCTTTTCAATCTTATATTAAAGATTATTTTTTGTTAATCTGCACTCAAATTGGTCCACTGCAGAGGCATTGGACACTCCTAATTTTCTAATCAGTCGTAGTCTTACATCATTATATCTGCCTCATCCATCTTCCTACTCCACATTAGTGGGTAAAATGTATATATATATATATATATATATATATATATATATCCACACGTAAAATGTAAAGTACGGGGTACGATCTTTTGTTGTAACTTTAAATTCCACGTGGTTCTAATTTACCACAAAATACATACGTCCAAATTACACCAACTTAAATAAATTAAAATTTTTATACACCTATAAATCACGTATTTTGGTTTACAAAAAACCATCATCGGTGTCAATAGAATCCTATTTTGAATATTTTGTTTTACTTTTTCATTTTGGTGATTACCCGGAGCCTGAATTTTATGTTCCGACGTTTCGGAACACTCTGTCTTCCATCTTCATAAGTCGACCTATGAAGATGGAACAGTGTTCCGAAACATCAGCACAAAATTCAGACGCCGGGGAATCACCCAAAAGAAAGAATACAACATTCAGATCACGGCGTAAGCTTGAATTCAAGTATGATATTTTGCCACCATTGGTCTCATGATATTAATGCCCAGGAAATGCCGGCATTAAGTATTTTAAGTATATAAGCTTACATAAAGAAATTAGACCACGTACTTTCTTGAATGCGGAAAGTTATATCGCCCGATTCTATTATTAATGTATGCCTTCCATCTCGCATTCTTCTTAATTTTTTAATTAAGAGTTCTCTACAAATATACAGACACTAAAAGTGCGGAAAATAATAATAAAACAACAGAAGGCCACTACTTGCTTGTAAAAATAATTTTACATTTCTTCAATACCGTATCATTTACATACATTTCTGTCAGGTAGTAATATGCTACGAAGAATATTAGCAAATTATTCATTAATACGGCACTGCTGACACTGAGGATCGCTTCGTACAAACCGAAACGCCTCAGAAGCAGGTGCAGAAAGTACTGATAAACATTATGCACTCTTGTAGATGTCTACAAACGTGTTGTCTCGTAGGCGTTTAACAATGTTTCGAATGAACCTGCTGCTTCCATCTGCAGGTTACAAGTAACTGCTTTATTCGAGCCTTAGATGGTCTACGGAGAAACCCTGCTAATTGCTCCTGTTGTGTGTTCGGTGTGCCGTCAGGAAAAGAGGAATGTTTAGAAATTGTAGGGCCTGAAATAATATTAAACTCTTCATACTTTGTGCATAAATATAAAGGGAAGTGGAACATTTGTGTAAGTTTCTTGTCTTTAAAACGCATTAAAAACAACTTCAGTAAGAAAATCAGTCTAGGTTATTAGCCTCTCTTTTTATATCCCTTTCAGGGAGTTAAATTTATTTTCTTCAAAAGTAACATGTAATCCGTTAGGCACATAAAAAAACAATGAAGACTTTATACAGCCCTACATATAAAGGGTTCTGATGTCAGTATTTAGTTTAGGTGACACTTATGCTGGAATTGTCAAGCGGAAAGAAAGAGTAAGGAAATAGTTCTGTTGCTTCCACCGGGTTGAACCAATCCAGCACACTCGTCTTATTAACTGTTGGTATTTATTTACGACGGAAGTAGTCAGCTTCCGAAACGTTATACATTTTCAAATATAAGCAAAACCATGAGCTAGTCGTGCACGCACGTACACACACACACACACATACACACACATATATATATATATATATTTAATAGCCTTGTTTTGCGTGACACGTTATACGTACGTGTATATCACCTCTAAAAACACTTCTGAACACCTGACAGCTGTCTAGTTTAGAGATTAAACGAAATATCACGATTATAAAGTTAGCTCTGGCAGGCCATAAACTTTATGACCATAGTAGTTGAGGCTGACGAAGAAGAATTAGAAAAACCGAGTGAAAACTTTGGAATTGCAATATCATACATTACTACAAACCACCCCTTTGAATTCGATCGGTAATCTTGTTGGAGTTCTGAGTACGAAGCTGGGTGTTTGCGATTCTAGATTTCCTATAGAATTAAAAAAAATGTAACTTCCTTTGTCATAATTCCGATAACGAAAATAAAATGATCAAAACCTAGTTAAGGGTAATAAGAGACACCTGACCGCATTACAAATCGTTGATGGCATTGCTCTTGAGAAAGAGCAATGCCATCAACGTTACCAACACGAAACGTAACACGAAATTTATTTCGGTACGATTTATCCTTGTCGCATATCGTAGCTCAGCATAAAGGAACATATCAGTTTCGTAAAACAAATCTTTCGTCACTTCGTACAGTGTGCAGCTAGATACTAACACTTAAAGTGGATCATCACCACTTACGCCCCTAAACTGTGAATAAATTACTTATGTTTATTATTTACTTATTCTACCTCGATACTAAAATGTCTATTTTAAGGTCCTCGTGTTATATCTCACACCCTTATGTTAATCAAGTTACGTGCCTGTTTTGTGTTCAAATCTAAAATACCCTTATTCATACGGGAACAAGGACGCAGTCTTGGAGTTTACAGTAAAGCAAGTGACACGGGAATCAACGAAGGTACTAAGAGAAGTTCAACATAAAATTACTCCGACCACAGTGTTTTAATTAATCGCAGTGGCATGAAGAAGAAATATTGGGTCGCGGAGAAGATGCGCCACGCTTTTTAACCGCGGCAGTTTATTGAAGACTGTTCTCCTGCGGGGATCGGAAGTCAAATAGTTGGCCCCCTTAATTCGCACTCAGTAGACCCAGGTTACAAATTTCACACAATAAAGAAGCTGTTGCAGCAATACTTTGCATTATTTTCCTCCCTCCGTCTAGCCAAACTCCAGAATAGCAGCCTACTTTCATTCATGGCAGGAAGAATTCCTTCGACACCGTTTAATGTCCCTTGCTGATTAATCATCCTATAACATGACGCTGTAAAATTCGAGCAAATTAAATTATTGTCAAATAAAAGAGGAAGAGTAAGCCACTTCCGGTACCATTGCAAAGTACACTGGGTGAGTTCTAATACCGAGAATCAAACTGCGTTGCCCAGAACTCATATTTACAAGCACGACTGCCCCTGTGATTTATTCTGCGCTGTGCCATTCCAGCAGTGCTCCACACTCATATTTTGTCTATCCAACATCGACGCTATATAACCTTAACCCCTGAGAGCATCGTTAAATAAAACATCACTGCCTGATGAACGTCATCCTTTGTCATTTCGATATTAACAAATAAACACGTGAATTTTCAGTCCCAAACAAAGGTATATTGATTGTGGATAAGCTACATGTTTCGGTTCCTTTTTGGATGTACCCATATCTCGTGTGAGATGTTTCGCCGATGGGGTTTGCTTGTGTTGCCAATCAGAATTCAGCTGTAAGGAAACATCTCAGAGTTCATTTAATTTAAAAAATACACAAAGCCTTTAGTAACTGAAACAAGCAATTAGCGTATTAGTGCCATGGGTTTGAAAGGTCAGATACACACATTTACATTACGTGCACAGCCAGACAGACACACATACAAACACACATATCGACAGACAAACAGACAGAGATATTGTGTGAGGAACAGCATCGCGAGATTTGAGGTTCTGAGAGCGGTATGGATGACAGTTAAAGTCTTCCGGATTACGAAACCGTGTCGATTTCAAAATATTTCACGACGTTTCGGAAGCTCTTCCTGTCATTATATTCAACAGAAAGCTCCGACGACACATCGATAACAATGCACTGAGGGCATGGTGTCTTATCCCCGAAGTTCTAGAGCTTAAAATATAGCAACCCTTGATTTACTGGTGCGAGTACAAAATACTTAGAGTGTTAACGATGCATAGTGTTAAATTTATAATGTACTGGTGAAGCGTATTCCGGGACTTCCTCATACTTTTGCAAGTATTACAACGTGTCATACTGTATGGATGAACTTCATGGTTATTCAACTATATCTGATAGCATGCGGTAATATAATTTATGAAGGCATAATGCACAAACTCCCTGCAACCTGACGAAATGTAGGTTTATATTTATCTTCGGAGCAACATGCCCATGAAACTGGCCAATTCACTAATGAAACTGATGGATGGATATCTGCGATGGACGAAACCTCCTGGCTTACATACAAGCATATCCTTATCGCCTTCTACACACAGACAAGCCCTCGCGAGGGAGAGACGGACTTCACGGATCCGTAATCATTAAAACTTCCACTGTTGACACCCCAACTAATCCAGTATGAGTTTTGGGGAAATAATCGGAATTTTT
>Ga0209629_10004015_pt1 | contig 10769 bp, 6 predicted proteins | sample TergutCu122P5_FD_187286 | JGI IMG/M metagenome (GOLD analysis project Ga0209629, IMG submission 187286) | Cubitermes ugandensis P5 segment gut microbial communities from Kakamega Forest, Kenya - Cu122 P5 (SPAdes) (version 2) | ecosystem: Host-associated > Arthropoda: Insects > Digestive system >... | reverse complement strand
TCAATACCGCTTTCCAGATGAATAACACCCTACAGTAATCCCTCGGTAACCAGTATATGGAGAGTTTAAGGCATCTATCATAGCGTTGAGTGGTTCCACCTATACTGTTCGGCCGTTTAGAGTATTTATAGTACTCTTGAAAATCTACCCTGATGGTGGTATCAGCAGCGATCGAAACATGTTGGTAATTAATAATATGTGATAAAACATTGTAGTCATGTGTATTTGTTGGATTACTACATAAGTTTCCTATGATCAAAAATTTTATTGATCTTCATATAAAGTACCCGATATTCTTGTCTGATTTTAATAAAATGTTAATTTTCTGGACATATTTTCGAAGAATGTTCTCATATCAAATTTCATAAAAATCCGCCCATTACGAGCCGAAATATTCCATGCGGAAAAACAGAAGGACAAACGTGAAACGAGTCGTCGCCTTTCGCAATTTTGCAAACGCGCCAGTAAAACATTCTTTTCCACAGATTCGCTGTCTAAAATGTTTTCATGCTTTCGTCATCAACGTGCTTGCTACGTGTAATACAAATCACCAAGAAAAAACCAATGTAAATTTCTGCACTCTCGTATTTTGTCTGTCTGAGACTAAAATATAATTCACAAAATCATAATAACCTAATCACAGTTACACTCTTAAGAATTAAGTTCTAAGTTCACCTATATACTGTGTACGTCTAAACTAAATGGACGCAACATACGCCATTTGAAGGCTTCTACTCAATAGCAATTACAGGTAACATTGCCGTTTTTAATATTTTGAACGATCGAAATTTTCCCTCAAACAACTCCTTCATTTCAAACTTTCGCCCTGTTGTGAATGTTGTGTTCTTTCTTTTGGGTAATTCTTCGGTGTCTGAATTTTATGTGCCGACGTTTCGAAACACTCTTCCCCATCTACATTGGTCTGTGTCTGCACACGACATATGAAGATGGAATTGATAGAGCATTCCGAAACTTTGGCATATAAAATTCAGGCACCTTGGCATCACCCAAAAGAAAGATACAATAAAAAAAAGGTACTCTATCCTACAATAGAATACCCACATTGTTACACGCAATACTTACTCCCAAAGAGCGAGTAAGGCCGATAACTGCATGCTTCGTGGAAACATAAACAGGACAACCTGGATAGGGGCCCAAGCCCGCGATCGAAGAGATGTTGACCACCACACCACCTTTGCCCCCTTCGTCCTTACCCATGTACTGAAGCCCCAGTAAGGTACCCCTGACAACAGCATTCTGCAATAACCAAACATCACATTCATAATGACTCGTAATGGTGAATCAGTTTTCTGTTTTCTGGTGATTGAACAGTTTGGTTTTACCACAAAATGAAGTTATGCGTCGATTGAAATACTGATGATACGAGTAGTAGTGTGGATTACCACTTAATAGATTTGCTCATGATCAGATGTTTGGTAATCATCAGTCATTTCTGACTTACCGGGAGAGAACGAGTTCCTTTGTTCTTCAGCTTCAAAGACCTTCAAAAGCTTGAATGAAATTCAGGTTAATTTTTAATTTAAGTATCCGAAGTAATATTCGGTAACATTTCCACCTATGCCAGGCCGTGCAGTGGAATGACCAACGCCTGCTGTACGAGGTGGAATTAAAAGATAACAGAATAAGAACAATGTGTTAAAATTTTCAGTAATTACGACTGTATACAGGTGTTTTAATTCAGACTTGAATTGGAAGAAATGCAGTTTAACAGAGCCGTTTAATTGAAATAAGGTAGGCATGAATTGCGCGGTGTTGCTACAGTAAGAAGTATCAGTAATTTAGACACGTAACTTCGACCAGTTGCAAGGATTTTGTTCAGCGTGCTACCAAAAAAGAAATATACGACCGTTCAAGTCAAATTTTCTTCGTTTACAAGGATGTGGTACAAAACACATTCGGTTATCTGCACTACTTTTTGAGCAACGAACAGCCGAGACGGATGTCCACAAATACCCTCGTCATACAAATTCTCCATGTGTAGGCCATCATGGTGGGTATTAATCACCGTGTGTGATTCTAATTATGCTCAGCATTTCGGAACGACAGGCTGCCTCCATTTCAGGGTGATGGAATCACGTCTACATAATCAGTTTCAAAGCTAACTAATGTCATATGATTTTGTAAAGGACGTCTTTGTCTGGCGTTCGTGTCCATATGCTAATAAGTTATTTGAATTCAAAGTTGCGGTACCTTGTATCCTGCGTTATATGATCTACATAGTCTTATCACTACGCGTGTAAACAGACTCGCATATAAAGACATGACCTTGACATCACTTCCAGCAAAATCTTGTCTGAGTACTAACATGAAATGGCACAGCAAGCAGTGACGGTAACATAATCGAATAACATAAACAACGTAAGTGGAACCAGGGTAATTTATTGCGGATATTGAGTATGCTACAGTATGGACAGCTGAAGAATAGTGGTTCAATTTCCGGGGGGTGCATAGCATTACTGCCCTCTCCTAGGCGTCCAGAACTCTTCTGGGGCACACAGGTATTGGGACTTTTCCCGGCAGTTCAGCCGCCGAATAAAGAAAGTCACCACTTACTTCCTTCTAATGTCAAGGTTAAGAATGGGTGGAACCATACTCACGTTCCGCAAACGCCTTCGTGAAGTGTTCAGAGAAAATGTATGATCAATAAAAACGGCAAACAACCAAGCGAGGTCCGAGTTTCTGTCAGCGGTGTTCATAACGATTCAGGTCATCTGTCATGTTCTGCCCTTCCGATAGGTAAATAGTTACCACCTACAGAGCATTGAAGATGAAGGCACTACGTTCCTTCTAAACGTCGGTGATGTGTTATATTACACGCTACACAGCGCCAGATTGCAGAAGAATAGAATCCCCGTAAAAATGTATTATTTACACCCAGAAATAATGTTACATGTTTTCAGTGCTGTGTACTTACCACGTTGATAGCTATTTCAAGTTCCCATCTACTATCGTCCAAAATGCCAGCGTTATTAATGACAATGTCCAGAGCCTTAAACGTTGTGTGTGTTTTCTTGAATGCTTCTGTAACATATATAACATGACAGGGTTGAAGAATTTTTCCGCCTTGCTTACGTTTAATGTAAGTAATTTTGATTATTGTTACAGGCTGTAGAGGGTAGTTCTACACCATCCAGGTGTTTAAACATAATAACGACTTATACAAAACTTATTGGCATATTTATAATTTTTAATTTAGTGAATGAGTTAATTTAGATTTACGAATGTATTCATGTCAAATTTTGTTTGTTGCTATTTCCTAGATGTCCCCTCGGACTAACTAGAGGTGTACAAAATCGGTATGGTGTGTTCTTGCACACGGATAAACTGGCCGGTGCGATCAGCTGAATCCCCATCTCCTATTACGATCAGGGGTGACAAAGAATAAAATTTACCTTGCCTATGTATTTCTGTAAAATTTCGTTGTGTGGCCCTTAGGTACTGTGGTTGTGTCAGTAAGAGTGGGTGGCGGAGCTGTTTCCTGAACGCAAATCGCCGGGGTCGTGGTATTTAACACCCACTCTTATCTAGCGTCGATTTTAGACATGAGTAGAGCCATGCCTCTACTCCCCCCTCAGTGCCGGTCATCACGGGTTATGAGATGGTTTTTGCCCTTACGTTTACATGGCAATTCAAGGTGCAGAGGCTTCAAACATTAGACACAAATGATAGCAGTACCTTCTGCACCATGGTTCAGCAACCATTCAATAAGGTATTTTATCCTACATTTCCTACTGTTTGCCATTGCAGACTTTAAATTGTGTAACAATCTAAAAGCCGACATAGCGCAGTCAGCCCAGTAACTAAGCTAAAGCAACAGATCCTTCTGTTTTTCAAAGCTTCGTGACCGAATGTGGGGCGAACCGAGCTTCGTATAGGATGGATACCGGAGAAGAAACAGACAGCACTTGAAGCTGGTCACGTCGCTCCTTCTTGTGTCGAGCTTAAGAATGAGGGTATTTGTACTTCCACCCTCTCAGGTGTCTGTATGGCTTGCACGTGGACTGTTGTCCTTTACTTTACTGATGATCTGTGCTTTACAGTATTGCTTTACACTTAACCTTCTCTTGCGCTCAGCGCTGTTTTGTAACCGCAAGTCCGATAAGAGGGATTTGGCGAAATACAACAAAGAATTTTAATATATAGGTTGGTCAGGATAGCTCTGTTTAGCGATTCGCTATGGTCTGGACTGTCCGGGGACAGAATCCCGGTGGAGGCGATATTCTCCGCACTCGTTTAAACTATCCCTGGGTCCCACCCTCCTCCTATTCAATGTGTACCGGCTTTTTTTCTTGAGTGTAAAGCGCCCGGGCCATGGCGTTGAACACTCGCCCTTCTATTACCGAGGTTAAAGAAAGAGTATACCTGTACACCTACTCCATATCTGGACTTCTGTGTCCTGTTATAGAGTGAGAATAGAACTACATTCATTTTATTCATATTTGTACTAGTGTTAGATATGTCGGCATTCATCAATTAAAGCAACAATTTTTAAACAGAATTTCACATCTTTATTTACACTGTTATGTAATATTTACAGGAATGTCTGTATTAATATTTTCGCTGAAGTGATTATCTTCTTTATAAAGTTTTACTTACTACAAAGCAGTTATATATTCTTGATTCCTATGGGGGTGATTGTCATGGAATTACAAAGAATTATAGTCTCCAATAGCTACTAGGTGAAGAGTCGAGGGTCAAAATTGACCCGTGGGCTAGAGGTTGAGCTGAACTGCTTTAATACAATCTCACTTTTGTGAATGTACAAACCTTATATTCCGCTTGTTGCAAAGTTGAGCGATTTCATTGTAGATATTTTGAACGTGTATTTGAGGAAAATGTTTATAATGTGATGTATTTCCCAAACCATTATTAATTTCTTTTAAAAATTTGATAATATGCCACATCGGAAAAACAATGCCTGAAGTGACAAGTGTGACGACGCTATTTAATGTGACGCCATATATCACCCAGCAGTTGTTCAGGATATTGTGATATAGTACACTGATTGATCGAAAAATAGACACGTTGTAAACGGCCGCTTTTCACACTGTTAAAGTGTTGACATTTTCCCATTAATATTATTAATTATCAAGTGTCTTTATATTCCGATTAAAATTTAGCATAATCAACTTCACTGAAATCGCCAATTTTTGTTCGAAGCAGAAAATAACTCCTTCAATTTTATTTTGAATTACTTGTGAAGGAAACAGACGGTTCGCTTAGTATAGGCACTGGGTATAATTACATCACCTGTGAAAAGTTGAAGACAAACAAAATAAAATTATATAAGGAAATGGGGACTGCATAACGTTATCATTAAGTATGTGCTTATTTATTTCTTAAACACAGCATTAACGATAAATAACTGACGTTGTTTAAGCTAATATTTCAATATAACACTGTACCACACAATTTTCAAACCCTACAGGTTGAAACAGTTGGTGTTAAAGAATTATTCAAAGAGGCTCTTTTATTTATGGAGTTAGTGCTGTAGAGAAAGCAACTATATATTCTGGGTGTGGCATTGCTTGTATTAATAGACTGACTTGCCCACGCTGTCAGAAGCTCTAATACGCCAGCCATGGTAGTTAATGCATTTGTACAGTTTATACGTTTTTTTGCCGAAATATTTTCGAGAAATATTTTAAGGTCTATATGTGACTTCAGATAGTTACAGAAACTGTTGCAGTATGTGAGTAATGTTGGGAGTGTGACTGCATCTTAATATTGGTGGCAGTAACAGCTTACCTGAAGATATTTCCTTCATTTCAGAAACTAATTATTGCGGAATGTCCTGTGTCTTAACCTTGTGAAAGAAACAGGTTTCTTATCGCAAAGTTTTAACTATCAGGTCTCAGATTGGAAAGTTCTAACAAAGGGTTCCTGCGTCACACAGCTCTAAGAAGTCCTGTATCGCAGTATTCTGACAACAGACCCTTCTGCTCAAACCCTTCGCAACCACACATTAGAAAGTTTCTAAGCATTCAGATCTTTTCGACATTACCTTCCAGTTCAGCCACATTAGTGACGTCCGTCTTGATGAAAATAACGCGGTCCGCGCCGTACTCAGTCTGAAGCTCCCTGACAGCATTCTCCCCCTTCCGAACATCCACATCGCAAACAGCAACATTCTGCAACGACAAGTTGTCGGAAGAAATCCTGAAACTTGCTTTTTATCAGATCCTTCAATATCAGTATACAGTAGCATGGAGTGAAATTTTAACTTTAGTGATTATGTGCACAAGAGATCTGCAGGTACTATAATTTTTAGCGACATGTATGTAAGAGAATATAAAAGGAGACAGTACAGTTAGGAGATTTATGATTCGTACTGCTCACCAAATATTAGGACAGAGATAATATTGTGGAGGGTGAAGGGGGCGGGGCATGTGACACGTATGGAAGGGAACGGAAGTAAGTAGAGGATTTTGGTAGGAAAACCTGAAAGTCAGATTACAAATGGAAGACATGAATATAGGTATTTACCTTCAGCCGTTAACAGTTTAATTATGGTTAACTCAATTGTGATGAGGAATTCAGCCGTTCTAAAAATTTCCATCATTTCTGGTATCGAATTAATATTACGATATTTACAGAACCTAACTGTAAAGCACAAATTCCATTTCGTAGTTTCTTGATTCATTTTAATACTAAACTCCCTTATGTCAAACTGCCATATCTCTTCACACTTTACAGACAACATTTTGAATACATTTATATTCTTTTTATGCCTAAATATAAAATGACGTGGAAGAAAACGGGCGTGGCTTATATTACAGCAGCTTGCTATAATTGTCCTGAAGGGAAAAGAGAAGAACCATGTACAAACTCAGTTACAAATTCCGTTCTTTGGTCAACATACTTCCTTAACAAATTGCAAGATTCCTTATCAACAAAATAACCGCTTCCTCTAAGAGTTCCATGTGAGTGAAGACATGTTTCAACCACTTCCCTTACATGCCAGTGTAATCAACCAATGTAACTGACCTGTGCCCCGTTCTTCAGGAGCGCCTTGACCTATTCCAGACCAATGCCTGTGGCTGCACCGGTGACTAGAGCTGTCTTTCCCTTGATGAACATGTCTCACTTCCTGAAAGACTTGGTAAGTTCAAACGATAAATGCCTAAGAGGACAAACTCTAAAAGTCGTACAGGTGAATTTATTTCCAACTTATTGCATTACGTCATATAAAGGTTACTCCTACCTTTTCCAGCCATTACACATGACCGTCTTCAGGAAACAGTTAAAATGTAACATCGACAAATGGTAAATAGTGAAATATACATTGAAGAATAATACATAAATATTTATAAACATAGATAATATTAAAGTTACAACATACTACGCATACCATTGTCTATATGTGTTCAGAGATATATTTAATACTTCAGTGTACGTGTTACCATTCACAAAGCACGATGTTATGTTTTAACTGTATATGACTTTTTGAAGCATGTAATCTCAAATGTGACCATATGTAATGGCCGAAACATGTAACAGTAACCTTTATACACTAACTACTGCAATACGTTGCAATAAATTCACCTTTTATATTCACTGTACTTAAGATGTATTAAATTTCTACAGATCGTGACACACCATCAAGTGAATTGACTGATTAAAGGTACCTTTTTAATTGCCGTTATTCAGAGTGCGATATCAGATACTATCAGAAAAGTTATGGTTGTGGATGAAACTTTTGATGTATCCTGATGATTGATATTAACACAACTGAAGCTGGTCAAAAATACACATTTTTATCCCAATTATTGTCCTTCATAGACATTCAAGATTTGGAAAATTCATTGGTCCTAACTCGTAACCAATGAAAGGACCAAAGCAAAGTTCTATAGTTCTTCAATAAACGTTTTCTAAATTGTGTTTAATTCATTGCAGTACTAGCTGCAGGCTGTGGGAACTGTAAGAGCGAAGTAAATGTCCATTCAATACAAGACAAAAAGCACTAATTTGGAATAGACGTATAGCTCTACTCATTCATAACCTAGGTTCTGGAAAGGGTTTTGTGGTTGACGTCACGTCCATTTCTTTATTGATGCAGTGTTTTTGTAACGATGTAACATAGGTCTATGGAATTTAATGGTAGTTTGTTGACGTTTGTGGCAGCAAATGTAAAGCAAACATCGTGTTTTAAAAAATTGGGTTTTTTAATTTATTATGTTTCATAGGTGACATTTTGTTACTTACGTTTTGGTCGTTGGTAATTGTTTTGTATACTTGTCACTTAATAGAAGATAACTGTATTAAGAAACTGTTTATTAATTAATTTATCATGTTTCTCTCGGATATATGGTTTGTTGACTTCATCAAATAGATGGCATATTTGTATATGTTGCATCTGTGAATATAATAAATACATTTTACAGAGAATTATTAATCTATTTAGATCATATTGTCATTTTGTGAGATGTTTAGGGGGTTTAAGTTGGTACTTACATTTTGAAATATTTGAAGGCTGATGTGTGTTTACGTTTGAATTGAAGAAAGTACTTTTTTGAATTGCGGTAGAATTATTTATTTTTGAGTGGAGATCGTTGAATATACGTGCGTCCATTCCTTGTGGTATACTGGTTCCTCTGTCTGTATGTTTTGTTGCGTAAAGACTGATGAGTATTGATCGGTGGAAAGTCATGTAGGTGGAGAAGGGGTAGGGGATGACGTGGTGAAAGTGTAGGGAGGAAGTAATTATGTATGGTAGATTTCAAGGATGGTGTCAAAGATTCTATTACGATATATTGTTCGGTTGTCATTGAGATGGTTATTGGAAGTGGCTTTTGTATGAATATAAAATCGTTCTATTGTATTTAAATGAGGGTCTTTCTTCTAAAGATGTAGTATTTGCATGATATTATTTAGGGCTCCATAGGAATGTATATGTTCATTTAGATGCTGTGCTAATTTGGAGGAATGGCTATTGTTCTTAAAGGCACGTTTGTGTTAATTGTGTCTCTTGAAAAAGTTACTGTCTGCTTGTCCTATGTATGCTTTCTTCCAATAAGGGCAGTTTAGTTTATAAACTCCTGAAGATGAGAATATTTTCGAAATGTAAGTACCAAATTAAACTAATCTAAACATCTCACAAAATGACAGTATGATCTACATACATTAATAATTCATTATACAATCTATTTATTATATAACAGATGCAACATAAACACACATACCATCTATTTCATGAAGTCCACACACCATATTTCCAAGAGAGATATTTTACATTAATTCATAAACAACGTCTTAATACATTTATCCTCTATTAAATAACAAGTATAAACTTCAATTACCAACGACCAAAACGTAAGTAACAAAATGTCACCTATGACACATAATAAATTCAAAACACCCACATTTTTTAAACCATGATATTTACTATACAGGTGTTGTCACAGAAGGTCAACAAAATTCCATTAACTTCCAAAGAACTATGTTACATCGTCACAAAAAAAGAACACATTGCATCAAAGAAGAATCCACAAACACAGTTAAATAAAATACTTTTTAATACCCACAACACATTCCAAGATTTTAATAACCTGTAATTTTAATATTCTGCAATATTAACTTCCACTAACGTAATTTCTATACTGCTATACAGTGGAATAAATGTTAAAGCTTCTGTATGTTATACGAGATCTCGTTGGTAGCAATAGCATTTTATTGCATATTTTACCTTATTAAGAAAAGTAACCAACCTGAAGATGGTCCATAACTAGAGCCGAAACATGTCGTTGAACGAAACAATGTAAAAACGTACCTTTAAAATATCATTAATTTAGTTGTGTTTGGCTAGATATGGTTTATATTTCTAACAGAAGAATCCGGTCCACATTCGATCATATTTCTTTAAACTACGCTAAATTTTATCCTCACATCTACATTTAGGAATTTCCGCAGGTCTTTTTCCTCCAGGTTGGAGAAGAAAAATTTTCTCGATGTTTAAACAAAGCTTCGTTAAATAACATTAGCAGAGTAGGTAATTGCTGTAAGATGGTTTACTGCCGACTAAAGACCAAAATAATTCTTGTTGAGATGCATTTACCGGATTCAGATGGAGAGCGTCATTCGTAAAAAAATTACTTTCTGAATAATCAGTTAATAACCGACACGTACGAACAACTTGGTATTTGATACTTTTTCTGCTATCAATCTTTGTTTATAATTATTTATTTATTACCGCCAAAATAATTAAAAGTATTATATTTTACCTATGCACAACGGGATGGGCAGTAACAAAAATATTTATTGTGTCTACTAGATGATACAAATCGCCAATATTGCACAGAATTATGCTTCCTATCATTGTGCTACCCGTTAATTTTTAACAGGCTGAACTTTAGAAACGAAATATGTGTTTTGCTAATGCAGAACGAATGTCACAGTGGCAACTCCCAGCCTGAGAGCTGTATATAGTAATGCAGGCTACTGGGTCAGGACCAAGGGTTAAAAGAGCAGATCGAGTGTTCGTTGCGCTTGCTTGTGCTGACTCATCCATCCACTCATCTCCCAATCTCAAGGACGTCACTATGTAATAAACATACTATTTTAGGACCTAACTTCACTAAACGAAATTGCCTTTTTAGTTTCAAAATCATTCTCAAGTCTTCCTTCGTTGCTGAAATCAATAAAGTTGTTACGTTACAGGAAAGTTTCTGAAGTTATGCCCATAGTCTACTACCAGAAATCATTAAGTACCTTTTTCCTATATAAATTTGACAGAGGGATCTCACTGTATG
>Ga0209629_10004014_pt1 | contig 10769 bp, 7 predicted proteins | sample TergutCu122P5_FD_187286 | JGI IMG/M metagenome (GOLD analysis project Ga0209629, IMG submission 187286) | Cubitermes ugandensis P5 segment gut microbial communities from Kakamega Forest, Kenya - Cu122 P5 (SPAdes) (version 2) | ecosystem: Host-associated > Arthropoda: Insects > Digestive system >... | reverse complement strand
GGGGGGGGGGGGGGGAAGAAAGGAAAAAAGGAACAAACAAACATACAGACAATAAATAGTAAAGGCAATAAATAAGACTGTGCAAACAGATGGTATCCTCAAGGCAAGGGATTTCTTACAAGGAATGCACAGCCTATGGTAAAGTAGGCAGCTTAAATCTGTACAAGTAAAAATAAAATCAAAATATAAAGCAGTACATTCAATTAATATTAATGGCACTAACCTGTATTTCTATTCCATACTGTATTTGCATCTCTGTTCTGGGATTACAGTGATATTAATACACTTTAAAACACAACTCACCAACCACAATCATACTGCCTACAAGAAATTCATGTCCCTCAATTTTCTTGCTGCAGATTTTGCTATGAACAAAAAGCAGTACATGCCTGATGCTACTTTCTGTCAAAGGACAAGAGGGTCAGTCCATGCAGCCACTCAACACATAGTTCTCCTCGAACAATTCTCAACAGTTCTCAATTTTAAACAACTTAGCTGCCCTGCAGCTCCTTCAAACAGAATTGTTAACACAATTTGATAAGTTATTTCTGTGTGCAGGAACAAGTCGTCTACAACTGAAAACATTTTTAATGAAGTTTCCCATTGGTTAAAACTACATTTACTCCATCGAAGTCAGTGTAGTTTGTTTAGTAAGTAACACAATTTTAAGGCTTGCGTAAAGACTGAAGTTATCCATTTTTTGAACACTTCCACTCTATCCTTTTTGTCTCCTTCATCTGGAGCCATGATCTTGCCAATTATCCTCCCCTCTTGTATCTGTCACTCTGCAAATCACAATTTTTGTTCTGTTCCAAAATAACAGTCATTATAAGAATGCTTTGGAACATGGGTAACCATCTATTCCTTCCAAGATCAAGTTCAGACACAGGTAAATCCAATACATTTTACATTGCACATGAGCACCACGAACGGCCAATGCACAAGCCCTAACCACTCACTGAGACTAATTATACCGTCACTACAAGGGGGTGCTGATAGGTCCTTAGCCCGACCAGTAAGGAAACAAGCTACAGTGACCAAACTCGGGTTTTATTCAACACACTCCCCATGAAGCTCAATACACTTCTTAGGCTGTTGCTCTAACTTTTGCAAGCCATTCAAAAGAAAATTCAGAAGGTTGTCCGTCCAACCAGGTCTCCACGGCATCAATGACCTCCATGTCAGACGAAAAGTGGCGACCTTTCAATTGTTTTTTTCAGTCCAGGGAACAGGTGGTGGTCTGACGGGGCGAGATCCGGAGAATAGGGTGGGTGATCAAGACACTGGAAGTCCAGGTAGGCCAGTTTCTTCTGGGTTGCAAATGACCAGTGAGCTGGGGCACTGTCATGCAAGAATATGACCCCCTTGGTGACCTTCCCACCCCGCGATGTTTTCCTTCAAAATGTCCTTCAATTGCACCAGTAGAGATGAGGAATACTTCGCGTTGATAGTTTGGCCCTTTGGAAGATAATCAATGAGGAGGATGCCGTCTTGATCCCAAAAAATCGAGGCGAGAACTTTCCCAGCGGATTTTTGCACTCCGAATTTTTTGGGGGCAGGGTGAGCCGCTATGCTGCGACTCCACTGATCGTTGCTTTGTCTCTGGGTCATAGTGATATAACCAGGTTTTGTCCATGGTCACCAATCGCGACAGGAAATCATTTGGATCACGCTGAAAAAATTCCAAAAGTTGCTCAGATGACTGGCACCGTTGATGTTTTTGGTCCGCGTTCAGGCATTTCGGGACCCACTTTGCGGAGAGCTTCCGCATGTCAAAGTCTTCATGAATGATGGACCCAACCCGCTCACGAGATGCCCAGTTGCTCAGCTATTGATTTAGCCGAAATCCGGCAGTCTTCCAAGATTAGCTCGTGAATTTGATCAATAATCTCCGGGGTGGTCACTGTTTTGGGTAGTCCAGAATGAGGCGCATGACAGGTGGAAAAATCACCATGTTTAAAATGGGCCACCCAGTTTTTGACAGTGGCATACGACGGTGCATGTTCCACTAATGTTTCTATCAGAATGGCGTGAATTTCCTTTGGTGCCTTGCCTTGCAGGAAAAAAAACTTGATGACAGCTCGCGTCTCGATGTTGTTAAAATCGTGCGTGTCACCCAACATGCTTCCTTTCAGCCTCTGTAACAAGAAAAGACTTGCAATTCGGCACATGAACAGACCCTTCTTTCCGACACTATTTATTCCGTCCTACGACTTTGGAAAGTAGGTTGGGCTAAGGGCTTATCAGCACCCCCTCGTATTGTACGTGTATTTGTGCAGTCTCTACATGACACAACAATAATGCAGGTACCACAAAACAAGGAGATGGTTAATTATCCATTGTTTCCAGTCTCACATAAATTTGTCAAGGACTCTTTCCTTGGCCCAACAGATACCATAATATCTAACTTAAAACATCAACAGCAGGCATATCATTCCATCAGGCTGTTCAGTGTTATGCAGCATAATTTCAATTGTCGCCAATAAGGAATCAGACTGGCTGAACGAATCATGCCGTTCTCTAAGTCATATCGCACCATTTAACTAAGGAGTATGGTCACAGGACCTGGTTTTGTGCCGACAAATCACCTGTGTCTTCTAATGAGCACTTTATATGGACAGGTCATATATTTTCATTTCCATCACTCTTTGATACAACAAACTTTCTTTGTGACTATAATCTTGCACCGGAATATTTAAGCTCGAGAACCTTATATTCCCGAAACTGGATTCCTGATGCTTAATCCCTGATTTAACATATGTGTTTACATTATGGATGATACCTTCTGTTGTGTTCACAAACCAGTTACTAACTTCTGTTTCACCCTAACCAGTGTATTACAATGTGGTTCAGGTAGACAGACACATACACAGACACAGACACACACCCTTCTCTCTCTCTCTCTCTCTCTCTCACACACACACACACACACACACACAAGGCTAGGTGGTGTTATTTCAGCCAGTAGTCGTAAATAGGTATTGTAGGTGGTAGGAGGATAGGAGAAACAATATGCAGAAGTGCCACAATTATTCCAAACAGTTTGGTACTTCTGTATAAATCCAGCTCTTCCTAGAACTTTTTACAATACTGAAGTTGGGAATTTATAATAAAGCTGTTTTTAATTTCATGTTTTAATTTCAATGGCACTTTATTACACAAAATACTGCAGTACAATTTGCATTTTACAAATTCATCAGTCCTGACATTGCAAGAGAAGCTACAGACCACGTTCTCAACCAGTTCACTAACCCATTTCTTACGTGCAACAACTATCAATTCATTGTGTGTTTATTTGTGTATACAGAGCCAAACAATATAGTTCTGGGGATCAGTCTATAAAAAGATATACACAGCAAGTAGGGGGAACCAACCACCCTTCTCTTAAAATTGCTTCAATAACCCTCCCAATACCTCTACACACAATAATGATTCACTGCTTTTGTTCAGGCACAAGTTCTTGAGGATCACTAACCAAGGTTAAGTCATAAATTTTGTTGTGATCCTTGACTCGTGCCAGCACAACTCTCTATGTTTCGGTGATGATACTGTACTCAACTTCAGTATCTGTTGCTCTGCTTCAGGATTCTATTAAAACAACCAAGACATGTCTCCAGTAACCAAGCAACTGACAAAGTGTGGATTTGTATGACAGGTCTGGAGATAGTTTTGCAAGTCCTGACTCTGTGCTCCTGCTGCTGATCTGAGAGGTTGTGTAGAAGAAACTTTTTCCAAAATTTTATAAAGAATAAGACAACCCATCTCCCAGTTCATGTGTAGCTGACTATTCATCAAGTTTAGGGTCATTCAATGGTCTCCTGCAACCAGTTCACAAATACTTGTTACTTGTTTTCAGACCTCAAGCAGTTGACAGCCACTCCGACCTTGATTCATCACGGCTCTCACTTCCCACTCAATCTTCTAAACAATTTGAAGAAACACATAAAAGAAAACAGATTCATTTCCATTAACAAGTGCCAGAAGTTCATGTGTTTCTTTAGTTTTTTTTTGTGTCTGAAACAAAGACTGGATATCTGTGTGCTCCTCAATGACAACCAAGAAAAACACAGTTTATCACAAAACTGCAGACAATAAATTGTCCGAGTTAGAACTTTCTTTTCACCAACCCCTGGCAGTAGTTACATTAACATCAAACAACCACAATTGGTTTAGGCACCAAACTAAATCTTCATGAGAGCATCAGGCCCAGAACTTTAGTGTTTTGACCTCACACAAATACGAATGGTGTTGTGATTATGTATGTTTTGTAGCAACAGTAATAAAAACAACACATTTCATTAATAAAATATAAAAAGACAATAGTTTTTACTTCTCAGACTATTCAGGGAATATCCAGATTTACGTATGTGTGTGCATTTAAAAATTACTACCACAGCAGTGCCACTTACTGACAGCTGTATAATACTGACCAAGCAATATTTATGTAAAATATAAGTTAAAATACATAAGGGAAATAATACGATGTGAACAGCACAGGGGACTTGCAAACTGTTGTTATGATACTACAGTGTACCTTCTTGGATCACGGAGCTCTTAGCAAGACATTCCCGACAGACACCACATAAATGAGTTTCAGAAACAAAACATGGGCAGAAGAAGAGGTTGAATAAACTGATCTGCACAGGTTTTATGTGAAACAAGAATGTTCTTGTAACTCTAAGTCATTATGAGATTCAGTATTCTTCAGCTGCTGTATAAAATCTCTAAGAAGACCAATAAGCACATGACTCTTCAACCGAATGTAAGGACAATGATAAAGTGTCATTCTCTACACACTATGCACTTCCACATTCCATCTGCGAACAACCTCGCATTCGAATGCAAAATCCCATGTACCACACAAAGGGCAAACATAAAGGTTACTACACAACATATACATATCCACATTTTTTTACCATGCACAAATCAGCAACAAACAATGATATGAACAGCAAACAACTTCCATGTATCTTATTAGTTACATAATTAGTCACTAGAGAAGTTCTGAAAAACAAGTTGACCTGGCAGACCTAACATGTCCCAATTCATAACTTCACCGCAAATTTGCCATGAGGTGTGTGACATTTCACTATCAGCTTGTCAGCAATGCATACATTTTTCAAAAACGCAGGAGTCACCTCAAAATTCTAGGTGCCAGATGGGTGACATGAAGCAAGTTCATACAGAGGAATCAAAAACATTTGGTGCCACTGTTCAAAATATAGTTGTCTGGGCTTTGTGCACCTCTCCATTTTATCACAGCCATTCTCAGACAGTGTGTGCCATGTAGAATACGATTATTTTCAGATTACTGTTATGCTAAATTGGGTAGAACTCGAGAAAAAAGCTACGAAGGATCGGCAGTAAATGCCATTTAATACACATCTTTTATTTCTTAAATATTATATCTCATATGTGGTGTAGATGTCATGCAATACAGACAACAGCAGTGACCAGGTCCTGAGCATGACATCAAGCAAAGCTGGAGAAGTCGACAGTAAGCTCTGGTTTTGGTAAGACAATGTCACACAACACAAAGCACGTGATTCCTTTGAAAGCCAAGTTTCTTGGAGGTATGATTTCACCTTTTGGTTAAATCGTCAGCACATCCAGGATTCCTGACCTCTTTGCACCCGACTTATCTCTCTGGAAACACTTGAAAGCCAAAGTGTATATAAACAAATCCTAGCGCCCTTAAGGAACTGAAAGAGCACATCAGGGACAAAACTACAGCCACTGATAAATGTGTGTTGCAGTTATGGATCATTTCCAATCTCAGTTACAGGAATGAATTGCATGTCAGGGAGACCATTTAAAATGTAATTCCTCAAAACAAAAACAGCATACATTACGTTACATTTTACTACATATTCTCGGTATTTTTTTGTTTCTTACATTCAACAAGGTTCATTAAAACAGTAATCTGAAAATCACATTCCACTGGCACATGCTGTATGTCTGGCATTTAATGATACTGTCAGTAACAGACTATACAGTGTGGGTTAAAACCTACTTGCCAACTTCAGTGAAACACTGAAAAACTGCACAAGCCAAAATGACATGAAACCACATACTCAGTAAAATGAAACATTCCAAATTTATCTATTGGTGTTCAAAATAAGCTACCTAACTAGTCCAACATCCTCTACAGCATATCTTGGTCCACCTTGTTTATGGCTTCCGTGATAGCGGAAAATTACTTCATGCCACAGACACAGCATTATAGTGACAAGAATGTACTATGTTACTGTACGTACAGAGATCTGTTCCGAGCAGATATTGAAGTGCATGGTTACAACACTCAGGGTACAGTATGCGACTTTTTCTATCGACACCTGTACATGAGCCATTCAGTCAACTATGCTGTTTTATTTCTAGCATACATGGACACCATGTCCCCTTCTAGCTTGTGCCCAGGACAATGTATAAGATGTAAAGAGTGTAACAGCTCTTGAATGTCACACTGGGTCCCTTATCAGCAGCTGCAGTACTAAAGCAGCGATCTTGCCAAAATATTCAACATGGATATTTGTACTGGGGAGACCAACATCCTGCAGATGCCCTATGCCATCATAAGGAACAAGGCGGGCCACAAATGCTATATTCTTTAACTCCTGACATCTGGCAAACCAGCCTTCAGTACAACCAAGAGCCTTTTCATTTTTTGAGGAAGGCGTCACAACAACAAGAAATTTTCACCCTCGATTCACCAGTAGCTGTAACACTTCCACTAATGTTGTCTGATTTGCCTCAATCATCCTCACACAGTTACACAACAATGGTATCCAACCATAGCAATGCTCATTCCCTCTCTAACTTATATTAAACCACCACCTGTTCTAACAGAGACATTACTTTTTCTTTCCATCCAATGGCCCTTCAACATGTTCATCACTCTTTCCTAACACTATTAAATTCTTTGCACCCTAAATTAAACACCCAGTGTAATCTGCATCAGACCACAATTTACAAGAGGACTGCATAACAGAGCCATAATTGCGCAGTGCCAACAGGCAAGGCAATGTTCAGCACGTGCAGCATCACACTACATGTTACAATAAGTAAAATTCAGCACCAAGAGTAATGCTCAAACACAAAGACAACCATGAGCTCCAAAAACTGAGCAAGTTCAGTCACAGAACATCCCACATGTGTACTATCTTAGTGGCTACTGAGTGAGAAGTGTGCAGTTACCACAGCGGCCTGTGTATACTACACGCAAACAAACACGCACGACCGCAAATAAGTGAAGTATCAACACCATAATGCACGGGAGTTGCCACAGTAATTCTCCTACAGAACAGCGAAACTGCAATGTGCAAAAATGTGATTGGGAAGGTCTGCTGTACTCATGTTGCTCCACGGCTCTTCATACAGCATATGTGGTCTGATAATAAGGTTCGCGAACTCATCACAGTAAAAGTGCTACATACTTCATTGCCGAATACCACCGTGGTCGTCTTCGAAGTACTCCCCTTCGGAAACTATGCACCGATGCCAGCGCCTAGTCCACCCTTCAAAACAATTTTGGAACTGGTTTTGTGCACTGGCCTTCAGAGCTGCCATTGTATTAATCCTGATGTCATCAAAATGCCTTCCTCTCAATATTTCCTTTATCTTCAGGAACAGAAAAAAGTGACTGGGGGCTAGTTCCGGTGAATAGGAAGGGTGTTCCAACACAGTTATTTGTTTAGTAGCTAAAAACTCTTCTTTGCTTTTGTTCTTCGGTGAGCTCCTCTGGGACCATTTTTGCACACACCTTCCTCATGTCAAAATCTTCAGTTAAGATATTCCTAACTGTTTCTATGTCGATGTTCACGTGCTCCACTATGCTCCTGACAGTCAGATGACGATTTTCATGCACAATTTGACAAACTTTTGCAATGTTTTCTTCAGTTCTGCTTGTTGCTATGACACTTTCTCTTCCCTCAGAAAAACGTTTCACCCACTTGTAAACTGATGCTTTCTTCATAGCATTATCCCCGTAAACTTGCACTAACATCAACATCAACTAACAACAAGAAATTTAATGTTCGTTCATTGCTCTAATTCAAGTTCTGACATTCTCACGGCGGCAAGCCAAAACACACACAGACAGTAACAGATGCCACTCAGAAAGAGACTGCCATAGATCAACAACAACACAGCTGTGAAACACTGATGTGTCGTCATCAAACCATACTAAGGCTTTTGTCCAGTGCTGCCACGCCAAGCACATGGTGGCGAGTTCGCGAACTTTATTGTCTGACCACGTACACTACAGTCACTTTCGTGCAGAATTCATCACTACTCTAAGCCTATTGTTACTTCCCTGCAGCATACTTGCCTACAGAAAACCCCTAATCACTTTCTTGCACAACACTACACTATAGCAACACACCACTCAAGCTTGAAATACTGCACTTTTTTTTTGGTGCCCAACAATGTAAGTTAGCCTTTGAAAGTGTCAAATTTTAAGTCCAGGTATCACGACAAACACACAGAAACAGGATCGTGCAGCAGTACCATAGTATAAGCTGCACTTCTGGATCTATATGTCACAAGACGTCGTAACATTGCCTCACAAGACTCGAATCAACACCCACTGAAGTTAGTGCAAAGGCAGGATGCACAAATACCAGACAGGTTACCCATGCAACTAAATTTTGCACTTGGTTCTTGTCACCTTCCTGGCACTCAGTATTCTGAGATGGCTTCCATATTTTTAGAAATCTATGTCTTTGGTGTAAAGAAAACAATGGATTTATTCACCTGAGTCATCAACCAAGTATAACCAAACAATGACTGCCAGTTTGTAAACACCAGGAACAAATGAGTTCTGATATATGTCTAATGTCCTTCAGAGTCCAAGCAGAGTATCTCATTTGACACCATACATGTTCTGAAACTTTTCAGCTTTACATTAAAACCACTGTACTTACTGCAGCCTGTACCAGAACCCAAATAACTAAAATTTAACACATGGTCATTCATGTCAATGTGTCATTCTACTGCCTTTTCTTTCAAGTGCTTTAACCCCTCAGCGTTGACCTCTATACACAGTATAGACTGTGTTTCTTCACATGTTACTGGCCTCTATAATTGGCCGGCAGTGACAGAGCACATTTAAATGCCTACCATCTCCACGGATGGAGGAGTTTGAAATTCCCAACAACAAAATTGCAACAACCTGTTTAAAAATCATTATTCGCAAACTAATGCTCTGATTTTTCTAAAATTTTAGTAGAGAAATCATAAAACTATACAGATGCAGTATAATAATTGTCATTACCTCAGTAATTGAGTTTTGTGTGATACAGCTCAAAGCAATCTTCCAAGCAAAGGCCCACGTCACATATTTGACAGCAGTACACTGAAGTTTTCTTTTTTCTGTACTTGCAGCACACAACACACCTTCTCTGAGGTTTTAATTTTTCAGTTTTGGGTGCCATTTTTCTCAGAAAATGTCTTTTGGTCAGCTGTGGAACTGTGTTGTGGGATGCCTGTCACCCCGATATACTCCGCGTCTCCACAGCATGTGCATATTTCGTAAACAGACCTTCCACTAGCTCAATTCTATAAGAGAGCTGTTCTATATTTCTTCCCCTCACTTGTCGATAAATAACAAACAAACTGAGAACTGCAGAGTTAAGTACCTTTTGAAAAGTCTGAGGTACCATTTGGTCATTTTTTTCCTCTCGACCATGTATGTGTGCAGCAACTGGTCCTTCAAATTGACTCCCCCCATGTTAGATATGATTATAATCAATCATACATAAAGGCTTCTCTGTTTCCTTGCCTTTATTAGAAACCCTGTGTGTGTCTGCACTGTGGTATGTTGACACCATAGTTACATATCTTTTATCACGCCATTTTAGTACTGTGACTGGACCTGAATGTCTGGCCATGATTTCCCCATTTTCCAGTTTCTTATTTTTCACTTCCTTGGGGACGTTCTTTCTCTTCAGTTTTAGTGTGCCAACACAATCAGTGGAATGTTCAATCTTTAGCTTCCTTGCTAATTCTGGACTGCTGAAGAAGTTGTCAATTCACAGTGCATGTCCACGACCTAACAAGGGTTCTAAAAGTTCCAGTACTACAGCTGCTGTTTTGAGGGTGTCTGGAGTAATCAGACTTGAATGTAGGACCGTGTTTTTGCCTGTATATACAAGAAAACACCACAAATATCCTGTTCTTGATTCGCATAGTTCGAAGTTTTTATTCCAAACTTTGAAGCCTTATTGACAGACTATGCATGTGAGAGGAGACTGAATCCACCCAAGCAAGAGTCTATACTATGCACGGCATCCAGCGACGTGTGGAATCAGCAGTCTATACCGCGCATCTACAATGGCGCTAAAGACATGGGGAATTTAAACTCCTCCGTCCGTAGAGAAGGTAGGGGTTTAAATGTCCTCCGTTGCTGAAGGGTTAAACATTTATTTTACTGATGGACATTTGACTATATACTGTTCAGCAATTTCATTTAACTTACATATACCTCTGTAGGTCAGGGATGGCAATCACTTCATATGACAAGACAGCTTCTCTACATCTGACCTTACATATTTCACAGCTCAAAATAACGAACAAGACAAAAATTGTCATGTTTGCTGGTAGGGTGGATAAAGTACCAGACTATTTTGACAAAAATTATAACTCCATAAAATATATACTTACAAAGCAATAGCAGATGTTAATAAGGGCAAAATCTGTAATCATTAACAGTTCACCATCCCTGTTGCAGGTAATTTTCATTGTCTCATTGTAACCTAATTACCTACATGTAG
>Ga0209629_10004013_pt1 | contig 10770 bp, 9 predicted proteins | sample TergutCu122P5_FD_187286 | JGI IMG/M metagenome (GOLD analysis project Ga0209629, IMG submission 187286) | Cubitermes ugandensis P5 segment gut microbial communities from Kakamega Forest, Kenya - Cu122 P5 (SPAdes) (version 2) | ecosystem: Host-associated > Arthropoda: Insects > Digestive system >... | reverse complement strand
GTATTACCTTGTTTAAAATTCAGGATCAACTTTATAAATTTCCATTTCGCCATGCAAACCTCAGTTCACCCTACATAACCTTCAGTATTGGCCTGTATTAAATTTCATCAACCAGTATGATATTCAGTTAACCCCATACAATTTTCAGTATTACCCTGTGTTATTTTCAGTATCAACCTGTAAGATCTGAATCAGCCTTAAAAACTGCGGTATCAACCTGAATTAAATTCAGAATCAGTCTTAGGTTAACTTCAGAATCACCCTGTGTATTCTTCAGTGTAACTATGCATGAAGTACACCCTACATAAACTACAGTATCAGCCCGTATAAACTTCAACATCAGACTACATCCTTTCGTTATCAGCATGTATAAAAGTAGCACACAATGACATTTTGTATCACGCTGTACAAACAGCCCTATAAACTTAGGTATCCCCTGTATGAACTTCAGAATCAGCCTGCATTATCTTCAGTATCACCCTGTGTAAACTTCAGAATAATTCGGCAGCATATGAATGCATATTCGTCATCCTGTATACTTTTCAGCATCAGCATGTACAAAACTTTAGTATCAACCTACATCATATTCATTATCACACTTAACAACAGTACCAACCATACAATTTTAAACTTCTAGAACAGCCCGTATAAAATTCGGTATCACCGTTCATTTCTGTATCTAAAAATTTAGAATTATCCCATTTAAACTTATTGACCCATAAATATTCAGTATTAGGTTGTATAGACATCAGGATCAGCCTGTATGAAATTCGGTATTATCCTGTGCAAATATATCTACACATTTCATTATCGCCTCTGTAATATTCAATGTAATTCCACATAACGTTTTGTACACCCTATGCAAATTTCAGTACAACTCTTCTTAAGTTTCAGTACTACCCTTGCCAACTTCAGGATCTGACAAAATTTTTTATCAAAATCCCGCATATACTTCGGCTAGATAAACTTCAGCTTTGTAATGTTTAAACCAGCATCAGCCTTACAAATTTCAGTATCAAACTTTATATTTTATAACCGGTATAAAATTCAGCATCAACTTTTATAAACTTCATAACCTGTATAAAATTCAGCATCAACTTCTACAAACTTCAGTATCAGCAACTATCATTTAGTATCCCCTGTAAAAGAATTCACTATCACCCTCTACAAATTTCATCATCAACATAATAGCATCACTCCGCATTAATTCCAGTATAACAATATCATCCTGTGTAAGTTGTAGTATAAATCTGTCTTACACTATATGCATAAATTGTATCTGTGTAAAATTCAGTGCAATTCTAAACACATTTCAGTATCACCCTATATTAACATCTGTATAAAAATTATCAGTGTAACTATGCACACACTTCACTATCACATTATATACTTAAGTATCACTCTCAATATCATGATTAGCCTCATCTTCTGTATCGTCTCTGTATTATCCTGTATAAACTTCTGTACAACTCTGCAGACCTTCAGTATCAGCCTGTGCAAACTTCGGTGTAACTAGCCACAGACCACTATACGCCTGTATAAACTTCCGTATTACTAGGCACAAACTTCAGTATAACCTTGCAAAATTTTTGGTATCACCTTGTGAACTTCAGTGTAAATCCGTTTAAAGTAACACCCTGTCTAAACTGCAGCTTCTGCTATTATAAACTTCAGTACCAGCTTGAATATACTTCATCAGACTGTATAAACTTCAACCCCTATCAACATAATAAGACTCTACAATCACCACCTTTCATAAACTTCAGTAACAGCCTCTATAAACTTTAGTATTCCCCTGCACAAACTTCTGTATCAGTCTTACACACTACAGAAGCACAGTATAAATATAAAACAGGTTTAACCTGTTACATTATCAGCTTCCATAAACTTCTGGTAAATTTTGGTATGATTTTTCCTCTGATTTTCAGTATCGCCCTATATTATACTAAACATCGCCATGTATCGACTTCATTATCCACCTGTAAAATCTTCACTTTCGGACTGTGCAAGCTTAAATATAAATCTGCATTTCTGTTTCCGCCTGTAAAACCTGTCGGTCTGTGTAAAATTCATTATTACTCTGTATATAATTCAGTATCTCCTTGCGGAAACTTGAGTAACTTAGCATAAACTTCAGTATTACCTGTAAAATCTTCAGTACCAGCAGAAACTTCAGTATTACCTGTATGATCTTCACTACCAGCCCATATAAAGTTTAGTATCAGCCTCTTTAAACTTCAGCATCAAACGGTATACATTTCATAAAAAGCCTTTATTAATTACAGCATCAGACTATACAACTGCATCACCTTACATAAACTTCAATAACAGCATGTACAAACGGTGGTATCTTGGTAAATTTTACTGTCTCACTGTATAAAATCAGTGTCAGACATATATTTAATTCCCCAGTGTACACGTCATGATCACTCTGTATAAATTTCTGTAAAACCTGGGTACATTCCCGCAATACACAATCTTCAGCATCACTCTGTATTAACTTCACTATCAGCATTTATAAAATTCGGTATAACCCTGTCTGTACTTCGGTGTAACTCTGCATTAATATCAGTATCACACTAATTTTATTTCAGCCTTAAGACCTTCAGTATTCACTTGAACAGTCTCCAGCCCTATAAAAGTTAGACCTGTATAGAATTGAGTATCACCATTTATAACCTTTGTAAAGCCCTACATAAACTTAAATATCACCATGTACATACTACAATATCACGCTTATAAACTTGAATTTCATCCTGTATATACTTCAGTTAACCCCATTTAATCTTTGGTACCCGCCCTGCGTTAACTTGAGTATCACCCTGCATACATCAGCATCAGTATGTCTGAACTTCAAATCACCTTTATAAATTTTTGTATCTAACCGTATAAACATTATCGCCCTGTGTAAAATACAGCATCATCCTGTATAAAACGCAGAATCGGCCTATATAAACATCACCCTATGTAATCTTCAGAGTCAGACTATATAAACTTTAATATCACCCTGTGGAAATTTCTGTATTACTCTATAAATTTCGGTATCTGCCTATGTAAAATTTAACATCAGCCTGTATGGACTTCTTTATCAGCCTGTATAAACTTCTGTTTCTTCCTGTGATAACTTAGCTCTGCGTACATTTCAGTTTCTGCCTGTAAAAACTTTTGTCAATCTCTAAAATTACTGCTTCCAGTCGGCATCACCATGTTTAACGTAAGTATTACTCCGCAAAACTTCAGTACTACCCTGTATAAACTTCGGAACCAGCCCATATAAAGTTTAGTATAACGGTATTTATCTTCTACATCAGGGTATAAATTTCATTATCAGCCTATATAAATTTCGGCAACACACTATAAACTATACAGGGCGATTCAGAAGAAATCAAATACTTTGGGAAATGATAGTACGTGTGATTCTAAGCCAAAAAAAATTCATTACTACATGGGTCCGATTTTGGACGGTTACGGAGTTATGACCACTTGAAACTTAGAATAGAAAATAACGATTGACAAATGGAACAATATAATAAACCAGCATTATACATTTTACATTTAAAGTATAAAAGTTCAGTTCACTTCGTGAAATTACCTTTATTTTGAATTGATTTGTGCTTAAAGCTGGTTTTCGAAATTACCACCGCCGGCTGCACAGTTGACAGCTGCTCGGGTTTGAACTGCGCGAGTCACGTGACACACAATGCTTGCAACTCAAACGATAAGTTGAGTATGTCACCCGCCAGCTGGTTCCGTATGACGCGTTACACACGAGAGCGTGTACAGGATTAATAATTGCCCATAACTCCGTAGCCGTCCAAAATCGGACCTATGTTCTTATCATCTTTTTTTGCTTAAAATCACACTATCATTTCCCAAAGTAGTGCAAATTCCTCCTGAATCACCCTGTATATCCTATACAAACTCCAGTATCAGCACCCAGGTGGGTTATTATCTCCCTTTGTAAATATTACAATAACGCTGTACAAATATCAGTGTCAGCCTTATAAATCCCCCATTTATACGTCTTTATCACCCTATATAAATTTCTGAATCACCCTACGTAAATTCCTGTACTACTACACAAACTGCAGTATCAAGCCCTATTACACTTCGGTACAAACCTGTATAAACTTCAATATCGGCCTTTAATAAGTTTAATATCACCCTGTATAATCATCAGTATCACCGTGTGAACTTCAGTACGACTCTGCATTAACACCAATAACACACTATTTCGACCTTAATAATTTCAGTATCAGCTTGAATAATCAATCTCAAAACTGTATAAACTTCACCTTCAGCCCTATATTTCAGACCTTGTTACTTTAAAGTATCAACATTTATAAACTCCGTAACACACTGCTTAAGATTATCAACCTGTATACACTTTAGTAACAAACTTAAAAACTTAAATTTCAGCTTGTATGTACTTCTTTTCACACTATTTAAACTTCAGTACCACCCTGCATAAACTTAAATATCATCCCGTGTGAACATCACCATGAAAAAATTCAGTATAACCTCCATTATTTTCGTTATCATCCTGTAAAATTTTGAATTTCAACCTGTACAGACTTCACATTCGGCCTGCATAAACTACACAATCACCCTGAATAATAATCAGATTCAGCAGGTATATACCTCAGTGTAACTATACATTACGTACACCCTACACAAACTTCACTAACAAGCTGCATTAAATTTCACCATCGGCCTATTTAAACCCCAGCTTCACAATATATAAAATTCAGCATCAGACTAAACTTCACTATCAGCCTATATAAACTCCATCTTCACAATGTATTAAAAAATTAAGCATCATACTACACTTCATTATCAGCTATTGAAAACATATCACACAGACAATCTTCAGTATCACACTGCATAACATCTGTAACGGCCTGTAAGAATTTTTGTATCACTATTAACTTCAGTATCGGCCTGTATTAACTTCATAAACTCTATCACCCCGTATGTACTTTAGTATCAGACTAATAAACTTCTATATCACCCTGTATATACTTCAGTTCACCCTATGCAACCTTCAGTACCACCCTTCATAAAATTGAGTATAACCCTGCGTACACTTCAGCATGACTATGTATAAACTTAAGTAACACCTTGCATAAGTTTCGAAATCAACCAGTATAAATTTCAGTATCAACCTGTATAAACTTGACAATTAGCATGTGTAAACTACAGTATCACCCTGACAAATTTAGCTTCAGCCTATATTAACTTCGTTATCACCCTGTGTAATCTTCGGTGTAACTACACTTTAAGTACAACCTACATAAACTTCAGTATAAAGCTGCATAAACTCCAGCATCAGAATGTTTAAACTCCAGCTTCAGAATGTATGAACTTCAGCATCAGACTATATAAAATTCATTATCCGCATGTATAAACGCATCACAATTATAAACTTTGGTATCACGATGTAAAAAATATTGTTTCAATCTTCTGTACCAGCCAGTATTAACTTCTGGATCAGACTGTATAATCTTCAGGGTCAACCAGTATAAGCTTATATTCCACCACATATTTCTATAATACCCTGTGTAAGCACCAGCGTAAGTCTGCGCAAATTTTATCACCCTGTTTAAATTTCAGTATACTCGTACCTCTGCATTAACTTCATTATTACCCTTATAAACTTCAGTATCAAGCAGTACAATCATTAGTATCAAGCGGTATATAATTCGGTATCAGCCTGTATAAACTCCGGCATCAGAATGTATAAACAATCACCCAGTGAGAACTTCACTGTAACTGTATGAACTTATGTATCAGACTTATGAACCTTTCTATCACACTCCCCAAACTTCAATAGTGTGTATACTTCAGAATTGTTCTGAACATACAGCAGTATCCCATGCAAACCAACATAAATTTACATACATTTCAGTATCACCCTACATAAAAATCTGTACATGCTTAAAATTCAACATCAACCTGTACAGAGCATCAAGCAGTCTGTATTTCACCCTGCAGATAGAGTATCAACCTGGGTGAACATCGGTATAGCTTGACAAACAGTGTCAAAATGTGTAAACTTCAGTGTAAATCTATATAACCTACAGTACCAACCTGTACTAATTTCAGTATCACTCTGTTTAAAAATTCAGTAGTAATGGTTACAGCTAAGGCTAACAACTGATGCTAGTTCAGAGATAGCCATTTAAAATCGGCCAACAACGGACGATACAGCCGATAAAAGATAAGAGAACTTCAACCAAGAATTACAAGCCAAAACATTGGAATGGCTAACAGACAACTGGTTTTCTTCCTACCTTAATTGAAAGTGGTCCTCTACAATGAGCATCAGGATCTGCTACAATAGACAAGTTCTCATCAACCAACCACCACCTCATATTCCCCGTCTTCCTGAGACAACTGCTGACATGGGCCTCTTAATTGGGCTGCAAACACAATGACATTAAGATTTCTAGACAAACTGCTTCCTGAAATCTTAAATTTTAAATTAATCTTACATGTCAGGTATGAAGCTCCATCACCATACTTCCTTTCTATGGTGTAGGCCTGCACTTTCTCTGTATTATTAAAAAAAATTACTGTCTTGTATTCACGTACAATCTATACCACATTCAACTACAAGCCTGCACCAAAAATATTACTCACTGAAACAAAATTTTCTTCTCTTTCGAAAGAGTAATAAAAACGCTTGTATCACACAGTTCTGAAATTTTGATTGATACGCCTGCAAAGACAAAATATCTTAATTTTCATAAATTTGAACTAGTAATTGTAACCCTCTCTGAATAAACTAACTTCATACCATAACACACATTTAACTTTAGTGTGGCTAACATGTTAACCATTTTATGTCTACAGTTTCAGCTACATCATATTCCTGCCACCAGGTATACACCCTAAGCCAACCAGTTTAATTACAGCTCCCATCCACAAAATTTGTGAAAACATGTGTATTAATACTGTCCTCCTTTCTACATTTGATGTCTTCTGTATTTCCAACTAAACTGCAGTACACATTTATTATGCAAGTATGTACTCCACTTCATGCCTTCTTTAACCTTCCCAGTTAAAGAATTTTAAATAGGAAGTTCTCTGTAATATGTTCTCTCTCTTCAGCTCATTTTCGAACACAGTAAATCTTTGTTTTCAAATAAACAACTAAACTTTTTTTATCCATTCAAAACATATTGAATTAAATCTCATTTTTCAGCTTTCCAGACAGTGGACAAGATATATTTTACACACTAGGATGAATTTGCAAAGTCTTCTCTTTTGCACACTTCATGATTAAAATGATTTTGATGCTTTCAAGGTAATTTGTATTTCATACAATTTAAAAATAATGGAAACTTTCACTGACCAGTGTCGACGCATTCCCCTATTTGGTACACCTCACAAAGAAAATGTGTTAAAATCTAGGTATCTGTCTAGGCATAACTCCTAATTGGCTAAATACTTATTCAAACACGAAATTTTTCAAATTGTTGCGAAAAAATATCAAAAACAATTTGTATCCAAAATAATTTTGTATGTTTCAATTCTAATGGTGATTAAACAAAAAACATGGTAATTAAACAAAAAACAATCACACTGTGTGCCCAGAAAGTATATTTTTGAATATTGAAACTAATAACACTAATATGTGTTGTACAATACTGTTATCTTCAGTCACCTCTTAGCAACAATACAGTTCCCTTTATTGATGACTACCTGATATCCTGTTCCGCTAGCGGCATCAAAATTTTATATTCATTAAATTTATATTCTACGAACGCAAATACATTTAGAGCGCGAAAGACGTTGCGGTGTGCTCCTGTTTGGACTAACGCGTTACCTGTGGTCGCTGCCCACATGTTCGGCTATCAGTATTTGGGGAAAAACATATAACGGCCCCGTCCACAGTCGAATAGGGAAACGCCTGTCGCCCCTCGGCGGTGGTTAAAGTACCAGTTCTAAGTGAAAAACAGCAACCTTTCCAACTGTGCACGGCCCACTGTGCACTGTGCTCTTACACATTATGTCTAGCAAAATGTAATATTTCAGTTTGTTTAAATCGGTTTTTGATGCACTCACATACTGACTGGCGTATAACACATCACAAATTGCATAACCCTATTTTACTACTGTACTCCGAACATTAATAACCAATACACCAAAAAAGAAAAGTTTCTATCAAGTTTCATACATGACTTCGTTCAAGAAACTAAAAATGCAATACTCACCCAAAAAATTTACGATGTACACTTCGATTATGAACGAAAAGTTCCCATTGTCATACGACGTGGCAATAATCGCACTGATAGCTTGCGAATCGCGGAAATGCAACAGTTATCCGGTACCGTTGGCAAATATTGGGCTAATATCTCAAAATTCACTCAGGATAAACAGAACAAATCCATAAGACGAGAAATTACTCCGATAAAACACCGAACGCTGTGCTTACCTGTAACACTGGAACTACACATCATCAATAAGAACATAAACGTTTCAAGCAATTTACCTAATATTTAATTGCACGCACACGCAATTTCACGCCTGTTGCGGTAACACTAATGACAGGAGACGAGCAGAGTAGGGGTTTATATCACGCGGGGTAGCCGGAGTGGGGGCTTGTATCACGTGAGGTAGTACTAACTTCCGTTTTTCACAACAGGTGGCGTATGTGTGTTAATTGATATGAATTTGGCGCATAACGTATTTTTCCAAGCGTTCTGGAATATGCCACTAAATCGATCGTTGAATTGAAACCTGCACTGTTCAGGGTTGTTACGCAGCAAGTAGTGGCAATTCCTTGCCGACGTTTCGGTTCATCCTTTCAGTCCCATCTTCAAGGGTCGGTTTTTTTTTCTTGGCCCCTGAAGATGGGACTGATTGATTGTCCCGAATCGTCGGTATGGAATTACCACCACCCGCTGCATAATAACCCAGAATAACGCAGTTCTCTTCTACTTCGCGGCGCAAACCTGAAATCACGATTGCTGATTTCTTACAGACGCTTATGAGTAAACGTCCTAGTCTTCCTGTACACTGAACATAAGGCAGCAAGCTCCTCCGAAACGTCGGTAACTTTACCAGTCGACACAGATTTAAAATACTTTGATACAAATCAGGGTTCTAAATTTTAACCATGTACATACATCAGAAAACGAAACACGAACCCTAACAACCTGCATAAACACAACAGAGGTGCAACAAAGGGAATTTTAATACCATATAATATGGTACAAATGTTTTTATGAGACGTGACGCAAACAAATGAAAAAAATATATATTATTTAAAATCTTTTACATATTGTCATGTACAGCCTGATAATGACCCGTCAGAAATTAATTATGTTTACCATTGATAAATATTGCTTTCTTAACAAATGTTATTGTGTTAAACTGTATCTATCAGTATTAATTTATCCGTATCTTATGACACATAATGGGATGACTTACATCATGGAATATACTGTAGGTGGATGAACATTTCGGAGAATTATGCTGTTTCCGTCTTCAGGTTTGACCCTGAAGAGGGGAGGTGCTTTGTCTGAAATGTTTTTATCCACCCACAAGACTGTACGGTGTTACAACCCAGAAGACTATAATCTCGGGTGCGTTCTTTCTTAGAATTGTACTTTCATATGGCTGTTCTAACTTTGACTGCAAGGTAGGGGAGTCTGGCAGTCCCTTTCATTACAGCGTTTCCCATTTTACTTTTATTCTGCTGCAGAAGTGTATTCGGAACTGTGCTGTTTCTTTTGTGCTTCACGTGATCGTTGCGAAGAGGCAGAGGGTGGGGGTCAGTCGGTCTCTGCTGTATGAAACAATGGCAGTTCGTCACTGCAATGAGTAAATGGACAGAAGCCAGAGGTGCAGGTGACGTGTATTTGGGGAATGTAGATTGAAATACGGTGTGGTAAAAAATGTTGTGGAGGAACCTGCTGCTGAAGCCGCTGGATTGCTGGGATCGTGGGTCCGAGCCCCGCAAAGTACATGGATATGTTCGTCTGTTGTGAGCTGTGTAGGCAGCGGCCTCTGCGACGAGCTGATCACTCGTTCAGAGGAGTCCTGCCCTGTGTGTGTGTGTGTGATAGAGAGAGAAAGAGATTTAGAAACGTCGACAACGAGGCGGCCTGGGCCCGAATTGCATTTATGACCTTGTATATATATATGTCCAATGAAGCTTCTTTAATCCGACTACTAATTCAACATTAACAGTGAAAAGATTCTGTATAAGATCACTCTCAAACAACCAGCCTTCTGAAAATTGCTGTTTCCCAATATAAGTGCACCAGAACGTTGAGAGGGAATGCTGTTCAAATGTGCACTTAATCTAATAACTGTACTACATTAATGACAAACACCATGACATTAGCTCTTGGAGTATGCATGCTATGAAGATATCTCTAAGTGAAAATGAATTACAATAGCAACTGCACACATTTTGGTTTTAATCTCTCACCCAACCTAGCTCTGTTTACATCAAGACCGTTGTCAAACTTAATAGAAAAAAGTAAACGTTCAACCATCATTTCAGCTTGTTACGCAGAATCCACTGGGTTATTACAACCACCAGTGTTGTCGGAAGGTATTACCTTTTCGGACGGACCTGTGGCCATCGTAATATGTACAATTACTCCAGGTGCCTGTCATACATATAGTTCACCTCCATAACGTAACGAAAACATCCCTTGTTCCTCAACCTTCAACCCAACCACATAATTGGGTCACAAGACGACAGATAAGGTCACAGATCATATATATATATATATATATATATATAATAAC
>Ga0209629_10004012_pt1 | contig 10770 bp, 15 predicted proteins | sample TergutCu122P5_FD_187286 | JGI IMG/M metagenome (GOLD analysis project Ga0209629, IMG submission 187286) | Cubitermes ugandensis P5 segment gut microbial communities from Kakamega Forest, Kenya - Cu122 P5 (SPAdes) (version 2) | ecosystem: Host-associated > Arthropoda: Insects > Digestive system... | reverse complement strand
AGTGGCCGCGGCCGAAAAAGCTAATGTTTCAAGGTGATTCAAATTGATGAGAGAATGCGAGGAACACGGATACTTCCGTGATGAATACTGTCCGATATGCGGTGAGGAAGGAAAGTTCCTGATGAGCGACTTCGAGGTCGAAAAGATAGGAAGGACGATGGCAGGCATACTCAGGCACGGGAAATACGAGTTAGAGATGGACGACCAGGGGTTCGTTGACATGAGGGATATCGTCGCGGTGATAAAGACGAAGTACCCCAGGATGAAGTGGTTAAGGACCCACCACATAGAAGCTATGGTGGAGACAGACCCGAAAGGAAGATACCAGATATCGGGATCGGATGTAAGGGCGACGTACGGCCACACCATCGAGCTGAGCCTCAGGCACCCTGTTGACGATATTCCGGAGATACTCTACTACCCTGCGAATGAAGAAGAGTGCGAGAAGATCCTGAATGAGGGGTTATTCCCGACGGACAGGGCGATGGTCCACCTTTCACGCTCATACCAGGATGCAGCGAGGGCGGGATCCGTCAGAGAAGAGGAGCCGATCATATTGGCAATAGATACGGTGGGATGCATCGATGCCGGTATCGAGATAGGAAGGGCCGCAAAAACAGTGTTCCTATGCGATCAGGTACCATCGGAATTCATTTACATCGCAGACAAAGAAGAGGAAGCTTACGATGAAGAAGACTCTGAGGAAGAGGAAGAGGATTGAACATGGTGCAGATCCTACGGCCTGACGAGGTCAAGAAGAAGTACGGTCCGCTGTTCTGCAAAGGGTTCATTACGATGGTGGACGAGGAAAGGGGCGTCGGGCAGATAGTCGAAAAGTGCATTTCAAAGGGTCCCGGTGAATGGGATGTCGTAAACAGAAAAAGATCCGGCGGCGTGATAGACGTCATCAGGGTCGACGGCCAGACATTGATAATGGATGTGGTCATAGGGGAAAAGAAGCTCAAATTCGGGCCGGTCTCCGAACATGTCGGCGGTCAGGGGCTTGCGGCCTTCCTTGTAGAAGGCGACACGGTCAGGACAAAATGGTACGGAATAGCGGGAGCGGCCGTCGGTATCGGAGCATGCATCCCGCAGTGTGAGGATGTCATACGGACCGAATATCCGGATAATTTCAAGATCGGCGGAGCACACGTCGCTAATGCCGACATAATCACGCCGAAAAAAGTAAGGGTAATCGTAGGTGTGGACAACACCGACACCAAAGAGAGAGGCGCAACATGGGTCGCGGCCCTTAAGATGGGGAGTCTGAGCCCGATAGGCAATTTCATCGAGCACAAGATAATACAGCTCAATCCGAAGGTCCCCACAAAAACGACCAACTGCTGCTCGTCTGCGGTCTCTTTTGCCGTTAAAGAGGAAGAGATACCAGCATTGATCGAATACTGCACGGAATTCATCAAGAAAGAGTCGTTCTCAGGCAACTCCGTGGTCACGGTGTTCAAAGGACTTAGCATCCCCGACGGGCTGAAGGAATACGGGATCAGAGCGAAAACAGAGATCCTGACCATAGATGACGCCGTCAAGGCCGCAGAAGAGAACGGCGTAACGATCATCAGCGTGACGGGCCTGGAAGGCAGCATCGGCGCCGTTGCCGCAGTGGGATGTTTCGACATGGGCTACGAGGCCGCGGGAATACCAGAGGATTTCAGGTGAATACATGAAGCTGCCTGAGGTAGTTTCAAAGAAGGCTTATTCGAAATACCAAAAGGACCTGATCAGAGAGATACACGAAGGCCCCCTGCCAAAGCACATCGCAATGATAATGGACGGCAACAGAAGATATGCCGCCGAACTGCTGGGCGGCGATAACAACGAGGGCCACCGCAAAGGGGAAGAAAAGATAGAGGAGATGCTCGAGTGGTGCCTGGACCTGAAGATACAGTATGTCACGGTCTATGCGCTTTCAACGGAGAATTTCAAAAGGGATACGGACGAGATCGACTTCATCATGGACCTTTCCGAGGCCGCCCTGTACCGTATGGCCGATAACAAGAAGATCCACGACCTGAAGGTCAGGATCAGGGTCTTCGGAGATCGTTCGACACTGCCGGACAGCGTAAGGGAGGCCATAAGGTACGCGGAAGAAAAAACAGCCCGTCACTCCGATTTCAACTTCAATGTGGCCATGGCATACGGCAGCAGACAGGAGATAATCTGCGCTGTCAAAGACATCGCCAGAAAGGCGGTGAACCATGAGATAGAGATCGATGACATATCCGAAGAATTGTTCTCCGAACATCTGTACACATCAGATATACCAGACCCGGACCTGATACTCAGAACATCCGGGGAGGTCAGGATATCCAACTTCCTGCTTTGGCAGCTTGCCTATTCGGAACTGTACTTCACGGATGTGTATTGGCCGGGTTTCAGATTCATAGATTTCCTCAGGGCGATAAGGTCGTACCAGCAGAGGGTAAGACGCTACGGGGAATGAGATGGTACGTTCCGACATTGTCTTTCTTCACGCCCCGAGCGTGTATGATTTCAGAAAAAAGACAATACTGTACGGGCCGGTCAGCGATGTCATCCCGTCTTCGCCGGTCTTTGAGATGTACCCCATCGGGTTCATGACCATATCTTCCTACTTGGAAGCGGCGGGGTTCAGGACGAGGATCGTCAATCTCGCGGTGCAGATGCTTCAAAGCAAAAGGTTCGACGTCGAAAAAAGAATAAGGACGCTGGAAGCCGATGTTTTTGCGATAGATCTGCACTGGATGCCCCATGTGCACGGGGCGACGGAGATAGCTAAGATAGTAAAGAAGCACCACCCCGATTCGAAGATCGAATTCGGAGGGTTAACATCATCATATTTCTGGGAAGAACTCATACAAATGCCGGAGATCGATCTCATAATGAGAGGCGACACCACCGAGGAGCCCACCGTCAGAATGATGAGGGCACTGCAGGACGGCAAGGATCTCTCCGAGGTACCGAACCTCGTGTGGAAGGACGCCGGCGGAAAGGTCAGAAATAACGGCGTGACGTATTCCGCGGACGATCTGGATGACATACGATTCGATTACGGTACAATGATAAAGAATACCATCAGGTATATGGATGTCAAAGGGGCGCTTCCTTGGGCCGGATGGGACAAACTCCCGCTGACATCCGTGTTCTCGGTGAGAGGCTGCTCCATGAATTGTGCGGAATGCGGCGGTTCCGGATATGCGAACGGCAAGGTCGTATGCAGAAATGCTCCGGCATACAGAAGCCCGGAGAAGCTCGCAGAGGACATGGAGATGATCCAGAGTTATCTTGATACGCCGATATTCATTGTGGGCGACCTGAGACAGCACAGCGACGGTTATGCCGAAAGATTCCTGAAAGCGGTCAAAGAGAGAGGAATAAAGAACCACGCCGTGATAGAATTGTTCGGCGGTGCCGGCCGTGAATACTTCTCGAAACTGGACAAAGCCTTCGACGGAGGCTGGAGCATAGAGTTCTCGCCGGACTCCCACGACGAGGCGGTAAGGTCGGCTCTGGGAAAGAAGTATTCTAATTCTTGTATAGAAAGGACGATCGAGGCCGCATTTGAAAAAGGGTGTAAAAGAATGGACCTTTTCTATATGACGGGGCTCCCGTTCCAGACCAGGGAGTCTGCGATCGACAGCGCGAAAGCGTCGAAGAAGCTTTGGGAACTTGTAAAAAAGGAGGACGATCTTTTCATTTACAATGCACCGTTCGCACCCTTCGTCGATCCCGGAAGCAAGGCGTTCGAAGAGCCCGAGAAATGGGGTTACAAGTTCTTCGCAAGGACCCTGGCCGAACATAAGGCCCTGCTTGAGAATCCGTCTTGGAAGCAGGTCCTTTCCTACGAGACGAAGTGGATGGACAGGAACACGATCGCAGAAACGTCGTACGATGCGGCGATAGAGCTTGCGGCTATGGCGTTCGAGTGCTCCAGAACATCCGCGGAAACCTTCGAGGAAAGGAAAGAGACGATAGAGGCGGCGCGCAGGCTCATGCACGAAGTGGACGAGGTCACCGCATATCCCGACAAACAAAAAAGAGAAGGCAGACTGCTGGAAATGAAAGAGGAACTTGATATGAGGTCCATAGTCTGCGACAAGAACGATCTTTACTGGGAGGCGGGATCGGTCTGGAGAAACTCCCCGCGCATCGTTCTCGGGCTTATCCGCTCACGTAACAGGCGGAACGGTTGATCAAAGGCCCGCCCCGATGCTTTTGGAGTAGGTTTATTAATGTCCACAGTCATCGCACGACCGGTGCGGAAATGACCAAAAAGATCGGTTTCATCGGTGCCGGCAACATGGCCGAAGCTATGATAAAGGGCATCATCGACACAGGACTGTACACCTCAGACGAGATAATCGCCAGCGAAGTGTATGCCCCCAGAAGGAAGTATATCGCCGAGAAGCTCGGGATCGAGGTCCACGAGGGCAACGAGGTCCTGGCAAAGAGCACGAAGTTCATCGTTCTGTCGGTCAAGCCGCAGCAGATAGAAGAGGTTCTTGCCGGCATCAAAGGGCATCTGAAAAAGGACCACCTTATAATGTCCATTGCGGCAGGCGTTACGCTGGCAACGCTGGAATCATACGCACCGTTATGCAAGATAATACGCGTGATGCCCAACCAACCCTGCATGGTGCTTGCGAGCGCATCGGCGTTCTCCCGCGGAACAAAGGCAACTTCAGAAGACTGTTCGACGGTGGAGAATGTCCTGAAAGCGGTAGGCATATGCTACGAGGTCAAAGAGAGTCTGCTTGATGCGGTCACCGGGGTCAGCGGCAGCGGACCCGCTTACGCATATATGATGATCGAGGCATTATCTGACGGCGGGGTCCTTATGGGACTTTCGAGAGATGTGGCAACGAAACTGGCGGCGCAGACGCTGCTGGGTGCGGCGAAGACGATACTGGAGACGGGAGAGCATCCCGGAAAGATGAAAGACATCGTCTGCTCCCCGGGCGGGACAACGATCGAGGCGGTAAAGGTCCTCGAGGACCTGGGCCTAAGATCCGCTCTGATAAACGCAGTCGAAGCGGCCGCGTTGAAATCAGCGGAAATGGGTAAAAAGTGAGCTTTTTCCATAAACAAGCCTCAAAAAGGCAGTTTTATTCTTTTCAACAGATCAGTTTTTATCATCTGGCACATGGGGTTTTCATAGTATCTGAGGCCATGTTTTTTCCATCTGAACCGGGGCCAGCCGCCGCCCTCGGCGCCATATTCGTAGAGCCACACAGCAGCTCTCCAGACATGTGTGTACGCCTCATTTGCACCGAAAACAGCGAAAAGCCGATTACCCATTTATAAAGGCCTGAAATCGCGCGTCTGAACAGTTATATATTAAGGAGGCCATGCGAGCCTAATGTCACTAGTAGTGTCCTACATACCATTGGTTGTCGTCGGCATCATGACTATGGGCTTTGCACCCTTGGCGTGGTTGACATCCAGGTTCATAAGACCGAAGAGACCTACTCAGTGGATGGAAAATACATACGAGTGCGGTTCGGAACCGATAGGGGATGCCCACGTTCAGTTCAAATTCCAATACTATGCTTTTGCAATCATTTTTGTTGTGTTTGACCTGATCGCCACATTCCTGATGATCTGGGCCGTTGCCTTCTCCGGTCTTTCGACCATGGCGACCGTATGGATGCTCCTGCTGCTGGGAATAATGATCCTCGGTGTAGCGTACTCACTCAAAAAGGAGGAAACGCTATGGATATGAGCCTGTATCCCCACGCTGTTGCCATGAGCAAGGAAGAGTTCATGACATGGTCATCAGCCATGATCAACGATCTGCTTAGCGCAGGTACGAAAAAAACTGTGGATAAGCTCACGGGACCGATATGGTCTTGGGCTATGAGAAATTCTATGCACCCTCTGCACTGGGGACTGGCATGCTGCGCCCTTGAGATGGCGGCCGCTTCCGCACCGAGATTCGATGCCGAGCGTTACGGTATGATCTACAGATCATCGCCGAGACAGACCGACATCTTGCTGGTCAACGGGTGGATATCAAAAAAGATCCGCCCGGACCTGAGGCGTCTCTATGAGCAGATACCGAACCCCAAGTGGGTCGTGGCAATGGGCGAATGCGCCATATCGGGCGGGCCCTGGTACGATTCGTACAACACAGTTCAGGGTCTGGATCAGATAGTTCCGGTAGATATCTACATACCCGGATGCCCCGCAAGACCCGATGCGATGATAGACGGTTTCATGCTTCTTCAGAAAAAGATAGACGACTACTTCACGAGAGGAATATTCATGGAGGACTGAGCATGGCGGAAATAAGCGAAAAGCCGACAGTCGAAGAGATATCCACGCTCCTCAGAAACAAATTCTCAGACAAGTTAAAGGTCACCGGCACCGCAACAAGGAGAGTATTTGTAAAAGTGGAGAAGGATGCGATCCATCCCGTTTGTGAATATATTCACAACATCCTCTCGTTCGAACATGCAACTTCGATCATGGGGAACGACATGAAGGATCACATGGAGGTCATTTACCACCTGTCCAACTATTACAGCGGCGTAATAATAGAACTTACGACCGACCTGCCTTTGGACGACCTTCACGTAAGGTCTGTATCGGACATATGGGGCGGAGGCAACTGGCACGAGAGGGAGACGCATGAGCTTTTCGGAATAGTCTTCGACGGACACCCGAAACTCGAGAGGCTCCTCACGCCGGATTCCTATGAATTCTATCCGTTCAGAAAATCATACAAATTAAGGGGGCAGGAATGATGGAGAACGATTATATCGGCGGAAAGTGCGAGAGATCCTCGATGCACACAGACAAGATGTGGGTCATCATGGGTCCGCAGCACCCCTTCTCTCATGGGCTATGGACACTTAAGGCCCAGCTGGACGGAGAGATAGTGGCAGACGCAGAACCGATAATAGGCTACCTGCACAGAGGATGGGAGAAAGAGTGCGAGAACAGGACGTATCCGAAGATCATACCAATGGCGGACCGTCTCTGCTACGCCGCTTCAATGACGTATACCCACCTGTACTGTATGACCGTAGAAAAGGCGCTCGGCATCGACATACCCGAGAAAGCCAAATACATCAGGATAATAGGCGACGAGATCTGCCGCATCCAGTCCCACCTTATGTGGCTGGCCGCAGTAGGTACCGACCTGGGGAACCTCACAGTATTCCTGTGGGCCATGAGAGAAAGAGAGTTCTTCATGGACCTCAACATGAGACTCTGCGGTGCGAGGATGACAACGAACTTCCCGCGCATAGGCGGAGTAAGGAACGATGCGGACGAAGAGTTCGACATGTATTCCAGAAGATGCATAAAGCGCTTCGAGAAAGCGATGTGGGACATCATCGGATTAATAGATGATTCATCAGTATTCGTTTCAAGGATGAAAGGCACAGGGGTCCTAACAAGGGAGCACTGCGCCAACTTAGGCATCACGGGACCGGCCATGAGAGGCACGGGCGTCGATTTCGATATACGCCGTGACGACCCATACGACAATTACGACAAAATAGACTTCGAAGTACCCGTCCTAAAGGCGGGGGACTCGTACGCCCGTTACATGGTCAGGATCGAGGAAATGTTCCAGTCATGCAAAATAATATTGCAGGCGCTGGATAAGGTGAAGGCCCTCGGGAAGAATGCGCCGTACAGACTCAAGGTGCCGTCGAAGGTGCCGGCGGGGAGATCGTTCATGAGATTGGAGGATCCCCGCGGAGAGTCGATGATGTATCTCGTCTCCGACGGTTCTGACAAACCGTACAGGCTCAAAGTGCGCAGTCCGATCTTCGTCAACGTATCTGCGGCAAAGCCGCTGGTGCAGGGATCCAGGATCGCCGACGTGCCCGTGATAATGGCAATGATAGATATGTGTCTGGGAGAGACCGACAGGTGATAAAATGCCGTACAGCAACATTACAGACTGGATACATTTCTCCAACGTCATGGACAACCCGTTCTATCCGTTCGGAGATATCTACAACCTCCCATTCGACATATCTTACAAACTATGGCAGCTGATCGGCGGCTTCATCTCGTGGATAATCAACCTTATCTTCCCCGGTAACGGGCTGTCGACATGGCTGATATCCCCGGAGATAACGAATATCTTCGCCCTGCTGATATTCATGATACTGATATTCCTGGTGGCGTTCATTGTCACATTGTTATCGTTGTGGATGGAGCGTAAGGTCCTGGGAAGGGTCATGGACAGAAGAGGGACCATGATCGGCCTGAAAGGATTCATGCAGTGTCTGGCAGACGGTTTCAAGACCTTCCTGAAGGAAGACACCGTTTCAAGGAACGTCGACAAGAAGATGTATCTCTGGACTGCGGCACTGATCATAGGGACATCGGCGCTCATCGCATGTATGATCCCTCTTTCGGGGAGATGGTTCGTAGTCAATTACGGAACGGGACTCCTGATAATAATGGCCCTGTTCGCACTGGCACCCTTCTTTATATTGGTGTCGGGCTGGGCTCAGAACAACAAGTATTCGTTGATCGGAGGAATGAGAGCGGCGGAACTGATGATATCATACGAAGTTCCGATGCTCATAATGATCGCCACGGCCGCTTTGATGGCAGGCAGTTTCAACATAGGCGACATCGTCAATGCGCAGCACGGAATGTGGTTCCTGTTCCCGCAGATCATCGGTTTCATAACATTCTTCTATTGTGCGACGGCCGAGGCGGAACGTGTACCGTTCGATATCGCCGAGGCAGAGGCCGAACTTGTGGAGGGATGGCAGACAGAGTACGCGGGAATGAAATGGGGCCTGATCATGCTGGCGGATTACATGAGAGGATATGTCTCGTGCGCCATGATCGTCATATTGTTCCTCGGAGGATGGCTCATACCCTTCGCACCCGACGGCTGGCAGGGCATAATGCCCGAGATAGTCATGCTGGCGAAGATCTGGCTGGTGTTCCTGGGAATGATAATCCTGAGAGGAGCCCTCGCAAGAGTAAGGACGGATCAGATCGTGAACATAGGGTGGAAGATATTCATGCCGTTGGCAGTGGTGAATCTTATGATCGTGATTGTGCTTAAACTCGGAGGTTGGTTCTGATGGCCGAGAAGAAATACTTGGAGAAGTATCCGAGGAACCCCGCAAGGGTCCTCTGGGTCATGAAGCCCATTGTGAAAGTTCTCAGGCTGTTCGGAAAGACCATCATACACAGACCGGTAACGATCCTTTACCCATACGAGAAGATGTGGGTGCCGGAGAACTACCGCGGACGCCCCGGGCTCAGGCTCGAAAGGTGTGTCGCATGCGGTATGTGCGTAAAGATGTGCCCCACCGCCTGCATCAAGCTGGTGGAGACCGACAACAGCGCCGGAGAGAAGGTCATGAGGCCTCAGGTCAACCTCGGAAGATGCGCCATGTGCGGATACTGTGCTGAATACTGCCCGGTGAACGCGATGACGGTCACTCCCGAATTCGAGCTCGCCGAGTACACGAGAGAGGATCTGATATACGGTCCGAAGAGGCTCGCGTACAATGCGACCGAGAAGATGGAGGTTCATTTGGAAATGACCCTGATGTCGGACGTAAAGAACGGGAACTCGGAAAAGAGGATATCGCCGTTCATGACCGACAGGCCTGTATTGGATCAGAAAAAGTGCATAAGCTGTAAGAAATGCGAAAAGGTGTGCCCCGTGAAGGCCGTTAAGATGGTCGAACACGGCGTGAACGAAAAGGGGAGACCGATACTCTACCCCGAGTTCAACCAGGCCACCTGTATATGCTGTCAGAATTGCGTGGAGGATTGTCCGAAGGACGCGCTCCACATATATGAGGTGCTATAATGGGACTCATGTTAGATATATGGAACGGATTCTGCAACGTGATGGGGTACCTCTGGACTAACTCGGATCTCGTGGCCTTTGTGGTATTGGCCGCGATAGCCATAGCCGCCGCGTTGTACGTGGTGACCGCGAAAGAGGTGGTGCACAGTGCATTCTACCTTGCCCTCGTATTCGTTTGCGTGGCGGTCACTTACTTCTTCCTGGAGGCTGAGTTCGTCGGTGTTATCCAGATGCTGGTGTATGTTGGTGCGATCACGATCCTGTTCGCATTCAGCATTATGTTGACTAGAAGGTATATAATGCGCAGTGAAGGTGATTCGGATGAATAAGAAGGTCCTTATAGGCCTTGGTGTGGCAGCGGCCCTGCTTGCGGTATTTGCGCTGGCAGTGATGGCTACGGACTGGAAAGAGGTCAATCCCGGGATCAAAGACACTCCCGGAAGTGTCGACTTCACGGGCGGGACGGTCGAGATCACCGACGAGAACACGGGCGAGACCACCGTGACAATAGATCACAACTCGCTCAACTATGCATTGTTCGAGCAATACGGTCCGTTGCTTCTGATCCTGGCGCTGCTTATGTTCGGCGCCATGATCGGCGGTGTTTGTATAGCGAGAGAGGAGAGTGAGCACGATGATACCGATTGAGGTCTTCCTGCTGTTCGCCGCGGTGCTCTTCGCCATAGGAGCATACGGGGTCATGACAAAGAAGAACACAATCGTCGTTCTGATGTGCATCGAGCTGATGCTGAATGCGGCGAACATAAACTTCATCGTATTCTCGGCATTCACGACAAACGTCCTCGGAGAAGTGTTCGTAGTGATGTCCATATCGGTGGCGGCGGCGGAGGTCGCGGTGGGAATCGCGATATTGTTGAACGCATACAAGGTGAAGGGCACCATCGAGGCCGACAGCCTCGCATCCATGAGGTGGTAAGATGTTCCTAGAATATGCTTGGCTGATCCCGCTG